>Ga0105354_1001273_pt1 | contig 15646 bp, 18 predicted proteins | sample GOMGulsemesocosm_FD_83658 | JGI IMG/M metagenome (GOLD analysis project Ga0105354, IMG submission 83658) | Methane-oxidizing microbial communities from mesocosms in the Gulf of Mexico - GOM9B Gulf of Mexico | ecosystem: Environmental > Aquatic > Marine > Cold seeps | place: USA: Gulf of America...
CATAGGTATTTTAGCAGCGAGCGGAATAATTGAAAATTCAAAAGTTAGTGAATACATTATTATGGGGGAATTATCACTTGATGGTAGCCTAAGAAGTATAAAAGGAGCACTACCAATGGCTGTTGTCAATTCTAAAAGAAAATAAGAATGTACAGTTTAAATTGAAAATCATACAATAGAAAATGAGAATAAGTTTCAAATTATCACCATATTTTGTGATTTTATTAAACTTTCATCAAAACGATTTATGGCTGACTCAAATTAGTGATATTTACATTAGACATTAGTACTCCCCTCAAAAAAGAGACACTTCCCACTAAACAAAAGTCCCCTTGTTTGTTTGAAATCCAATTTGTAAATTTGATAACCTTACAAATAGTTTTAAAAAATATATTATAAAATTCTATATTACATTAATCGTTTACATTTCATTCTCCCTGTCTCTAAATGCACAAGTTTATACTACCTATAAAGTATAAGAAAACTTATTTAAAGAAATATTGAATCAAGAATTTGGTAATATAATTAGAACTAAATCACGAACAAACATCGCAGATACGAGAGGGAATACTAGACGTCATTTAAATTTAAGCCCAAATGGAAGTTCTGATCTGTTAAGTTAAAATTACAACTTTGGATCATCTTTATTTATGAAAAACGTGTAAATATCATCAAGTCTAATTCCCTTGAAATCAGTATTATGTTTAAATCAATTTTCTTTAATAAATTAAAGAAGGTAGAAAATTAGGTTTCACTTCCCTTGTGTGTCCTCTAAAATTCAAACCTACTACGGACTTGACTACTTTTAAAGTCACTCAAAAGGCGTTACCCTTGATCGTTTTTACTTTAGGTGAAGAAGCTCTACCCAGTAAATTTCAGATTCATCGAAGACCCACACGTAGGCTCCATCAACGATTGCCGTCACAGGATGTATACACCTCATGATTTTACCATTAACTTCTTCAAATCTCTTCACTCGAATTCTTGTCATTCTTTTTAGAGTTTTAAGGGGCTGATTAGATTAATCCTTCTATAATAAGTCAAAATAGAGGTGGCAACCCCACTTAATCATTCCAGAATCACCCTTTATTTATAAGCTTAATTACCCGTTCTCAAAAGAAGTCCCATTCTAATGAAAATACTAAACCCATACTACAAGGGTAGCATGGGCTTAATTCTTTTATAACACAAAATTTTTTAATTTCAACGCAGATAAGTCGTGTCCATATAATGTTTTTTAAATTTTATGACAAAAACAAACAATGTATAATGTGTTAATCTTAATTCTCTAAACGTACTGACAAGAATCGATACGATACCGTAAAGATAGTTTATTTATATTAATATATAGTATATATCTAGACTTATTTTTTATTTGAATACTTTGTTAAAGTAAAGTATATTTGTAATTTACAAAAGAAAATATATAAATTCTTATCAAAAAAAGAAAACTGAAATCGTAACAATAACAATCTTTAAGTATTTCTTGATTTTCGGATTTTAAAAATTCATCTAAAAAAGAATTTACTTTGGTTTATTTATTATAAAATCAGCGTGTTCTAGCATTTCGTTTTTAATAAAGTTAGCTTCCATAATATCAAGATAAACAGTCATACCTTCTTTTCTTACAAATTTCATTGGTGAAATAAAATCAGAATCACCGGCTATTAATAATATTTTTGAGGATTTTCCTTTCATGGCTGTCCAAGCCATATCTAATCCGATTTTTATATCTACTCCTTTTTGATTAAAGACAGGAATAATCTTTCCACTTTTACCAGTTTTGACTTTTCTACTCCACCCTCTAAAAGTCAAAGTCCCTAAGCGTAAAGCAAAAAAATCTTTCGTCTTTAACGATTCTAAGTACTTCATTTTTTTTTCATAGATTGAATTTTTCGAAAAATCTATTATTTTAGGAGGGTTATGATATGATTTAGCTTCTTTTCCATATGGTAAACAATCATAATAGAAGATCCTTTTTAATTCAAAATCTGAAGATGAGTATTTATTAATTTTTTTTATTTCATCAATTGTTTTAAATATGTATTCTTCCAATTTGTCCGCATCAATAAACGATTTCGTATTCATTAGTGGATATCGTTTTTCAAAAAACCCTCCATCAATTAGTACTATAATATTGTCTTTCATAAGGTTTTTATTAAATAAAAAGAGCCACTAATTTATAGTGGCTCTTTTTTCCCGAACTATCGGTATCGTTATAAATGTGCCAGCCATTCTGGCATTGGATTCTCTTTTTCAATATTTAAAATACATTATTTGAATTAACTAATAAAACATTCATTTATTGTATAGGTCAAAGATATAAAACTAATATTATTAGAACTAATAAATAGCATTTTTTTTAATTAAATTTAATCATTACTGATGGAGTATTATTGATACATTATAAACTCATTAGTGAAAATAAAGGATTAGAATGTATTTATTATCTCAACATAACAGTAATTAAATAAAATTGTAATACTTCAGCTACCACATCTGTCTATTAAAAGAGTAATAGATAATATAAGTCAAAATCTACAATTATTTATCTAAAAATCCTTTTTTGATCAAAATAGTATATCAATAAACTTCATTAGAATTATTTTTTTAATAATTAGAGTTAGGTTCCCACAAGATACTAATTACATAATTTTTATGGAACAAACATTGTTCATAAAATTTTCTATTTATATCTTCATCTTTAACATAACTAAACCAATCAATAGCAAAAACTTCTTGCCTTTTACTAGGAGAGTAATTATCACTAAAATATTCTCCGGCAACCGTATCTTCTGGGACTTTATCTTTTCCATGTCTCAGGTATTTATATGGGAAATCATGACTACTCCAATACCATTTAATTTTCCCTGTGAAGGATAGAATAACCGTTATTGGATAGTTACCAATCATTGAAAATCTTAATGCTGTTGAAGTAAAACTAGTTTGGTACTTTTTCCCTATCTCTTGTATTAATTCAAATTTGAATGGTCGATCAGAAATATCCTTTTTTAAACGTTCTTCTGGCATTAATAAACATGATGCAAAATAATCAGCTTCACGTTCAGCATAATTTCTTGAAACAAATCCAGTTCTTGATGAATGACTAGGAGACCTTCCGCTCTTTAATGCATTTCTATGATGATCAATAAAATAATGACCTAACTCATGAGCAAAAGTAAAACGTGCTCTCTCAGTATATGCATGTTGAACACGATCAGTATTTATATAAATATGAAAACTACTATTATAAAATTCAATCAATCCATCAAATGAATCTTCATATGAACCATAAGAAAAAGTAACACCTATTTTATTTGCTATTAATTCAGGATCTACCATTCCAACTGGGCAATAAAAACTTGCTACTTCTTCCGCTAAAAACGAAAGTTCCTTTTTTTTTGAATCTGAAAGGTATTCTAACTTATTATTTTTTCTTTCTATCCTCATTCATTTTTCTTCTTACATTATCAGAAATAGATTTACCTTCCCTTGCGGCAATAGCAAGAATATTAATTGTCTCTTCATTATTTGTTTCTAATGAAAGCTTAATATTTGAAATTTTACCTTTTCGTAAAATCTCAATTGGATCATCCCAATGAATTGGTTTATCCTTTTTATAATCGATGTTTTTATTAAAATATTCTATTTCATCTTCATTTACAGGTAAATGAAATCCAGTTCTTCTCAAAACTTTAGCTAAATTTATTTCATTATTTTTTGAATATGTCATTTCTCGATTTTTAAATTTGTTAAGCTTAATAATTGCTTTTTAACTTTATCTAAACTTCTTTTTTTAATTTGACGAACATTGTCAGGTGTTGTACCCCAATATTCACAAAGATAATGAAGTACTTCAGAGGGAGTATTCTTTCCTTCAATATAATAATCATAGCAAGTCAGTAATATATGCTTATCTCTTTCTTTTAGAACATCCAATGCTTTATTCAATAACGTTCTGTTTTCCGATATAAACTCCTCACCAACAGCAACATCAGCAATATCTTCTATACAATCAGTCTCAATGGTTCCAATACTAATCGATGAATACAGAGAGTTTTTTAACAATTCATTAAATTGATTTCTAGCTATAGTGCAAATCCAAGCTTGAAATGCAGTATCTTCAGAATTATGCTTTTTAGAATCATATGAAAAATTCAATGGTTTTAAAAAAATTTCATTAAAAGTATTCATCAATGCAGTTTCAGTAAACTCTTTATGAAAAATCCCTTTCGATTTAGCATGTCCAATTAAAGCAACATTAAGAAATTCAGAAAAGCGATGATACAATTCTGTAAAACAAGAGTGTGCCATTTTTAAATCAGAATCTTTTTCTGATATATATAATAATAATTCTTCTGTAGACTTTCTTTTCATAGTTATTAGTATAATCTATAATCCGTGACAAAAAGAAAAATGTCACGGATTATAGATTATACGAATATAGCAATAAATATTTAACAATGAAAAAAAATCAACATGTAGTAAAACACCCAAATGGTTGGGCAGTGAAAAGAGTAGGAAGTTCAAGAGCAACAAAGGTGACAAAAACACAAAACGAAGCAATTATAGTTGCTCGAAACATTGCAAAAAATCAAAACTCAGAATTAATAATTCATGGTAAAAATGGCAGAATTAGACAAAAGGATTCACATGGAAATGATCCAAAAAATATAAAAGGTTAATTATGGCAAAAGATTTAAAAAGATTAGAATTAATATATAGAAAAACAAATGGGTATTGCCACATTTGTCATAAAAAATTAAGTCTAAAAAATCATGGAATAAATGGAACTCATGGCTCATGGCACATAGAACATAGTATACCTAAAGCAAAAGGCGGGACCAATCATTTAAATAATTTATTCCCAGCATGTATTAGTTGTAACTTAGAGAAAGGGGTTTCTTCAACTAAAGAATCTAGATTGAAGAATGGTATTACTCGAGCTCCATTTAACAAAGAAAAGAAAAATAAAATAAAATCTGATAACACAATTACGGGAATGGGAATAGGCGGTGCTATTGGATTAATTGGTGGACCTATTGGTGTACTTATTGGTACAGTTTTAGGTGCCGTAATTGGAAATAATAATTCTCCTAAAAAATAAAAATATGGAAAAAGAAAGACTTAAATTTTCAATAGAACGCTTTGATCATTACTACGATAGTGTAAACAACAAGAGTAATATTATACTAGGATTCTGCACACTGTTTTTTGGTGCCTTAATAGCTATTCATCCTAAAATCATTACGATTCCAGGAATAAACAACACAATAATGGTGAATTATGCAATTTTAATATCTCTGAGTTATACTTCTATGGTCTTATTAATTATTACATCAATACCATATTTGAATTCGAACGGAAAATCCGTTCATTTCTTTCAATCAATAACATCAATGGGAAAATCAACATTTATGGAGAAATCAGAAAAAATGAATGAATTGGATGAACTAAAAGACTTAAGAAAACAAGTTTATCACTTAGCTTCTGGCTTGACTAAAAAATTTAAACGATTAAAAATAGCTTTAACAATACTTGTCATTCAACTCATTTTTAGCATACCATTTATAATATTAATTATCAACTTAAAAAAATAAAAAAACAATGAATATCTTTAACGATTACATTTCAACAATTAAATCTGCAATGAATGCGGATTCACAACAAAAACGACAACATTCAAATTTTCATGGAGAAGACAACCTTATAAAGGGTAATTTAATATCTGAATTTTTAAACGAATCTAAAGAAACTAAACCATTACCAAGTCTTTTATCATTTGCAAATGAACTTGGACTAAGAACTAATTACAATCAATCACTTGGGTTACACCCTGACTTCAGTCATCTTAAACATTCAGGAAAAATAGAGAAACATTTTGTTGTCTCAATGTTTATAGATATCAAAGGTTCAACCAATTTATTTAAAAGATATAGCCCTGAAACAGTTTTCGTTATTACTAATACAATTCAAAGAGCTGCAATTCATACAGGACTAATTTTTAATGGCTACATACAGCGACTACACGGAGATGGACTATTTGTATATTTTGGAGGTAAAAACGTTACTAAACAGGATGCTGTTTCAAATGCACTTAAAGCTGCAAGTGTCTTTACATACTTTATTAAAAATGATTTAAAAAATTTAATTAACGATCAAGGAATAGAGACCATTTTTACGAGAATTGGAATTGACTTAGGTGAAAATAAAGATGTAGTTTGGGCAATGGCTGGTATGGGAGAGATAAGTGAAATTACCACTTGTAGCCTTCATACAAGTTTAGCTAGTAAAATGCAAAATATTGCTGAAAGTAATGGAATCGTAGTTGGAGATAATATAAAAAATAATGTTGCCACATCTTTTTATACTGTTGTGTCCAAAAGGACAAAAGACGAAAAACATAGATATGCCTTTCAAATTCCTGAGAGAAATTTTAATTATACTCAATACGATTTTAATTGGCTTGGTTACCTAAAGCAATTAGATTTCGTTGTTACTGATTTAGATGGAAATTTAACAGTAAAGAATAAGTTAGCAGTTTCAGACCGAAAGCCGCAGGATATCAAACCTATTGCCTCTAAAAATAAACCATATTTGAATTCATAATGAAAGCTAGCACTCTACTAAAACATGATCTGGAAAAGGTTAAAAATCTCTTTCCTAAACTTGAATATTGTACTAATAAGAAATACAGAGTTTTAAAAGGTGAAATTGATATTTGTGATGTAAAAGGTAAATATTGGGACTCTTTTAAAATTGCTATTCAAATACCAATTAATTATCCTAATGGAGTACCAATTGTATTAGAATTGAGCGATAATATTGTTCGTGATGATAGTCGGCACATTTCTAAGGAAGGATTTTGTTGCATAGATATTACACATCAACTTCTTTTTCAAGCAAAACGTGGAATAAAAATGTTAAACTTCATTAGGGATCAAGTATATCCATATCTTGCAAATCAACTTCACTTTGATTCAACTGGAGAATATGCCAATGGAGAATACAAGCATCATTTCTCCGGTGTAAAGCAATTCTATAATGAAAAACTTAGGCTCACGGATTCAAATACAATTGTACACATTATAGAGCTTATCTTAAAGAATAAAATACCTAGTAGAAATTTACTTTGTCCTTGTGGTATTAAAAAATTTAAAAATTGTCATGAGGAGGAATTATCTTTTTTAAAAACTGTTGGAAAAAACCAACTCCAACAAGACTTAATTGAATTCAAAAAATTGATTATACAATAGTTATATTATTTTGGTTTAAACAAGGGACTAAAAATTTCACTACCTGGCAATCCTCCAAATAAATATTTTGATTTATCAACAATTTCATGAAGGTCAATTTCATCATAAACAGTAACTGTAGTCATAACACATTCTAAGAAAGTGTTATTTACTGGTCTAAAATATATTTCATTAATCATTGGAAAATCAATGCTAAACTCATCTTTTTCATCTATTATAAAATCTAAAAAATCTTTAATTTCTATATAAGTATTAATATTTTTCATTGCTTTGTTTTATTTTAATGTAACGTTTCTACTTTAATTTTTAATTGATGGTTGATTGATTAAACTTTTTAGATTTTTAATATATAGTTTTAAAAATTCTGCTTTAGGATCATCACTTGGTTTTATAAGGATAACTTTATTCAATAGTATGGAATTAATAAATTCTAAATAGTCAATTATAGAATATATATTGGTATCTAAAAGATTTGTTATTCGTTCAATAGATTTCTCAGTTGTTAGAAATAATTGATGAACATTATCATTATTGATAAACATTCTCATTAATGAAAGTGCTTTTTTTGCATTACTGTTAAATTCTTCTTTAAATGGTTGAATGGATTTAATAAAAATAAATTCCTTGAATTCTTGTTTCAATTCATTTTGAAAAGCTAAATTTTCTAAAAAAAATGTCATTTAATTTAAAGAGTGTTAGTAGAACTGCTGCACTATCTATATCCCCTTTTAAGTTGGTGTAGGCGTTTGTCATTTTAATTTTTTATAGGTTTACCCCTAATTGGTTAGTATTGTCATTCTGCTCAATTTCTGCTTGAAAAATGGCATCTTCTAAATCAATTTGATTGGAATCTGATCCAGAACCCAATTCAATTATAATTCTAGCTGATTTTTCTACAGAACGATTAAGTGTATTGGTTTTGATAATTTTTTGAATAACAGAACGCTCGTTTTGTTTCATTAAATGGGGTTTTAAATCATAAAGTAACTTACAGAGTAATTCATATTCATTAGAGTTCAATTGTATCATATACAGAAGTGTTTAACACTATATCCATTAATTAGTTTACTATTTTTAATAATTTAATCCAATTTACAAATTAAGTTCTAAAAATAGAATACTTTTTTATAAAAATTTGAATACCTAATCTTTATTTTTCAAATGTAACTTATTAATTCTTTGAATAGTTCTATAGCTAACATTCGTTAAATCACTAATTGTCTTTAAAGAATATTTATCATCAATTAACTTCACCACAATAGGATACTTATTCTTATAATGGTCAATTGTATATCTATCTCCAATTCGTCTTCCTGATACTTTATCACTAGCTTTTATACCAGATATAATTCTTTGTTGCATTAACTCTCTTTCATGTGTAGCTAATGAAGCTAGAACAGCAACAATTAAATTTGCCGATGGATCTACTCTATCAGAATTAATTAATATTTCAATGTTCATTATGTAAACACTAGTTCCTTTAGAGTTTAATTCATTAATACATTTCAATACATCTACCGTATTTCTTCCGAGTCGAGAAATTTCGTGTACTACTAAAATATCAATTTTTTTCTTTTTTATTAATGTAAATATCTCCTTAAAACCTTTTCTATTAGAATATGGAACAGCTCCAGAAACAATATCTGAAATTTTACTGATTACTTTCCATTCTTTCATTTTACATTTTTCGTTAAGCTCTATTAATTGTCTTTTTACATTTTGACTCGCTGTTGATACTCTTGTATAGATTATTGCATTCATATGAAACAATATACGCCAAATAAACATATATAGTTTTTATGTCCTATCGTTTTATTGATTTAAACACAATATTTTGAATATAAAAAATGTGCCATTCAAACTAATGTTTATTTGGCCTGTTATATTCTATATTTTTGTTAAAATAAATTTATTCTCAATTACTTCTATAAAATATTGCAATTTTGTTTTTACATTTATAAAATGGCAGAAAAAATAAAAGGCATAGCTGAATTTGAAAATCTAAAAAATGGTTTCTGTTGGATCTTAATATCTAAAGATGAAGTATTTTATGATAAATATAAAAAGAAATATTTTATAGAATGTACTTTTGTTAAAACTACATTAGAATATTCTTATAGTAAAAAAAACTGGTCTAAAGACAAGTCTAAAACCTATATTCCTTTAGTCTATTCACCTTCATTTTCTCTACTTTCACTATTTGATAATTCTGGGCTTATCATTAGTACTTATCTGAACTTTAGAAATAAATTACCTCAATATAGAAAAACAAAAATGGTATTTGGTAATAAAGGACACTACAGAGATAAGCAGCTGAATTATGAATTACGCTCTGATAGATCTGAATTACCGCTTACTAATCATTTAGAATTAAAAGAACAAACATACCTTTACAACACTAAGTATGCTTACCAAAAAGAAGATATAAAAGAAAGACCGAAGAATAAAATAGAGTTCTACCTTCAAATACAATTAATAATAGATTTTATAATCGGTAAAAAAATATTACACCTCTTATCTACAAGAGAATTTGATGATATTTTTTTAAAACATGAACTAAAAAACATAAACGGAAAAGAAGAAGGTCATATTTTATTTAATGCTAACAAAATATCTACTGAAGACGTTAAAAGAATAGCTCCACTTTTTTTCTTAAAAGATAAAGAAGGATTTGGTATTGACCTTATAAGAAGTTTTAGTAATAAACTATTCCTTAAATTACTACATAACGACTTTGAAAAAAGGTACATAAATTTTGATTTTCCAATTAACGGATTAATAAGTATCGAATTACTAGCAACAAAATTCAGATCATTATCAAATAATAATACTATTGAAAAAAGATTAGTTACAACAATAACAAACATTGAATATATCAAGCCGGAAAATATTTTTGAAACGACTAAAATAGTCTTATTTAAAATCAATGATAAAAGAAGTACAGATAAAAGAGCTGAGAAAGATGTAGAAAATTATACATCAACAAAACACAATGTGGAAGCAAATTATCAAAACCCTAAAAACTATTCTGCAGAAGGTTCAAGCTCAAGTACATTCAGAGATACTATTGGTGATATTTTAGAGTTAGGAATAGAAAATTCTCAATTTGAAATTATTGAAGCAGATAAAAATGATCAATTTAAAAGATATGAAAAAAACGATTTATTTGTATTGAAGGACATTAACGGGCTTACTGATGAAGTAAATAGGAAATATGATAGTAAATATGGAGCGAAAACCAACAGTGGAAACTCTCTAAGTACCGATGATATTTATGTAAAAATAATTGAAGGAGCAATTAATTATTTAAATAAAAAATATGAAGTTGACATAAAAAGAGTTGCTATTAATACAAAAATTAAAGATTTAAAAGAACTTCAAACTGAAATAATTTTTTCAAATTTAAAGTCCAACAAAGGTAAGTCAATCAGTTTTTTAATTTATAAATTAACTTTTAATGAAGATGTTTTTATTTTAATTGATGGATTAAAAGGACATAGAATATGTATATTAAGAGTGAAAAAAGATGAATCCCCTATAGTAATTAAAGATATTAACGACGAAATAATTAAAGATATTTTAGATAATTATATTGAATTTCAAAATTGTAAATGGGGCAATAAAGTAACAGATTTTTTAAATAACTTAGATATTCCTTTAGAAATTATTGGTATAATGAATCATTCCTATATTACAGAGAAAAAAGTACAGGAAGTGAAAGAGGAAATGAATTTAAATTTCCAAAAAAAACTATCTACGAAACTTTCATCAAAAAACATGGCTAGCAGAATACTTGTTAAACTAAAAAGAGCTTCTATTTATTAAATATTCTTATAAACCAAAAAGGTAATTTGTTTTCAGGGTCTAAATACGATCTATATAAACCACCATCTATAATAACTTCTTCTAATATACTTTGATTAACCAACATTTGATGAATTAATGGTAACAATATAATTCTTTGTTCTAGACTTGAAAAATATTTATTATCCTTGGAAGTATTAAATTCTGCTTCAATAAAATAGTTCTTAAACGAAGTCTGAAAACGTGTTTTACGGCTACTCCCTGATAAAAGGGATTGAAGAACATGTAATAAAACATTAATATATTGAAAACTGTACTGACTCTTAGAACTAAACCCTCTAGTTATCGCATTATTTATGTAAATCTGATAATCTAACTCCACTTTATTAGGACTACTAACCGGTATTTGGATGGATAAATCAGAATTACAATTGTGACAGTATTTTAAAGTTTTATAATTCATTGTTGATCTATTATCACTAACAAAAAGTCGGTGAAAGGCAACAGAAGCGCCACAGATCGAACAGGAATCCTTTAAATACTGTCTACATTTTACACAAATAATTGAAGTCATTAGTCTCCATTCCTTTTTAAAGTACGGATTTTCTTGCAAACAGTTAAAACAGAAAAGTTGGCCATTTCTTGTCCTTTTTCTATGATTAACCCCAATAGAAAGAATATTATTCGTTATTCCTTTTTCATTTATTGTTTCAAATGCAAAACACTCAAAACTCTTTAAAAATAAGTTTTCTATATCTAAATAACCCAATGGGGTATGTGCTTCAATAAATAATTTTAGATCTGCCTTACCCGAAACATCTATATCCCTATTCCAAAAAGGATAAGATTTCCCCAAGTAGTTTAATACAAAAGATTGAGGTTTTAAATCATGATTAACTGATAATCGACAGAACCAAGAAGTAAACAACTCGTTTTTAAACGGTGGTATATAATATGGAAAAATATCTTTCCCTAAAGACTTAATTTTTACCATCTAGTAAAAAGAACGTTTATTTCTTTTAGAAGAAGGAATATAATCTATCTTATCCACGATTGCTTTTGTTATCTTCTCTTCTCCAGACTCTATCGCCAAAATTGCTGAAAGCTCTAGTATTTTAGCTACCTCTCCAATAAGTCCGTCACTTAAATTTAATATTTTAGAGGTCATAGAATTTTCAATGAGATTAGACTCTTTCTTTAAAGGAAGTATTCTTTCAAAACTTAGTAAAAGTCTCTTGAATTCAATATCATTAGCCCATCTTTTCAAAACCCTTGGTTCAAAACGATTTGCTAATTGTTGATCTGTTTGTATAACGTTAAATGCTAGTTTAGTTCCGCTGCACACTATAGGAATTTGTAAGTCATTTGAAAGATGCTTAATTACATTTAAAAATTTCCTTTGCTTTGATGGAGCCCCTGCTAAAACATGATGTATTTCATCTATAATGAGAATTTTAACTTCCAACTCCACTAAAAGTTTTTTTACTCTCATGTATTTCACTTCAACTTTTTCAGATGTTTTATAAGGAGCGAAGAGAACTTCAAGAATAGCATTATAAAACCTTTTTTCATCAGGCTCTGGAGGTGCTTGAATCATGACTACAGGATTGATAACTTTTTTTGTGTCTTCATCTATATATGCAATAAATTGTTTTTTAAACTTTGATAAAATTGCCGTTTTTCCATTATTAGAATCTCCAACTAAAAGAATATTAGGCATTCTATGACATTTTGGGTAATTCATACAGTCTTCCATCTTTTTCAAAATAGTTTTTGATTGCGAATATCCTATCCATTTAAATTCTTGCGCAAATTTTATTCGCTCACCATCAGATGATTTTATAACGAATCCTTGAGTATTAATTGTTAAATGTTTCATCTTCTATATCATCAAAGGGTAAAATTACTTCATCGTTAGTTATAATATCCTCAGAATGAGGAATGGTTTTATTAATTTTTTCCTTATTTTTTTTAATTGATTTACTACTTTTCCTTCTAGTTTCTCTTATTACTTTATCTTCTAATTCATTTAAATCTCTATAGGCATTAAATATAGCACCTTCATCAACTTCTATCCTGTTTTTTTTTAGAGTGTTTAATATATGATTATGTTCCCATATCGTCATTGGTGGTAACGATGCATCTCTATAAGGTATTTCAAAATAATCATTCATTTCCTTATGATAAAAATAAATTCGACTGATATCACGAGGATCCCTTTTAAATACATGTTTTATTTTATTTTTTTGCTTATCCTCACTATGAATAAAGGCGCGTAAAATATCATCATAATAGTATATATGATCTATTACGACACCATACTCTTGAACAGTTCGTTCTACTATAGGCATAAAATCAAGCCTTGTCCTTCTTTCGTCATTAATCCTAGGTGGAATACCCACCCCTAAGTTAGTTTTATCGCCAACTAAACCTTGATTATATCTTTCAAGAGGAGTTTGTTTAGTAGTTGAATGAACTCTTTTATGGTAAACATTGGTTATATATATTGTCAACCACTTTTCAAACTCAGATAGCGTAAAGCAAGCATTTTTTTCTGATTGATATCTTTTTCTTTCACTTACATTTGAAAAAGTAGTCCCAGGCAGGTTATGTATTTCTTTTGAAAATGCACCTAATAATCTTTCTACATGCCCTCCCCAATGAGGCTTACCTATAGGTCTAAATTCTAATGATATTCCATACTGATTACAAGAATCTCTTAAAGACTTTCCCCTGAATTCTTTTGCATTATCCAAATGAATTACATTCATTATACCCCAAGACGGCCATTCTGTGGATACATTACGCTCTTCAAGCCACATCTCCTTCGGTAATATCGAATTTGCAATGCAAATACCTGTACCATGAGTCCCAGGAGTCTCAAATGACAAATAGAATCCTACAACTAACCTGCTATAAACATCCATAGCTAAAGTTAACCAAGGTCTTTTTAATGCTTCTCTTCTTTCTTCATCAACTAGAATTATATCAACAGGAGTATGATCTATTTGCACAACGGAAAGTGGAAATTCTGCTCCAGGAAAACTACCCTTAATTGGCTCATATTTAGCTTTAGCTTCTTGATCTCCGAATCTCTTTCGGATTCTTTCTTCACTACTAATGTTTTTAATTCTATTTCTTATCGTATTTTCATGTGGACTATCTATTCCTAAATCATTACATGCTATTTGAATCTCTCTTATAGTTTTAGGAATAGACTTACGATCCTTAGTCAGGTATATTGAATGAATTTTATTCTCTATTACATCATTCAACATTTCAGAAAGTCTACTTTTCCCAACTCCACCACTCTTTCTTTTCCCTATTAAAGCTGAAACTAATCCACATTCATCAAAAATTTTCACCCATCTATAAATAGTTGCTAGGGAGACCCCTCCCTCTTTAGCTTGGTTTTTAACCACTAATAAATTTCCTCTATTCTCTAATATAGGTTTAATTAAATCATATCTAACAGTAGCTTTTTTCAGGTCTTTTTCATTCAAAGCATGTATGGGTAATGAAAAATTATTTTTTGAATTATCATTAGGCTTTTCTAAATCACTTACTTTAACAGTATGGATAATACCTGATTCAATCTCCTCAATTGAAACTTTATTTACAGTTAGAACACGTATTATTAAGCTATCTACCCCTTTAAAAATTACTTTTTCCCCTTTTGATATATATAAATTATTCATCATTCTATAATTTTGATAAGCTTAAGATTGTATCCATTCCAATTTTACTATTATTATTGAAATATACATAATCATTTGCTATCATCCACCAAAGAACATACAATAATTGACCTCTTCGTTCTTTGGAAACAGCAGATAACTCAATCAATTTACTTACACTTAAATCTCCTTCTGACCAAAAAACACTTCTAATAATTTTTAAATCTCCAAAGGGGATTATATTTTTTTTACTCTTGTAATTTAAGAAAAATTTTGCATTATATAATTTATAATCTCTAATGTCAATTTCACTTAAAATCAAAAACTCTAATCCGTTTTGAAAACAAAATTCTGCGGCTGCTTTAAACTTTCGTTTATAAACTGATTTATTCTCTTTTAAATCTTCGATATATTTTATCTCTATAAGTTTTTTCTTCCCATTTTTTAATTCTACATAAAAATCTGGAACATAATATTTATCATCATAATATATTTTTATTGGTTGTTCACAGTACCGAACAACATTATGATCATATTCTATTTTAATTATGAAATCTCTTTCTAAAGAGGATTCAAAATCAATAATTGCATCATTTTTTTCACTCTTCACTCCACCTGTTAAACTAACTGGAGAAAATCCTATTTCTCGCTGCTTTTTAAAACTTATTCTCACCATCTGTTGTATTTTTCGAGAGTTTGATCCTTAATTCTTTGAATAATTCTCAACTTCTACTGTAGAAAAGTTTAATTTTACAATAGATATTCTCATTTTGGTGTAAATATAACAGGCGGTTCCAATCCTAAACCAGGTGAAATTTCATTAGCACATAACGGCATCTTATTTTTAGATGAATTACCCGAATACAAAAGACAAGTATTGGAAGTTATGCGTCAACCCTTAGAGGATAG
>Ga0105354_1001284_pt1 | contig 15568 bp, 10 predicted proteins | sample GOMGulsemesocosm_FD_83658 | JGI IMG/M metagenome (GOLD analysis project Ga0105354, IMG submission 83658) | Methane-oxidizing microbial communities from mesocosms in the Gulf of Mexico - GOM9B Gulf of Mexico | ecosystem: Environmental > Aquatic > Marine > Cold seeps | place: USA: Gulf of America...
TGAATCGATTATTTCTAGCTATACCACGGGTGACTTTATGATGGTCGATGGGCAAAGTCATAATGGCATCAGACATGATGAATTAGCTATGAATCGTGTCAAAACTTGGATAAAAGCCAACAATACTTTTGAGAGTAACCTAAATGGACTTAACTAAAGAACAATTGTTTTCCCAGATTATGGATAAACATAAGGGGATAATTTATAAAATAGTTAATTCATATTGCCAAGGACAAGATGATAGACAAGATCTTGCTCAAGAAATACTAACTACCATGTGGCTCTCATTCGATAACTATAATCCAGATTACAAATTTTCAACTTGGATGTACCGAATAGCCTTGAATGTTGCTATTTCATATTATCGAAAAGATAGCCGTCGACAAGATAAAGTCACTGTCGATGATGTTGAACTTATCCATATTGCTGACTTTCAAAATGATGATAAAAGTGAAGAAGTAAACCAATTATATCGATTTATTGGTCAACTGGACAAAGTCAACAAAGCGATAATGTTGCTGTATTTAGAGAATGAACCCTATGAGAGTATTGCCAATAGTTTAGGGATCAGTAAAACCAATGTCGCCACGCGCATAAACCGAATTAAAGAAACATTAAAAAATCAATTTCAAGCACAGGAGTCTTAATATGAACCTAGATGACTTTAAAAATACATGGCAGCACCATACTCCTACGACAGATGCTGCAATCGAGATTAATCAATCCATAATGTCTGGCATTAAGATTAATAAACAAATAGATAATTTAGCTAAGATGAAAGTAGCACGGATTATAGAATCGATATTTTTCTTTTTTATTATTGTGTCATTATGGCAGTACATTGTTGCTGATTCTACTGTTTCAGCACCAAAGGTGTCGGCATTTATACTTAATGTATTTGCGATTATTGGCTTAGCTGGAAATATTGGTCAAATCGTTTTAATTTCGAATGTTGATTACGCTGCGCCTGTAAGCAAATTACAACAAAATATCTTCGCTGTTTGTTTGCATAAATTACAGTTAACTAAATTAGTCTTTATGTCTGTTCCTTTTTATATGGCATATATGTTTTTTACTTTTGATGTCTTGTTTAGTATTGATTTATATCAGCACTTAACACAAAACATGGTGATATTTTACAGCATAATATCGCTTTTGTTATTTATTGTAACCCTATGGCTAGCAAACAAATTGCATCACAAGAATATCGATACACCTTGGGTTAAACGTACTATTGGCTTTATTGTTGGCGTGCGCATAATTGAGATGGCTCAGTTTATTAATAATATTGAATCGACAGAGGATAAATAAAAAGTACACAAGTGATAAACCTTAAACTCGAATAATCATTAATTAAGCATAATTGTTCGAGTTTTATTTCACTTTTTAACTGTTATCTTTTTTAAAACATCAACGTTCCCTATATTATTAATACATTCCAAATCAATAAAATTCATCATATAAAACAAAGGTGTAACTAGTGTTTTGATGATTAGAGTTCTATGATTTTTCTATTTTTATCAATATATAGGTTTTTAATAAGAATCTTTCTATTGATTCAATCATGCTTTCCGCCTCTTTAAGAAGGAAGCTCAAATGAAAATAAATAAACTAATCATTCCACTGTGTTTAACTATCACCAGCTACAACCTTTATGCCGGATCAAACAATAAACCAATTGAACCTATTATGGTGACAATTCCAGGCGGAAGTTTTCAAATGGGGGATAACAGTGAGGAAAATAGCCAACCAATTCATAAGGTCAATGTCCCTGAATTTAGTCTCGGTAAATATGAAGTTACCGTAAAAGAATTTAGACGCTTCATAGATGCGACGGGTTATGAAATGCCAACACAATGTTATCACCAACTTAACGGTTGGTTTTCTAAAGGTGGAACAGAAGGGAGCTGGGAAAACAATTCCCTTACCACAAGTGATTATCAACCAGTAAACTGTTTAGGTTGGAATGCCGCTAATGCTTATACTCAATGGTTAGCCAAAGAAACAGGTCGACCTTATCGCTTACCAAGTGAGTCTGAGTGGGAATATGCTGCAAAAGCAGGGACCAGCAGTAAATTTTATTTTGGTGAAGATGAAGATCAAACGTTAGTTTGTGAATATGAGAATACGGCTGATTTGGCAGGCGAGAATATTCTTCAACGCGATGCAAATACCAGTTATGTCAATTTTGCTAATGGTAAATCTAACTGTGTAGATCATTCTGCATACGCAAGTATCGTTGGCATGTATAAACCAAACCCTTTTGGTTTACATGATATGATCAGTAACCTAATGGAGTACATAGCCGATTGTTATCAAGAGAATTATGAAAATGCTCCTACTAATGGTGATGCATTGATTGATGACGTTTGTAAAACACGGGTTACTCGTGGTGGCAGTTGGCATTGGAATACCTTCTCAACCAGTAACCGAGGCGGAATGGGAACTGATTTTGTTGGTGGTGTTGAAGGGTTCAGGATAGCATTAGATGGTAAAACACCTGAAGCATCAACTACAACTCGTCAATTTACCAGAGATTTAAAGGTAGCTCAGCATAACGAACAGTTAAGACGTGATGCTATAACGCCATACCCAGATAAAGTGACAAATCTAACAATAAATCAACAGGATGGTTTAGTTACATTAACATGGGGTAAAAGTAAGCAAGACGATGTTGAAAATTATCGTGTATATCGTAACGCAGCAGTCGGTAGCTTGTTTAAGTTAATGGCTGCAAACGTGATTGGAACAACGTATAAAGATGCTAATGTTGATGGGTTAAAATATGAATATACAGTAGTCGCCGTAAGGAACCATCAACAAAGCGATTACAGTGATACCGTTACTACTAAAGCCCCATGGGGACAAGTACCTGGCCGAATGGAAGCTGAAGGAGCTCTAGAAATTAGTGGCACAAGTGTCACGCGAACTTCAGATATCGATGGTGAATTCAATCTTACAGGGCCAGGTGGGATATCAGATACTGCAGAAATCACTTATCAAATTGAAGTCGCTAAGTCTGGTGAATATAAACTGGATTATCGTGTTGCTAGTCCACGAGATACAAAGGGTTTTAAAGTGTTGGTCAATGATAAAGAAGCAATTATTCAAAACCTGGTGCAAACGGGCGGTTACCATGAATGGCAAACCCAAAAAGGTGGCACTATATACCTTGAAGCGGGTAAAAATAAATTAACCTTGATGTCTTTGGACAACAATTGGAAATTAAATTGGTTTGATATTAGTGCAATTTAATCCATAAAATTAAGGCAGCATATTGCTGCCTTAATCTTTTAGTACTATAGATAAGTGATTTTAAAGGTTAAGCGCCACTAATTGAGTTTCATTTAATCGTCGCCAATGTTTAGTGGAATTCTCACGTATATATTGTGAATAGAAATCGTAATTTAAGAGTATATCAGGCTCACTGCACAACAATAATGCAATATCTAAACTAAGGTAGCGCCTACCAGAAAGTTGAGCTAGCTCAAAAGTATGTTGTGCAAGCTGATTAAAAGTATCGGTTTGCTTTTTCGCATGTGCTAATAACGTTTTTAGGTATGAATTTTCTGGGTTATCTGTTTTTAATTCATCGACAAGTGCTTGTGCATCTTCTAATCGATTTACTTCAATGTAATATTTTAATAGTGTTTGACGACTGCTTTGTGCGACCCAGTGATCGGGAGTTAATTTGGTAAATTCGAGTACTTGTTTGAAGTGGGGCTCTTTGTCTAATATTTTCTCAGCAAAAATAGCATAATGAAAAGGGATTTTTGCAAAATGATATTTCGGCAGATTATATTCTTTCATCTTACTTTCAGCCTGTTGTAAATACAGGTATTTATCGGTTTCTTGATTTTCTTTATGAGCTAATACAGAGAGGTAGGTAAGGGCGTCTAACTCACGAGGAATGTCTTTGGCAGCAAGTGATAGCTTCGCTGATTTAAGCAAACTGGCTTTAACTGCGGGGTAATCTTCATTTTGATGGTCTAACCATGAATGTGCAAACCAAGCATCTGCTTGGCGTTTAATATCCGCTATTAATTCAAATTGTTCAATGGCTGAAGAAAGTTTATGAGCACTTAGCTCATAAAGTTCTTTGCGTGTTAATATTTTGCTCTGAAAAAGCAAAGCATTACCCACATGTTGTGGTTTCTTTTGTTTACTAGCTACATCAGCGAGTTTTTCAGCTAATACCATAGCTTTCTCAAATTCCGTCATTTCTATGTAAATATTAATTAATTTACCTAGGTTTATCAGATCATCTGGTGACTTTTGATGAGCAATTGATAAATTTGCTTGTTGAAGTTCAGGTGCTTGCGGTCTACTTAATATGTCGTAAATAAAGTTTTGTTGTAAATGATAGAGGAGTTGTTTGATAACATCGTCTTTGCTAAGGCCTGATATTTGTCCAGACCAATCAGCAAATGGACCTTTCAATAAAAAGTCTAGATAGAATTGCTTTTGATGAACTCGAATTTGACCTGTTAATATCAATGGATGAGTATTGACCAAATTAGGATATTCAAGTTCGGCGACAACTTCGAATTGTGCAGTATTTAAGTGTGTTATTGGGGAAAAATTAAAGGTATGACTATCTTCAAAATTTAGGACTGAATTATCTTTAACGTTAGTAAATGGAATATAAGCTATTTCTGTTTTATCGCTAGTAGCTTCATTTATGGATTCTCCCATGTAATTTAGTGCAGCAAACATACCAATTATGACACTCACCAATGCCCCAATTAGCCAATGAGATGTATTGTTCTGAGTCTTTTCAGTTAAGTTTGTATGTGCTGAAGTATTTATAGGTGTATTTGAAGGTTGAGTAACAGAGGATATCGTTTTTATTTTTAATTGCCACTGATAGCCACGTTTAGCAAAGGTTTTTATCGACTCAATGCCAAAGATATTTCGTAAATGGCTGATATTTTGAAAAACTGCCTGCTCAGAAACTACTTTATCCTGCCAAACTGCGGATAAAATATCTTCTTTGCTTAAGACTTTGTCGGTGTCTTCGAGTAGTGCGGCTAATACTTTCGCTTCATTGTGCCGAATACTTAATGCCAGACCATTTTTGCTCAGCACTAAACTTGTACTGTTAAACTCAAAATCACTAAAAATATAACGCATTGTTTTTACAATCTTAATCCACTAGTCGAATATTCTGAATTTACTCTAACTGATTATTTTAATGAGAGTTAATTCTTGTCATTGCTCAATTATACTTGTTGGCAGTATATTCAATTGCTACAGATAATGTAAGGGGGATTGCATCATACAAAAGATTGTTTATAAAAGTGTCCAATCAATTTGATAGTGTGACAAATTTCTGTAATAGTCTATTGAGATTAAGTGTGGAATGGAGGCTAATTACTTATATCTTTAATAACAAAAATTAATCCTTCCTGTAAAACCACGTTTTAAAAGAGTGTTTATTAAAAATAACCTGACTTTATGTCTTTGAATAAACACATGTATAAACAAAAGGGAATATTATGAAATTGATTTGTTTGTCTCTAACTTTGTGCTTAACCTTATTTTCAAACACTAGCTTCTCTGCAAAGATTGAGGCGTGTGATACAGCAAAATGCCAACAGTATTTTAAACAATATAAAAAATTTGCGCGTTATGGCTATGCCGATGCAATGTCTGCATTAGGAGAGTTTTATTATCACGGTTACGGTACAGAAAAAGATTTAGTTAAATCTCTTAGTCAATTTAAGAAAGCAGCAAAATATGGTTCATTTATTGCCCCGTTAAAAGCAGGACTACTTTATTTAAACGAACCAAGTTTAAAAGATATTGACCAATCAATTAAGTATTTAAGGAAGGCTGCAAGAAATAATCACCCAGACGCTGAACTCTTACTTGGTATGATTTATTACAGTAAAAGTTACGGGAAAAGAGATTTAGATTCTGCAGATAAATATTTAACCCGAGCATATAACTTTAAACATCAGATGATTGAACCCTTTATTGATTATCTTAGAGATAAACAAAGCCTTTCCAAAGAAAACTTCCCAAGTTTATCTCAGGCTATATTAGATAAGCCACTAATGAAAATGGTAACGACTGTAAAGGTTAACAAACAGGAGAAACCGATCTCAACTCATTTTCCTGTAGGGGATATGGAAGTTATTTCTGTGTCAGGACCAACACTAAGCAGTATTTTTGAACAACAATTCGAAATGTTTGCTATAACAACACCAGATAAAGTAGCGGGTACTGGTACTAGGATTTTAGGAAGAAAATGCGACCAATCAATGGGGTGTGGTACGGTTGATAAAGAAGAATTTAAAAGATTAATGAATCATTTGCGTGATTAACAAGTATTACGCTTTACTCAAGATATCCATTACTTATTAGGACAGCAATACTCTTAAACTTTCAATGAGGTACTTTTATCCTAAGGTACCTTAAATTTCAAATAATTATTTTTCAGATGAATTATCACTAAAATAATTCGACGTTTTCTATTTAATAAATTAGCGAATAAGTGATTAATATCTATAATTATAGACTCTTACAAAAATGGATTTGAGATAGAATGGCCAAGTTGAAAAAAAGTAATGTGCTGATTGTTGACGATGTTGCAAGTCAACGTAATGTACTTGAATTCATTCTATCTCCTTTAAATATCAATATCATTCACGCCTCGTCAGGAAAAGAAGCCCTTAATAAAGTACTTAATTATGAATTTGCCGTAATTTTGATGGATATCGAAATGCCAGGTATGAAAGGTTATGAAGTTGTACGCCTAATCAACAGTCGTCAAAAATTCAAACATATCCCCATAGTTATGGTGACAAGCAATGATAACGAAAGTGATGCGCTGCAAAAATCTTATGATGCAGGTGCTGTCGATTTTGTCACTAAACCGGTTAACGATGTGATACTTACCAATAAGGTTTCACAGTTTATTACTTTAGATGAACATCGCCGAATCGCCGAAGATTCAACAGCGCGATTGAACATATTACTCAATAGCGTTAGTGAAGGGATTTTAGGTATAGACTTAGATGGAAATATCACTTTTGCCAACCCAAAAGCACTGGCATTACTAGGGATTGATACGGATAACTTATTAGTTAAATTACAAGACTTTTTAGTTATAAATCCCCAAGGTGTTAAGAACAATCCAATGGATTCAAATGATGAGCTGTTAGATATTTTGTCATCAAAATTTTATTATTCAAGTACTGAAGGCCGAGTTAGTTTAAAAGGTAGCGGACCATGGAAATCATTAACAGGTAAGACATTTCATTCCGACTTTTCTTGTGATGTCACAAAAGATCTCAATGGTGAAATAGATGGGGCAGTATTAACTTTTAAAGACACGACACAAGAAAAAGAAACGGAAGAAAAGTTACTACACTTGGCCAATTTTGATTATTTAACGAATATTTCAAATCGAGCTTTTTTTCATGATACATTAAAAAATTCTATCATACGTGTAAAACGAACCGGAACAACTCTCGCAGTGATGTGTTTAGATATTGATCATTTTAAATTTATTAATGACCAATATGGACATGATGTAGGTGACCTTTTGCTGCAAACAATTAGCCATAAATTATCAAATACGTTAAGAAAAGGAGATCTGATCTCTAGATTGGGCGGTGATGAATTTGCCATCATATTACAAGACATCCCGACAGACATTAACGTTGTTCACGTTGCACAAAAGATTCTTGATGCCGTATCAGAACCATTAGATCTCAATAGTAATAAAATAGAAGTCAGTACCAGTATTGGTATTGCTTTTTTTGACCCACTCTCAATGGATATGGACGGGTTATTAAAAGCAGCGGATACTGCTATGTATGAGGCAAAATCTGAAGGACGTAATAACTTTCAATTTTTTGCCAAAGAAATGCAAGAGAAAGCAGAAAGAAATCAACGGGTTCAAATGTTACTATCCAAAGCAATATTGAACAATGAACTTACCTTACTTTATCAACCCAAAATTTCATTGTTGCAGAAAAATATGGTTGGTTGCGAAGCGCTAATCCGCTGGTCGACCCAAGATGGTAAAATGATCTCTCCGGATACTTTTATTCCTATAGCAGAACAAACAGGTCAAATCATTGATCTTGGTCATTGGATATTAAATACTGTTTGCCAACAAATTTCACAATGGCAAGCCATGCCATATTTTAATGGTATGGTGACAGCCATAAATGTATCCGTAAGGCAGTTAGGGACAAGTGAGTTTAGAGAGCAGCTTGTTAAAGCAATTAATACTTATGGTATAAAGCCTGAGCATATTGAAATTGAAGTCACTGAAACTGCAACATTTGACGATCAGAATGTATTTTTCTCAGAGCTTGAAAAAATTCATCAATTAGGTGTAAAAATTTCTATTGATGATTTTGGAACAGGTCACTCTTCTTTAGATTATCTTAGAAAAATGCCGGTAGATGTTATTAAAATTGACCGTAGTTTTATTAAAGATATCGGTAAAGATGAACAAGATGAAGAGCTCATTCGAACTATATTGGCTATTTCAAAAACCATGTCTATCCAAGTCATAGCTGAAGGAGCAGAAACTGTTGAGCAACTAACTTTTTTAGAAAACAACCAAGTTGACAATATTCAAGGTTATTACTTTTCTAAACCGGTTCAGGCGCAAGTTGTGAGTGATGCACTAAATAGTAATGAAAACCTTTTTAAAGCGCAGTTCGACAATTTTGAAAATCACAAGTCTTTAGATATGAAGTTAGCGAATAATTGTTAAAAGGTATATTTGCCAAATTGGAACATTTCAATCTTTATTCTTTGCTACTTATAATTATTTAAATTGGCAGTTCAAAGTATATTTATTTTCTATAACAAGTAATTCCATTTTTATGTAATCTCAAATCCGTATTTTAACTCACATCTGGATAAGATATAGTGATCCATTATTTTGCTCATTGTTGTTAATACAACCAAAAGTTAATCGCGCTATAATAAGGAGTGAGTTATATGCAGTCATTAGTGTCTGGTATTCTTCAACAAATTGAAAATATTGTTATCGGCAAACCAGAACAGATCAAGTTATCATTAGCTTGCTTACTGGCTAAAGGGCATTTACTGATAGAGGATTTACCTGGAATGGGTAAAACTACCTTAGCGCATATGCTAGCCTCATCGTTGGGATTAAGCTATCAAAGAGTGCAATTTACCAGTGATTTATTACCTTCAGATGTTATAGGCGTCTCTATTTTTGATCAAAATACACAAACCTTTAGTTTGCACAAAGGGCCGATATTCAATCAAGTCGTTTTAGCCGACGAGATAAACCGAGCAAGCCCTAAAACGCAAAGTGCGTTATTAGAAGCAATGGAAGAGAATAGGGTGAGCATTGATGGTACTACTCACCATTTACTTTCGCCATTTTTTGTTATTGCTACACAAAACCCTATGTATCATGCCGGAACTTATCCCTTACCTGAATCACAACTTGATAGGTTCATGATGCGAATTTCATTAGGTTTTCCTGATATAAACGCAGAGAAAAAGATACTTTTGAGTGAACATGGCAATTCAGTTTTCTCAACAATTGAAGCGAAAATTAACACTGAACAATTAGTGCAGATGCAAAGCAAAGTAGCTGATGTTTATGTTTCAGAAGCGATCCTGGATTATGTTATCGCTTTATTTCAATTAAGCCGCAATGGCGAGTTTACAGTAAACCCGCTTTCACCTAGAGCAGGGAAGTCATTAATTGCAGCGGCTAAAGCTTGGGCATTTATCCATCAAAGAGAACATTTGTTGCCCGATGATATTAAAGCCGTATTTTCATCTGTATGTGAACATAGACTTGTAGGCAGTAAACACCAAAGGCCAAATGATTCAGCGTCTTATTCTCAACAATTACTCAGTAAAATAAACAGTGAACAACCATTTTAATAAATAACTTATATGAGCATTTTAGCCGTTTGGTATTTATATAATCAGTGGATATTTCGAGTTAAATCATGTATCGCCAAATGAAAGATTATCTTGGAAAAACTATACAAACACGCTTTAATGCTTGGTTAAAAAGGCGTATGCCCAGTACTGACAGCCAAACTTTATCCCAACGCAATATATTTATCCTTCCTTCGAAGTTCGGCTTTAGTTATTTATTATTTGTTTTGTTGTTATTCATTCTAGGTACTAATTATCAAAACAATTTAATCATTTTATTAAGTTACTTTTTCAGCAGTTTATTTGTAACCGCAATGCTATATTGCTTTATCAACTTATTAGGTTTAAAGGTCGCTGCGAAAGGGGAGTATCAAGGTTTTACTGATGAACCCATATTAATAGATATTCGCATTAACACAGAGCAACTAAAGCAGTCTGTTCAACTTGGTTTTGAAAATCAGCCATTACTGGACGTTAGTTCAATTAAACATCAACAGTTGCTTAAATTAGCCGTTAAGTTTGATCAAAGAGGTATCCATCAACTTGGCAGGTTAAAAATATTCAGCGAATATCCATTAGGGTTATTCCGTTGCTGGACAAAGCTACAGTTCGATATTGAAGTCATTGTTAGCCCTCAGCCATTATTTTGCCAGCCAGTTTCATCCGTTGGTGGTGATAAGCAACGAGAGCCTAATCATCTTGATAACTCACATCAGCCATTTAATGGTGAAGATTTTTATGAACTACGTGCTTATCGAATAGGAGAGTCCCTTAATCAAGTCGCTTGGAAACAAATGGCCAAAACGGGTCAGTGGTTAAGCAAACAGCATCGAGACAATATTAATGAAAAGCAACTTTTATCTTTGCAAGATATGCCTGCGATTAATCATGAAGTTAAATTAAGACACTTATGTTATTTAATTTTGCAATTGCACCAAACGGATCAAGAATATGGTGTTGAATTAGACACACTGTTAATACCTGCTTCAAAAGGACAGCAACACTTAAGTCTTTGTTTAAAGGCATTAGCCAACTATGTCTAACTTCTGGGGAGCTGAACAACAGAAAATTAAAAGTAAAGTGGAAATAGCGGTATTCACTTTGCCGCCAAGTATGGCTTTGTCACTCATTGTTATTCAGTTATGTAATCTATTAACCTTAAGTACTGAGCTTGCTGGTTGGTTTATTGCTTTGGCGAGCTTATGTTTTATTTGGCATAGTGCTATTTATTTTAAAGTTGTAAAAAAGCCAAGCCGACTACTTAAATTGTTGATTGCTACGGTTGGTTGTTTTTTACTCTTGTTATCAGGAAAAGAACTTGGTTTATTATTAAGCATGTTACACCTGCTGTGTTTTGCCTATTTGTTAAAACCCTTTGAATTAAACTCTCGCAAAGACTTCTACGAATTAGTGATACTAGGTTTTATCGTCTTAGCAACCTCACTGATTTTTCAATATTCGATTTACTTCGCAATGATGATAGTTGTGATGGCTATCATCAATATAACTTGGTTACTTTGCTGGTTTTCTGAAAGTAAAAGACTCGTTTCTCAACTTGGTTTTGCAAGCAAATTAATATTTCAAAGTTTACCTCTAGCCATTATATTATTTGTGGTTTTCCCAAAAATCCCACCGTTTTGGCAAATGCCTGCTGCTAGTTCTGCAACTACGGGACTAAGTGATAATGTTACCATTGGCGATATTGCTCACTTAGCTAGATCCAATGAATTAGCTTTTAGAGTTGAGTTTGACGGTGTTGCGCCTACATATGAGCAAATGTATTGGCGGACATTGGTTCTTGATACCTTTGATGGAACACATTGGCGTAAGAAGAAAACGTCAAGTAGACAAGCTGGTGTACCACGAAAATTTTCAATGTTAGTTAAAAATGAAATTCTGTTTAACAAAAACGAGCAGGGGGTAGGTTATCAAGTCATTGCTGAACCAAGTTATCAACATTGGTTGTTTGCCCTAGATATCGTAAAACTTGAGAGTGTTAAACATAATAAACGTGTTTATCAATTGCTTGATCATACTTTGTATAGCCAAGATAAAATCAGTCAATTATTTTCATATCAAGTGACCAGCTATTTGCAAAGCCCACTAAATCTATTGATGCCTGAAGACAAAAAAAACCAATACAAAAAAGTTGATGTTTTATCTAACTCTGATCTTAGAGTCTACGCGGCTGAATTAAGAGCCAATTTTCAGCATGACGATAGTGCAATAATTCAAGCCGTATTATCGCGCTTTAGCAAACAAAATTATCGATATACGTTAAGCCCACCAGCATTAAACAATAATAGTTTAGATCAATTCTTTTTTAGCACTAAAGCAGGTTTTTGTGAGCATTATGCTAGTAGTTTTACCTTTTTGATGCGTGCAGCGGGTATACCAGCACGACTGGTTTTAGGGTATTTAGGCGGCGAATATAACCAACAAGGTAACTATTATAGTATCTATCAGCGTGACGCACATGCGTGGAGTGAGGTGTGGTTACAGGGACAAGGTTGGGTCCGGATAGACCCAACTTCAGCTGTTGATCCAAGTCGTGTTGAACAAGGCTTCTCTGAGCAACTATTATCAGAGCAACAAGCTTTTTCATCTGGCTTTAGTCAATTAGGAAGTGTTGCTTGGCTTAGCCAAATTCGCATGCAATTAGATGCTTTAGATTACCAGTGGACAAAATTAGTCATTAATTACTCTCAAGATAAACAGAATAAATTGATGAAAGATTGGCTAGGAGATCAAGCTAATATTAAGTCTGCGATAATTATTGCTCTGTCATTAGTTTTTATGGCTGCTAGTATTTGGTTTGCTCAAAAGTTTAAACGGCGTAAAACAAAACCTGTGGTTTGGCTTAGTTATTTACAACAAGCTGAACGATATTTAGCTTGCTTAGGGTTAGTGAGAAACAATATCGACTCTACAGTCCAATTTTGTCAACAGGTTGGTGATTATAATAATAAACTTGGCATTCTCTACCGTAATATTTTAGATGGCTTTGAACAATTACAATACAAAAAAGAATCAGCTGAACAAACACCTCAACAAATAGAAAACCAGAAACAACAAATAGTTAACTTAATGAAGCAGCAACTACAGCAATTAAAAAAAATAAAATGACTTGATGAATTCTCTGCAGGTCGCTTGTATAAAGGTATTGTCTAGTTGTGCAATTAATAACATGAGATTCAGAACAAAATAGTATATAAAAAGATAACGGTTAAAAATAATAGTGTTAGGTATAAATGACTGAATATAATTCAGTAATAGCGATAAGTTCTATTTGATCACTTAACGGATCACGACTAAATTTAGTTTAAGGGATTGATATTTTTAAGGGTCGTTTTAATGCATTACCACTCAGATAGTCGTTTGCAGTATGACATGGTTAGAATTGTTTCTGTTTTATCATATTTAACCATAGTAGGGTGGTTACTAGCCGCATTTCTATATGGAAATCATAGCTCTTCGCTCGCTCGCTTTCATTTACGACAATCGTTGGGATTAATTTTAACGGGAGCAATTTTGGCTTTCATTCCTCTTATTGGCTGGATATTGACTGTCGGCGTAGTGATAGCTTGGCTTATTGGCCTTTACCATGCAATCTTAGGGCATCGTTACCATTTACCCATTATTGGTGATATCTTTCAAATCCATTTAGATTTTATCAAATAATAGATAATAAATTTAGCAAACAAACTATTGTTTAAATATCACTAATTTACTAGTGATCTGCTCATCAATGTGATTAAATTTGTTAATCAAAAATCATCCTTAAGGTCTAGCGGTTGATCTACCTTTATCCAGCCAACAAAATGGAAAACTTGTTGGCACTTGTTGATAGAATTCAACAAATATCTCCTTTACCTATTTTCTCTAAAGAAGTGTTTATTGTACAAAATGCTGGTATGCAGCATTGGCTCAATATGTCATTAGCCCAAACACGTGGTATTAGCTTTAATATCGATTACGCGTTACCAGCGCAGTATCTTTGGAAGTTGCTTAGAGGTCTTGTAAATAAAGAGGGGGAGCTAGAACAAACACCATTTTCTAGAGAGGCACTGTGTTGGCGGATATATCAACTGCTAGCAACAGAAGTTATTCTAAATGATAGCGATTTTGCTGATGTTACTCGCTATTGGTTTGCTACTGAAAACAATGAGAATGAAGCTTTAAATATTAAGATTCATAACAACAGTCAGCAGAATGAAAGTTCACAATACAATTTAAAGCGCTATCAACTTTCTTGTGAATTAGCTGACTTATTTGAGCAGTACTTGGTTTTTAGGCCGGATTGGATTGATGCATGGCATGAAAACAAAAGTACCATCAAAGAACAGGATAATGTTGATTTTGCCACCACAGAAAAATGGCAAGCTAAACTGTGGCAATTGCTGATCAAAGAGCAATCTTATAATCCGTTAAAGTTTGTTGAACAAGCACAACAAAATTTAGAGAGCTCAGCACATTTATTGCCTAAAAGATTATGTTTTTTTGGTATTAATGCTATGGCTCCTATGTGGTTGTCTTTTGTCCATCATTTAAGCCAGTTTACCGAAGTACATTTTTTCCACCTTAATCCTTGTTTTTCGTATTGGGGCGATATTGTTTCTGAGAAGCAAGCAATCAAATTAATCACTAAATGGACTGATAACCACCAAGAAATGAGTGAGTCAGTTGGTAATCCTCTGTTGGCTAATCTAGGTCAGCAAGGCCGTGAATTCCTCTCGCTGTTACAACAATACAGCACTTTTAATATTGAAGCTTTCTCTGAAATCAACGTTGCAAATGACCTACAAGTTAATGATCAAAAATCAGGTAAAAAGCAAACAGAGGTCATTCAGCCTACAGTATTAGCAATGCTACAAAATGATATATTAACCTTAAGTGATGCTCGACAGTCAGCACAAACACATATAGATGAGTCCATTATTATTACCAGTACTCATAGTGCGTTACGTGAAGTACAAGGTTTGCATGATTGGTTGTTGCATCAATTTAACGCCGATGAAACGCTTACGCCTAAAGATGTGTTAGTAATGTGTCCTCAAGTTGAACATTACGCTCCTTATGTTAATGCTGTTTTTGCTCGTGGGTGGCAAGATTTAGATAATAAAATACCGCCATTGCCTTGTTCTATTGCTGATCGCATCAGTAAAGACGCAGATCCACTAGTCGCTGCTTTTTCTGAATTATTGACCTTACCTGATAGTCGTTTTCAAGTGAGTCAAATATTATCATGGTTACGTTTGCCGGCTATGCAAAACAAATTTTCTTTACAGAATGATGATATCGAAAAATTTACCGTTTGGATTGAAAGTGCCTGTATTCATTGGGGACTTGACCAAAAACATAAACAACAATTGCTTGATACTTCAAACTTATCGGAACAATTCACTTGGCATTATGGTTTATCGAGACTATTACAAGGCTTTGCTTATTCTGATCACAGCGAAGTTTATGAAAATAAGCTCGTACTACCCGATATAGAGGGCAATGATGCCATTCTCTTAGGTAAATTAATGCTCATTATTGAGCAACTACAGTATTTTACGCAGGAGCTTAACCGCATTAGAACACCTGCCCAGTGGCACAGTTTTTTATCAGAGTTATTAAGTGAGTTATTTGAGCACAATCAAGAGGCAAACTTCACCACTATTTATCA
>Ga0105354_1001286_pt1 | contig 15543 bp, 13 predicted proteins | sample GOMGulsemesocosm_FD_83658 | JGI IMG/M metagenome (GOLD analysis project Ga0105354, IMG submission 83658) | Methane-oxidizing microbial communities from mesocosms in the Gulf of Mexico - GOM9B Gulf of Mexico | ecosystem: Environmental > Aquatic > Marine > Cold seeps | place: USA: Gulf of America...
AGGACTTTCAACGTAAGAATGTCTGTGGGGAGGAACCGCGGCTTGCATACCTGCAATTTTTACCGATTTGATCACTGCTTCCATTATCGAACCTGCTGAAATTAAGATAAATATTGTTTGATTTCACTATAACATTGAATAAAATACTATTAAAGTGCATTGTCCGTGTAAACATAGCGGCAGGCTTTTGTTTTTGCACCCTAAGCGAGATGGATAATGACCACAACCCGCATAAATAACATCGCAATCACAGGTATTGTTTCAGTGATCCCTGCAGTAGAAAAAGTCAATACGGCAGGATTGTCGGGCGCAGAGCTACAAGACATGCAGCGAATTGTTAGTGCAACGGGTATCCAATCTAGGCGAGTAGTGGCTGAAAACCAGACATCACTCGATTTGTCTGTCATCGCAGGCAAACAGCTAATTGAGGATATGAACTGGCAGGAGCAAGATATAGCGCTACTCATTTTTGTAACGCAAACACCCGACTACCCATTTCCTGGCAATGCCATTCAGCTTCAAAATAAGTTAGGACTGAGTAAAAATACCCTAGCTTTTGATGTTAATTTAGGGTGTTCTGGTTTTGTATATGGCTTGTGGCAATTATGTCAGCTATTAACAGGACTTGACGGTAATAAAGCGTTACTGGTTGTTGGCGATACAACGAGTCAACAATGTAGCGAAAGTAGCCGAACGGTAGCGCCACTATTTGGCGATGCGTTAAGTGTTATCGCGGTCGAGAAAAGTGAACAGGCCACAGAGATGGTATTTTCATTGGGCAGCGATGGCTCGGGTGCTCCTTACCTAATCCAGCCTAATGGCGGGGCCAAAGCGCCATCAAAGCAAGCAGAACTCTTTATGGATGGCACCCAAGTATTTGTGTTCACATTAAGGGAAGTTCCCAAATCTATCAATGCATGCTTGGCGGCCAAAAATTGGAAAGTAGAAGAGCTAGATTACTGCGTGATGCATCAAGCCAACGAAATGATGCTCAAACATCTAGGTGATAAACTAGGAGTGAGCGCGCAGCAATTGATTATTTCTATGGCGGACGTTGGCAATACGAGCTCTGCGTCCATTCCACTGGCGTTGTGTCTTAGTCTGTCAAAGGAACTAACTATCGCACCGCAAAAAATTGTCGTTTCAGGATTTGGCGTTGGCTGGTCATGGGCAAGTGCAGCCATGACCATTGGGCCACTAAAAACTTGTCGATTAATGGATTTGGCATGCATAGCGCCAGACAACTAAGTACATTTATGGATTTGTCTTTTTATTTCATCATTCAAATCGCGTCATGCTTTTTCCAATAATAAACGGGTCATATACCCGTAACCATTGGAAATGCTGGAATTTATGGTGTGAATAAAATTCTATATACAAGGCGCGCGATTGAGCAATAGCTGGCTATTGGGATTGAGCGCAACGTAGTAGATAGAGTTTTAAGCCGCTATAAAACCTGTAGATTCATTGGTCACGGGTATCGATAAGGCACTAACTGCAAGCGTTCAATGAACCTGCGGGGTTAACTATTCTGACTTTTTGTTTTTATAATTGCCACGGCAATAGTGCTTCAACAGTATCGTCAATGCTTAGACTTAGCCGTTATTGCAAGCCAACCATTAATTAGCGATATGGGGTAGCAAGATGAATACATTGCTTTGGAGATTGAACACGTTTAAAACGTGTAGTTTATTTGATTTACGCTGCTGAGTCTGTCGCCATATTTAATAGGAAATATTTCATTAAACAAGGTGTTGTCGTTATTTTGGCGAGGTTTCACGTTAGGCTAATTACAGCTAATCGTGTTTTTTGTAATAAATGGAGAGTAAATTAGTGTTAGTTAGCGTTATTATCCCCGTATATAATGCGGAAAAGTTCATTGAACGAGCGATTTATTCTGCGTTGGCACAATCGAACGGCTTCGAGATTGAAATAATATGCATCGATGATGGTTCAACAGATCAGTCCGTTAACATTATCAAGAAGGCTCAGGATGCATATAATAATATTGTGTTGTTTCAGCAGGTCAATACTGGGCCTGCGAACGCTAGGAATGTGGGATTAATACAAGCAAAAGGGAAGTATGTATCTTTTCTTGACGCTGATGATTATATTGACCCTCACGCTTACGAGACGCTCTATCGACGTATAAAGTTTGAAGGCGCTGATGTTATCTGCCATGGCCATAAGAAGGTAAAGCCTAATGGTGATTTAATTCAAGAAATGATGTTAACCGAAAAAACATTTAGTGATGGTGCTAAATGTAATTCCTTTTTGTGGAGTTTTATCGACAGGTTTGTCCCAAGCGTTTGTGCCGCTATGTACAGTCGTGATTTTTTAATAAATAAATCGATTTTGTTTCCTAGCAACACGCATTATGAAGATGCCTTCTTTCTAAAAAGTGCGCTCTTGAGCTCTGCTAAATCAGTAGTTATTGCAAATGCGTTTTATAATTATGTCCAGCATAACTCATCACGCTCTACCCTTTGGAATAAAACTAACCTTTTTGATATTTGTCATTTCTACACGAGCAATTTTGAAACATTTAGCATTAATGAGCAAGACAATGTCTTTTACGAAGAGCATGCGTTTTTAAATACACTGCAGGCAATAGAAAACACCAGTTGTAGGCAGTTGTTTATTGAGTTTTTTGCTGGAGAGTTATTTTTAAATACTCAGTTGATAATATATGGAACTGGATCTGCTGGTACAAGGTTGGCATCTGTACTATCAGAGCTTGGAATACAAGAAATTGTTTTTTGTGATACCTATGAGAAGGTAAAAGGGAAGACTGTTCAAGGGATCCCGTTAGTCCCCCTTCTTGATGTTATTCAAGAGGAAAAGTATAAAAACTATAAGATAATTATAGGTTCATGTTACATTGCTGATATTATGGGGAATTTAATTAAGAATAAAGTGGCAAACAAAATTCACCTGCCAAAAATAGGCAATTTTTTTCAATTTATGTTGAACAAAGAAACAGATAATAGACCTTAATAGTTTTTATCATGAGCGTTAATATTCGAGAGGGACGAATGTCAGAAAGACCTTTTATTTCAATTATTATACCGACTCGCGATCGGCCTAAACTCGTTGCGCAGGTGCTGAAGTTTTTACAAATACAAACGTTTACTAATTTTGAAGTTATTGTCTCTGATAATGGACTTAACGACTATTGCGAGAATGAAGTTCTTCCTTACTTAGCTGATAATAGATTCAGTTACAAACGCCCGCCGGTGCCTATGAATATGTGCGACCATTGGGACTTTGCAGTGGAAGGTGCGCTAGGTGAATATATCACAGTTTTTTGCGAAAAGTTTATTCTACGACCTGATGCACTTAGTATTTTATATGATATATCGATGCAAACTGATGCTGATATATTAACCTGGCAATATGATATTTTTGCTGATGCTACATTTGTCGATAATCAATTAACAGGCAATTACCATCCATATATTAAACCTGCTGATTATATAGAATATTCAGCAAGTGATATGTTGCAACGCTACTTCTCACTTGATATTCCATTATTTTCAAGGGGTGATGGAAATCGAAATAGTTATGGGAAAATATACTCCGGGTGTGTGAAGGCTAGTATGTTATCAAAAGTGAAGAAAAAATACGGCCGCGCTTTCTATCCGACTAGCCCTGACTATACATCGATGTTTGCATTGTTAAATGAAAGCAAAATGTGCATAGATGTATCTCAAAGTCTTATGCTTTTAATTGCATTGAAAGGGGCCTCAAACGGCGAAGCAACACAGTCGTCATTAATAAAGGCTCGGGAATATTTACAAGACTATTGTTCTGATTTTAATTCATTTATAAATACATTACCGATCAAGGGGTGTTGGGTAGGGCCTCACATTCATATAGCATCTGATCTTTTAGCCATGCAGGAAATAGCAACAGATGGGCCAATTAAACATTTTTCATTAGACCTTGTAGCATTAGCATTTTGGGCCAAAAATGATGTGCAAAAAGTTGAGGAGTGGGGGGATGTTGATAAAAATAGTCAGCTAAATAAATTAGATGATATTCTATCAAACCCCCAAAATCGTTCACGCTTAAGGTTTCTCAAAGAACAACTAATCGCAATGAAAAAGCCGTGTATAAATGAAATTTATCATTGTGGTTTGCAAAAAATTGACAAATTTGATGTGAATACACCTGCAAATGAGTTGGCTAAACTACATTGGATGGAAAGGGTTGCTCCACCGCGGAAAAATATTTGTGGGGAAAAAATTAGTCTCGATCATGCGGTTCAATATTTTTTTGAATACAACACCAAATCTTATGAATTATTAAATATTGATATAAAGGACTTGTAATGAAAGCTGTGATTTTAGCGGGTGGTCTTGGTACACGAATAAGCGAAGAGTCTCATCTCAAGCCTAAGCCTATGATTGAAATTGGCGGTAAACCTATTTTGTGGCATATTATGAAAATGTACTCCCATCATGGGATTAACGATTTTGTGATTTGTTTGGGCTACAAAGGTTATGTTATTAAAGAGTATTTTAATAACTACTTCTTACATACGTCAGATGTAACTTTTGATATGAAAAATAATAAGATGGAAGTGCATCATAACCATGCTGAACCTTGGCGAGTGACACTGGTTGATACTGGTGAGCATTCATTGACAGGGGGACGATTACTCAGAGTCGCTCAATACCTTAAAGGCGAAGATACGTTTTGTTTTACTTATGGTGATGGTGTTAGTGATCTTGATATTCGCGCATTAATTAACTTTCATCTTAAGCATGGGAAATTGGCAACGGTTACCGCAGTAAGCCCTCCGGGTCGTTATGGCGCTTTAACTAGAGACGGTGATACAGTCGTCGGTTTTTCTGAAAAGCCTAAGGGAGATGGCGGTCTGATCAATGGTGGTTTTTTTGTGCTATCCAAGCAAGTGCTAAAATATATTGATGGTGATATGAGCAGTTGGGAAGGGGAACCAATTGTTCGGCTTGCTAATGAAGGGGAGCTAAAATCATATGAACATAAAGGGTTTTGGCAACCAATGGATACTTTGCGCGAAAAAAACTTGTTAGAAGAGCTCTGGAATACGAACAAAGCACCGTGGAAACAATGGAAATGACCTTACCTTCAGCCACTTTTTGGCATAATAAACGAGTGCTGTTGACTGGACATACAGGTTTTAAAGGTAGTTGGTTAACTCTACTTCTGAACAAGCTTGGAGCACAAGTAACCGGCTTGAGCTTGATATCGAGCACTCAACCAGCCTTGTTTGAATTAGCGAACCTTTCTAATTACTGCGATTCACATATACAAGATATTCGAGACGCTCAAGCAACGAGTATGCTTATTCAAGCGTGTAAACCAGATATAGTGATCCACATGGCGGCTCAAGCGCTGGTACTAGAAAGTTATCGGGATCCATTAGCAACCTATAGTACCAATATTATGGGAACGGCTAATCTTCTCGAGGCGTTATGCCATCAATCAAGCGTTCGTGCTGCCTTGATGATCACCACAGATAAAGTGTATGAAAATAAAGAAAGGCAACGCGCTTATAAAGAGTCGGATAAATTAGGTGGTTATGATCCGTATAGTGCCAGCAAGGCAGCAAGTGAAATCATCATAAAGAGCTATCGTGATGCTTTTTTGTCTTCAAGGAATGTTGCGATAGCGAGTGTTAGGGCTGGCAACGTTATCGGTGGGGGTGACTGGTCGCAAGATAGGTTATTACCTGATGCTGTGCGCGCATGGCAAAGAAAGGAATTACTAACAATACGTAAACCAGACTCTATAAGGCCTTGGCAGCACGTATTAGATCCTTTAATGGGATATTTGATTTTATTAGAAAAACTGTGGGATCAACCGGAACTCGCCCAAAGTTATAATTTTGGGCCTGCGACTAGTGATTCAAAATCCGTGAGGCAAGTAATAAAAATTGCTCAACAGGTCTTTAGTGAAGGAAAAGTTGAATATATTGTAGACAATAAAGAGCCTCATGAAACGGGTATATTGACTTTGGATACTTCTTTGGCTCGTGAACGTTTGGGGGTGTCTTCTCAGTGGCCATTAGAAACTGCCGTAAAGCGGACCATGCAGTGGTACCAAAAATATAATCAGGGAGCATCAGCATTAGAGCTGTGCTTAGCTGATATTGATCAATATGAAGTTCGCCAATGAAACGTTTTAATGCACAAGAAACTGCTTTAAGTGGGCTTTATATTATCGAAAGAGATAGATTAGGAGACCACCGTGGTTACTTATCTCGACTCTTTTGTGCCGACTTTTTAAAAGATATTGGTTGGAATAAACCTATCGCGCAATTAAATCATACCTATACTGCCCAAAGAGGTACTGTGAGGGGCTTGCATTATCAATGTGCACCTTTCAGTGAAGCAAAATTAGTGACTTGTTTACGCGGTGAAATTTGGGATATTGCTGTCGATTTACGGCGTGGTTCTCCAACCTTTTTACAGTGGCATAGCGAGATCCTGTCCGAAAGTAATAATAAATCGTTATTGATCCCCGAAGGCTTTGCTCATGGTTTTCAATCACTTACTGGTGATGTTGAACTTGTTTATTGCCATTCGAATTCTTATAACGCAGATAGCGAACGAGGTTTGAATATACAAGATCCTTTGTTGGATATTAATTGGCCATTAGCCATCGAACAAATATCAGAGCGTGATCGTTCTCATCCTTGGTTAGATGATACATTTAGTGGAGTGTTATAATGTCTCAATGTCGCCACTGCCATAAAAAGTCTTTACATACCTTTTTAGATCTTGGTTTTGCGCCCCCTTCTAACGCTTATTTGTCTGTTAAACAGCTCTCTCATGCTGAGATGACTTTACCTTTACATATTTTAGTCTGTGATGGTTGCTGGTTAGTTCAGACAAAAGACTACGCAATGCCTGAGCAGTTATTTAGTGATGATTATGCTTATTTTTCTAGTACCTCTAGTAGCTGGCTTGCTCATGCTCGTCATTACTGTGAGCAAGTGACTACTCGTTTTGAACTTGGAGAGTCGTCTCAAGTAATCGAAATCGCTGCAAATGATGGCTATTTACTGAAAAATTTCGTCGCTCAGAAAGTACCTTGTCTTGGAATTGAACCAACTGCTGGCACTGCTATAGCTGCTAAGGCTCAAGGTATTCCAATTGTTCAGGAGTTTTTTGGAGTGAAACTGGCCAAAGAACTTTTAAAAAAGGGACTTTGTGCAGATCTACTCATTGGTAATAATGTCTATGCACATGTACCGGACATAAATGATTTTACTCAGGGCTTAAGTATTTTATTAAAACCTGAAGGGGTGATTACCCTAGAATTTCCGCACTTGTTGAACTTAATAAAAGAGGTGCAGTTCGATACTATTTATCATGAACATTTCTCTTATCTATGCTTGCACACAGTAAACACTATTTTCGCTACAGCGGGCTTACGAATATTTGATGTGGAGAAACTATCCACTCATGGCGGTAGTTTAAGGATTTATGCTTGTCATATTGACGCAAGCCATATCACTCTCGAAACTGTGCAGAATTTGCTCGATGAAGAAACCGAGAATGATTTAACTAACATCTCTGCTTATCAAGGCTTTCAAGAAAAAGTTAATACTCTTAAAGATGAGTTTTTAATGTTCTTAATTGAACAAAAAAAATTAGGAAAGAAGGTTGTTGCATATGGTGCAGCAGCGAAAGGTAATACGTTGCTTAATTATGCAGGGGTTCGCTCAGACTTGTTGCCTGTCGTTTATGATGCTGCCCGATCAAAGCAAGGGAAGTTCTTACCCGGTAGTCATATTCCTATCGCGGCACCTAGTGAACTGTATGATGTTGAAGTTGATTATATTTTGATTTTCCCTTGGAATATAGCAACAGAAATTATGGTCCAGTTGGCAGAGCATGTTGCAAATCGAACTCAATTCGTTACTGCGGTCCCTTATTTGGATATAAGATGAAATCAAAAATTTTTTATACGAAACCTAGCATTACATCTTTAGAGATAGACTACGCCACAGATGCAGCAACTAATGGCTGGGGGGATCAATGTTATGCCTATATTGATAAGTTTGAGCAAGCTTTTAAACAGCATTTAGGTGTTAAATATGCAATAGCGACATCAAGTTGTACTGGCGCTTTAACCATGGGGTTAGCAGCCTTAAATATCGGCGCGGGCGATGAAGTTATTCTTGCAGACAGTAATTGGATAGCGACTGTTTCACCAGTTGTACACTTAGGGGCTACTCCCGTTTTTGTCGATATATTGGCTGACTCATGGTGTATAGACCCCGATCTCACAGAACAAGCGATTACCAAAAGAACTAAAGCGATTATCGTCACGCACCTTTACGGAAATATTTGCAATATGGATCGCTTGCTTGCCATCGGCATCCGTTATGGCATTCCAATAATTGAGGATGCAGCACAAGCAATTGGATCGCAATGGAAGGGACAGCATGCAGGCACTTTGGGTAAGTTTGGAACGTTTTCATTTCACGGAACTAAAACACTTACCACTGGTGAGGGAGGGATGTTTATAACTAATGACGTAGAATTATATGAAAGAGTACTAACACTCTCCAACCATGGTAGAGCAAAAAATCAAAAAAAACAGTTCTGGCCCGATGAAATAGGCTTTAAATATAAAATGTCTAATATTCAAGCGGCTATCGGTTGCGGTCAGATTGAAAGAATCAATGAATTAGTTGGCAGAAAGAGAGAGATTTTTAAGACTTATCAACATCGGTTAAAGTTTATTTCGGGTCTTAGTATGAATCCAGAGAAAGTTGGGACTATTAACAGTTATTGGATGCCGACAGTTGTTTTTGATAAATCAACTGGAATTACACGTGAGAAATTACTGCAGTTATTTGCTGATGAAAATATAGATGCTAGAGTGTTTTTTTATCCCTTATCCAGCCTGTCAATGTTCGATGACAACACTTCAAATCTCAATGCATGGGATTTACCTAATAGAGCTGTTAACTTACCCAGTTATTATGATCTCAAAGATAGTGAAGTGGATAGAGTTGTTGAAGTTTTGTCCCAATTTTGTAAAATATGAGGTAGTTATGGATCAGTCAAACCCGAAAAATTATAGAGCTTCTGAAGAATTGTTTTTTTCGGAAATCGAGCATCATTTTGAAAATAGCAGCGGTAATTTTGCAGAAAAATCTCACGCTTTCTCGCGATTTGTTCCGCGACAAGCAATTAGTTATTTTTTAGCTAGGGATATGATTTTTAAAGATATTTTAAATGTCCATGGTTCTATACTCGATTTCGGAGTGTATAGAGGCTCTTCTTTCTTCACTTGGCAACAATTAAGCTCGATTTATGAACCTTATAATCACATTCGAAAAGTTATAGGCTTTGATTCTTTTCGTGGTTTTTCTGAATTCGGCGAGCATGATAAAAGTATAGATGGTGCTGATCTTTCCATTAGAACTAAAGGAGGCATGGCTTACGAAGGGAAAATAGAAATTCAAAAAAGTATTGATTTAATGAACCTTAACCGTCCTGTTGGCCATGTAAATAAAGGTTTTATCATCGATGGTGAGTTACCAGGTAGTTGTAAAACTTATCTCGATGAGCATCCCGAGACTATCATATCTTTAGCCAATTTTGGTCTTGGACTGTACGAACCGACAGTAGAGTTATTAAAACTTATCAAGCCTAGACTAATAAAAGGCAGCATAATTGTTATGGAGGATCTTAATCAAGGGACTTGGCCAGGAGAGACTAAAGCACTTTTAGAAGTATTTGAACATGATCAAATAGCAATAAAAAGGGTCCCGTATTGTCCCCATATAAGCTGGTTTCAAATATGACAGTAATGTGGAAGAAAACAATATGAAAAAAGTTGTGGTCATTGGAGCTTCTCTTGGTGGCTTAGTCGCTGCAGCAGAGCTGTGTCATCAGGGATATGATGTAACAATTTTTGAAAAAGGAAAATCTGTTGGAGGGCTCTATAGTAAAGTAGATACCCCATTTGGCATTCAAGAGCTAGGGATGCATGTTCTTTACATAGATAATAATCATTTTCAGCACTTATGTGATATTTTTGGACAAGAAGTTTTTAATGTAATGGAAGGTTGTGACGTCGATATTGGCTCATGCACAAATTTTGGCAGTCTATTTTTTGATAGTTTATATCCAAATGTTTTAGGGCACTCAGATGAGAATGCTATTTTTAATGAAATAGTAGCAAATAATCATAATGATGCACCAAGTTTAAACGCCAGCCAAGAAGCGGTGAAACGTTTTGGTTATACTGGAGGAGTTAATGTTGTCTCGCCCATATTGGAAAAATTGTGGCACACTGAACCATCAAATCTTACTGCAGAAGCATTACATTGTTTTTTTGATTTACGTAGAATGGTTGTTTGTAATAAAGATAAAGCAGATAGGTTGAAAGATGATATTAGGTTGGATGAAGTTATTGCAAATCCGTTACAATCTGAACCTAAAGGTGAAGTTTATGGTGGACGTATTGGTGCAACCTTTAAACCGGAATATTTGAATTTGTCTGAAAGAGTTCAGGCTTGGGCTTCACGCGTGGGTGTTAATCTGGAGTTCGATAAGCATGTCTCTGTTGTTGATGGAGATCTAATGCTGGATGGGGGGCTCGTGCATGAAAACTTTGATGCTTGTATTTTGGCATCACCAATACATGTGCTTGCAAGTGAAGTTATAGATCAGTCTGATCAGCTTGAATTATCTATTTACTACATACAATTAACAGAAAAAATTAAAAATCAGTTCCCTGCATATTATATGCTTTGTCATGATGCACGTTTTAAATCATCTCGTATAGTGAATTACGATGGGTACCAAGTGAATAGAGCTGTGGAATTACCTAGTGTGTTGTCCGTTGAAGCGATACACAAGGTTGGCGAGCCCCCACCAGTTAATGAAATAGCTGAAGAAATAATTACCCTTTTTCCACATCTACAAATTAACGATACCTTTAGGCTCGAGCGTGCCTTAAAAATCTGCTCTCCAAGTTTAAAAAACCATGTATTATTTGAGGCGGTTAAACAACAGATAGAGACTTGCTTTAAATCTAAGCCTATATACTTTACTGGTATGAGGGCTGATACGGGGATCTTTTTTTCGCATCATACTATAGGACTGGCGTATGACTCAGCATTGGAATGTGGCAGAAAACTACATTAAAATTAATGAAATGCCTTTTTATTGGCGACTTGGACAGTCATCTGAATCTGTTCCTGGTATTGCATCAACGTTACCCATAAAAATTGTAATTGATGACAAGTATGACTACTTAAGGTTTAAGCCAAACGAATCTGAGTGGGCGAATATAGAAAGGGCATATCAGAAAAATGAAAATATTGGCTTCGTTAATCCTGAGTCTGGGCAGCTTCATACCTATGGCTCTAGTGTGAATAATTTTTTTCTCAATTCAATTAAAAAATATAATCCAGTGTCTATTTATGAAATTGGTTGCGGTGCAGGTTTTAGTATTAAATTTTTGGAAGGCAATGGATGGAAAGTGGTAGGTGTTGATCCGTCTGAGTATTCACTTAAGTGGAGTGAACGGTTAAATTTTAAATTAATAAATGATTTTTTTCGTGAAGGGATATTGAAGCGATCCGCTGATTTTATATACTGTAATGACGTGTTTGAACACGTTCGCGAAATTGATATATTTTCCAATCTAGTATATGAAAGCTTAGGAAGTAATGGTGTTTTTTGCTTTGCTACTACAAATTCAACTAGGTCCATAGCAATTGGTGATATATCTATGTTTGAACATCAGCATGTCAATATGTTTACAGAGATGTCTATTCACCTGATTTTGCGGGATGCTGGTTTTTCAGACATTGAGATACAAGGGGGGTCATATGGTAATACTTTTCACGTGACTGCTCGGAAGAGCCCTGCGGGATTAGAAATGCCCTTGCCAGATACAGGTGTCTCATGTGCAGGGTATTTTCAACGTGCAAGTCAAAAAATTAAGGCTTTTAGGAAATTTTATAATGAATCAGAAAAGCTAAATTGTTATGTACCTTTACGAAGTATTCCATATTTAGCCACCGTCGGTGATTTCGGACGTTGTTCAGTTTATGATTCTAATGAATCTTGGAGAAATAAATATATAGATGGGTATTCTTCTTCTATTTGTTCTGTAAAAGACGTGAGGTTTTTACCTAACACAAGGTTTTTTGTTGGGTCGCTAACATTTTATGATGAAATTAAAAATATGTTAGTTAAGAAAGGTTTTGCACCATCTGATATTTTTTCGATTGAAGAAATAATATGAAGGTAGTCATATCTCAATCTATGCTATTTCCTTGGGTAGGAATGTTAGAGCAAATAAGCCTTGCTGATGTTTTTGTACACTATGATGACGTACAGTTCTCAAAAGGTAGCTTTTCTAATCGTGTGCAAATAAAAACTGAAAATGGTTCTAGGTGGATGACTATCCCGCTTGATAGTTATAGGTTTGGGCAGAAAATAAATGAGATTTCGATTAAACCCAAATCTATCTGGGTCGATAAGCACCTTGCGTTTTTGAAACAGAGCTTTAAAGGTGCTCCCTACGTGGAAGATGTTTTAGGAATTGTTGACTCTGTATACAGTCAGGACTATGCGAACCTTGCTATGTTAGTCCGAGCTTCCACACTAGCAGTAGCTAATTATTACAGTTGCTTGAGCAACACTAGAATCGTCGATGTATTTGATTTGAATGTGCCTGGTGCTGGTAGTGAAAGGGTGGTAGATGTGGTTAAATTAGTTCAAGGTAGTCATTATATTACTGGGCATGGGGCAAAAAATTATATTAACCATCAGCTATTCGAAAACTCAAAAATAGATGTCAGTTATATGGATTATAAAAAAACACAATATGCCCAATTACATGGGGATTTTACTCCTTATGTATCAAGCTTGGATCTTATTGCAAATTGTGGCCCCGATGGTATAAAAAAAATTAACTCAGATGCAATTTACTGGAAAATATTTCTCAGAGATTCTACTTAGATGATTTCAGATGAAACTCCAGTTGAACATATATTGCACAGTAAATAAACGAATAAATAGCTAAAATATTATAGGTGAGTAGAAGTGGACGCAATAGAAGCATTTAGATTGCAAGTGATCGAAAATATAGCTGGTCTTGCTGATGATAACGATATTCATGCTTTATCTCGCATATGGTCAAGAGAAACAAACATTAACCAGTATACATATAATTTTTCATGGATGGGTCGTCCTATCATTCAATACCCCCAAGACATGGTGGCTATGCAAGAAATTATATGGGAGGTTAAGCCCGATTTAATTATTGAAACAGGTATTGCACATGGTGGTTCCTTAATTATGAATGCATCATTACTTGCCATGCTTGAGTTGTGTGAGGCGACAGAAAAAGGGGAGGTCTTGGATCCACAAAACCCCAAGCGTAAAGTCCTAGGGATAGATATTGATATAAGACAGCATAACAAAGAAGCAATTCTTGCCCACCCCATGTCAGCGCGCATTGATATGCTTGAGGGTTCATCTATCTCACCGGATATTATTCAACAAGTACATGAATACTCAAAAGGTTTCAAGCGGATTTTAATTAGCCTTGACTCCAATCATACTCATGCGCATGTCTTAAACGAACTTAAAGCTTATGCACCTCTCACTAGTGTAGGAAGTTATTGTGTAGTGTTTGACACGCTTATCGAAGATATGCCTAAAGGTATGTTCGAAAATCGTCCATGGGGGCCAGGTAATAACCCTAAAACAGCAGTATGGGAATATTTAAAGTCACATCCAGAATTTGAAATTGACAAGTCTATACCAGACAAGCTTCAAATCACGGTAGCTCCTGATGGTTATCTAAAACGGGTGTAATACCAATTGCAATGCAAATAAGTAATTTCGCGGTGATGATTAGGCGATTTAACCGCCTGTTATTGGATTCTCACATTCGAAGTCTTATCTACGGTTGATCAAAGTACTTAAGGCTTCTATTGAATATATTAGAGCACTTTAATTTAAATTATCTGCATAAAATAACAATAAGGACAGTTGTGATATTAAGATGAACAGTATTGATTTATCCACTTTAGTCGCGCTTTGGGGTGATAAAAACACCGATGAAGTATATATTGGTATCAGGTTACCTTATGGTGCTACAGCTAATCAATTAGTTGATATGCTTCAGCAGTTTTCACGATATGACAAAGTCCGTGCTGTTGCATTGGTCCATGCTGATGAGCTTAGCGTTAATAAGGAGTGGTATAACAACCTCACCATTGATAGCTCACTTATTGTATTTAATGCAACTCAATATCAATTATTGAACATATTCGATATAATTTTTTGTCCTGAATCTAATGTCAGTCTTTATAGTGAAATCCCCCCAAGCGTTATTAAAATTGGCCTCCCTCATGGCGTAGATATTCCATTACAGCAGACTGTGGAGACATACGGTGGTGGTTTTTGTTTTGATTATATTCTTAGCGCAGTACAACAAGAGGTACTGCCTAAAGACATTTTTTTTGATAAATTCCCTGCTGTTTTGCGTAATCATTCAATGCCTTTTGTTTGTGAGATCCCATTTGGTTTCCCTAAATTAGATACTTTTATAAAGCGTGTTCAAGAGTCTCGTGGGGAAAAACGAGCAATTATTTATCATTTGTCTTACTTAGCGATTGAAGAGCCATGGATTGATCAGATAATTAAACCAACGTTAATTTCGCTTCTTACTAACTTCCCTCAGTATGACGTCATTTTTAGACCATTTCATTTAGATCGAAATTCAACATTGGTAAATGAGGCGATAGCTGCTGGGCAAGAGTTTGATAATTTTATTTACAGCGATGCTGATTCCTATGTTGATGAGTATGCTCGGGGTAATGTTATGGTGTGTCACAGAGCGTATAAATTACACCTTTATGGGTTGGCTACCGGGGGAATGTCGGTTATCTGTACACCTGAAAGGGTTTCCTCAACAACGTTTAATAAAGATCAATTTTTAGAATGCAGTTTATTGAAACTTCCCCTTGTTGTAGCAGCACAGATCGATAAAAACCAAAGCATTAGTTTGTCAGATATAGTGAACAGGTGCAAAAAAGCGGGGATTTATAATCCAAACGATTCGATACGCTTCTTAATGAATAATTTAAAGAGTATTATTGAAAATAAACAACAGCCTAACTGGAGGATGTTCGCATTAAGTAATGCGCAATCCGTAGATATTTGTCGATACACAATTATTAATTTGCTCACTCTCAAACCTGGTAATATATTTTTTGTCGCATTTATTGATCAATATCCTAAGTGGAAATTTGCAAGGCTATTAGCTGCTGACAGCTATAGTAGAGCGTATCAATTGCACTTTTATTTATATCGACAATGTTTGCAGTTATTTTTTGAGTTTGTTAATGATGGCGAGCTCACTTTATACGAAAAAAAATCAGCAAATAAATGGTGGAATGCCACCGGAGCTAATACTTTATCGTTTATTCAAAAAGAATCTATCTCATTAAATAAAGAATTAACTAAAGCAGAATGCTGGCTAAGTAGAGAATATGGAGATACA
>Ga0105354_1001301_pt1 | contig 15449 bp, 11 predicted proteins | sample GOMGulsemesocosm_FD_83658 | JGI IMG/M metagenome (GOLD analysis project Ga0105354, IMG submission 83658) | Methane-oxidizing microbial communities from mesocosms in the Gulf of Mexico - GOM9B Gulf of Mexico | ecosystem: Environmental > Aquatic > Marine > Cold seeps | place: USA: Gulf of America...
AAGCGCTTTCAAACAGCTGATTTAACTGGGCAAGTAGCGGTGGTTACAGGTTCCCGATTAAAGATAGGATATCATATTGTTTTAATATTGTTACGTTCAGGAGCAACTGTAGTTGCTACCACTCGTTTTCCAGTAGATTCTGCTCTACGTTATTCTAAAGAACCAGATTTTTTGGAATGGGGACACAGATTAAAAATTCATGGATTGGATTTACGCCATATTCCAAGTGTTGAGATTTTCTGTAATTTCATTGAGCAGCAATACGATCGATTGGATATATTGATTAATAATGCAGCACAAACAGTACGAAGACCAGCTGGATTCTATCAGCATTTAATGAATAAGGAAGAAAAACCTATTGAGTCATTACCGCAATTCGCACAAGATTTATTAGCCGATCATAATTCATGTTTACAAGAATTAGAAGAGTTAACTACTAATGCAGCAGCTGAAAAAAATAATACATTACCCGTTTCATGGCATGGACCTGAACCAGGAATAGGGATTAGATCATCGGCTAAACTATCACAAATACCATATAGTTTTGATAATTCTTTACAAACCAGTGAAGTATTTCCTGAAGGAGAACTAGATGCCGATTTACAACAAGTAGATTTACGAAAAACAAATAGCTGGCGTTTAAAATTAGGAGAAATTGAAACTACTGAAATGATAGAGGTACAATTGGTAAATGCAGTTGCACCGTTTGTATTATGTAACAGACTTGCTAGGCTTATGCGTAGTGAAAATACAGGAAAGAAACATATTATAAATGTATCTGCTATGGAGGGGAAATTTCATAGGTTCTATAAAGAAGACCGTCATCCACATACCAATATGGCTAAAGCGGCTTTAAATATGATGACACATACTTCGGCATTAGATTTTGCTAAAGATGGTGTTTTTATGAATGCTGTGGATACAGGTTGGGTAACCGACGAGGATCCTGCAGAGTTATCAAAAAACAAAGTAGAAGTTCATGATTTTCAACCACCACTAGATATTGTTGATGGTGCCGCAAGAGTGCTTGATCCGTTAATTGATGGAATTAATACAGGGAAACATTGGTGTGGTAAGTTTTTAAAAGATTATCACCCTATAGATTGGTAGGAATAATAATGATATTGAAAAAGCCCTTTGATTAATTCAAAGGGCTTTTTTGTATTAGCGAAGTTCTTGTTTTATAAACTATATATTATTCTTGCAGTTAAATATCTAGGTTGGATGTAGTATTGAGTTACACTAGTTGTAAAATCACTAGTATTAGTGTTCGTTTGTGATCTTGTATCTAGTAAATTTGTTGCTTTTAACTCAAATTCCCATTTGCTATCTTGGTTTTTTCTATAGGCCAATGACGCATTCCAGAATTCATAAGTGTTCTTGTTTCCAGTATCATTACTAAAATCATTATAAGTATAATCAGTTTTAAAGGTTACTGTTTTCCATATCAAAGCATCAAAATTTACGGAAGGCGCTTTAGTGACGGACTGCGTTTTGTTGGAGTTAAAATCAGCATCCTGTATGGTATGTCTATAACTAACCTCTACATTTGGTGCAGTTTTAAAATTAGTTCTTAATTGAGCTCTATAGGTTTGAGTGTAATTCTCACTTACAGACCTTATAGCATTTTGAAAATTATTGTATTTACTATAACTTAAATTACCACTACCTGTAGCTCTTAACTTTCCAAAGGTTCTTTGTATTCTACCACTTGCACTTATGCTTTCGTCAGCGAAGCTTGAATTAAAAGGAGTGTTGGTGTTTACGGTTACCCCTGGTATGAAATCTGATTGATTACGAATGTTGTTGATACTTTTGTTGTAATTAATATTAGCAAATACGTTGGTGTAATTAAACATATTAAAACTAAAATAACTCAAGTTTACATTATGTGATAAGGCACTTTCTAAATTTGGAATTCCATAGAAAAAAGAGTTGTAATTATTCATGACCAATCCTCTAGCTAATTGAGAAACATCAGTAAAATCTGTTTTCATACTGTAGTTAATGTTTATGTTCTCTGACTTCTTTAGTTGTATTCTAGTATTGAAATCAGGTAGAACTCTAAAGAAATTATCGGTATGTGTTAGTCCTAGTTGTGAGTTTTTGGCGCTATACGCATGCCCTGACACCCCAGGAGTAAAAGTGAATTTACCTGTTATAAAACGATAGTGTAATCCTAAATATACATCGTTAAAAGTATAGTTGATGTTGTTACTAGCTAATCCGTTATTGATAGAAGGTGTTGGGGCATTTGTAGCTCCATTGTCTAAGAATTCAAATAGGTTAGAATCAAATTTTTGAGAACTATATAAATTTCCTACAGTAATATTGATATTACTTTTATCGTTAATGATATTCCAGTAATCTAATTTGCTGTCTACTTGATTTGATTTTACACGTTTGTTTTGTGCAATAGTGTAGCCTTGCTGGTTAGGGGTGAAGCCTAAAACGTCCCCAGAAGTCTGGTAGTTCGAGTTTTCTTCTAAGAAAGCATTGTAAAAAGGATCTTCATCTTGAAATAAATGTTGTGCTTCAAAAGAGAAAATGTTTTTATCACTTAAAGTGTAATAATAGTTCACATTTTGATTAATGCTAAATGGATTACTTTCTTCAAATTCGTTTATCTGGCCAAATAACGATGATGCCGTGTTTTGATATTGTGATTCTTTGGAGGTTCGTCCTAAAATATCATAATCCAATTGATTGTTTGTGTTAGGTTTGTATTTAGCACTCAGTTTTAGCATGGCTAAATCACTTTTTTGTGAAGTATTATTGTTGGTAGCTTCATCAGGGGTTAGGCTATTAGGGTAGGTTCTAATGTTGTTTTCTTGTAGTGTATTTCTACTACTTGAGAAAATTCCAAAACCACTTAAGTCCAAAGCTTTATTTGGTGCAATACTAAAGTTTGCAGCGCCAAATTTAGTATTGATGTCTTTCGCTTTATTGTTTTGAAGTGTTAAAAAACCTAAGTCATTATTTCCTAAACTAATGTTTGTTCCGCTCTGTCTACTAGGGTTTTTGAAGCCTCCAGTGAAATTATAATAATCACGACGTGTAAAGGCTACTTCGCCAATATTATTTAAATCTCCAATAAAGTTCACACTGTATTCAGGGCTGTAATAAAATAGTTTTGGTTGTGCTAAATACAATTCATTATCTTCAGAAGTTCCTCCTCCTGCAGTTACTGTACCAAACCAAAAGTTCTTTTTTCCTTCTTTTAATTTAATGTTTAAGGCAATATTATCTTGGTTATTTTGTACACCACTTAATTGTCCGACTTCAGCATGATTTTTTAATACTTCAATTTTATCAACAGCATTAGCAGGAATGTTTTTTGTAGCTAGTTTTGAATCGCCATCAAAAAAATCTTTCCCTTCTACCATTAATTTACTAACAACTTTCCCTTCAACTTCAATTTGTCCATCATCATTAATTTCTACTCCAGGTAGTTTTTTTAATACGTCTTCCAATTTACGTTCTGTTCCGTTTTTAAAGGAATCCGCATTATAAATTAAGGTGTCTCCTTTTATGGTTACAGGCATTTCGTAAGTTAGCTCAACAGTATCAAGTGTATTGTCTTCAGTTAGGTTAAAGCTTTTTGAGATATTACTTTCTTTTGTAGTAATGATTTCTTCAAAGGACTTCATTCCGATATAACTTACTTGAAGTTTATAGCTGGTGTTTTGCTTCAGGTTTAATTTGTACTTCCCTTTGTCATTGGTAATGCCATAAGAATCTAACGATTTGGTTTCTTGATTTATAGCAATAACATTTGCAAGTTCTAAGGGAGCTCCAATACTGTCCTTCACAGTTCCTTCTACTTTAATTTGAGCAAAAGAATAACTAGCCACTAATAGTAGTAGCGCTGTTAATAAATGTTTCATTTTTGTTGATTGAATTAGTTGTTGTTGTATTGAAATCAATGAACTGTGTACGGGTGAACGTTGTATGAGTTAACCAATATCATTTCTCGATTGAGGTAGTCTTTGGGTGTTAAACCCACTAGCGAATTAATGTCCTCTACCGTGACCTCTTCGGTTGCGACCACCGTACATTTCTCTCATTTCTTCCATTTTCTTTTTTACGATGTCGTTGTATTCTTTTCTAGTAACTTCTTTTCCTTTTGAGGGCGCTTTTATTTCTTTTTTCTCATTAGGGTTTAAAACTATTTTAGTACATAAAATGGTAGTTTTATCAGCATTAATTTCTAAAATTAACCCTGGTAATCCTGTGTATTCCCCTGGTCCTTGGCTAACTGGAATTTGCATTGTGTACCAAGCAGTAACAACTGTTTCTTTAGGGATTTCAATTTCCTTCATCGGATCGTTACTTGTTTCAGTAGAATCTTTAGCTTTTTCTTTATCATCTTTTTTCTTGCCTTTTCTACGCATGCTTCTCCAGTCCATTTCATCAACTTTCTTTACTGCAGTAGCTTTAAAACACAGGTATTGACCAATTTGTTTTGTTTCACTTTCCATTTTCCAAGTTAACTTTGGCAAAGAATCTTTTATTAAAAATTGCTTTCCAAAAAACTCCTGATCCTGTAATACTAACTGGTCTTTAATATTTTTATATTGTTTCCCTGGAGTAAAACTACTCATCATTCCTCCCCATCTGTTCCCCCCTTGTCCGGGAGCTGATAACTTTTCTTCTTCTTTGTAAATGGACTCCGTTTTATTGAATGTTAATTCATATGTTTTTTCAAACATACTTTTCATACGTTCAGCCATCATTTTTTTGCGTTCAGGAGACATGTTTCCACCTCCCCATTTATCCATGTCAACAGAAGTTTTTGATTGATAAGTTGCTTGTCCTTGAAAATCTTGAGCAAATAATGTTGCTGTGAATAAGGCTAGAAAAGTAGTTGCGATAAGTTTCATTTTTGATCTGGTTTTTAACCCCACAAGTGGGTTTAGTTTTTGATGTACTACATAAGACGATTCATGTTGTGTTATGTTACAGTGTTAGAACATCTTTTTGATCAAAGGTTTAACGGATGAAAAGTTAATGTTTTGTTAAAGGAATTAACCGCCGATTATTATTTCAATGTTTTCCCCATCCTTGCTGTTAAAACTGCGTCTCTCCTGCATTTCTTTCATTTTCTTTTCAATAATTGTTTCAAATTTTTCTTGCGAAACAACTTTTCCTTTACTTGGTTCTTTTAAAGCAATATTATTTTTAGGATTTATGACAATTTTGCTACAGATTATTGTTTCGGTACCATCATTAACTTCTAGTATTAATCCAGGTAAACCATGATAGTTTCCTGGTCCGTTATTCACTGGTATTTTCGGCGTGTACCAAGCCGTGATTGTAATTTCTTTCATGTTCGGAGCTGCTTTTTTTGTTGCATCTAAATCTTTATCTCCATTAAAGCTAATGCCACTTTCAAAAACTTCAATTTCTCGCTTTAATGTAGCTTTGTAGCAGGTGTATTCTCCAATATTTCTAGTTTCACTCCCTAGTTTCCAATCTAGTTTTTCAAGAGTATCTTTTATTAAAAAGATTTTTCCAAAAACATCATTTTGATTGGTGTACCTATTTTCTTTTGTGTTTTTATATAAAATGTCTGAACCTCCAGTATTTATCATAACCATTTGCATATTACTTGGGCCTTGGGGTTTTCCTAGTTTTTCATCCTCTTTATAAACAGATTGATCTTTATCAAAAGTTAAGACAAAGGTTTTTTCAAACTGCTTTTTAAGCATTTCCATCATTTTTTTATGCATGCCTGTATCTACCTGTGTACTGTCTAGTTTTATGTCTATTTTTCTCTTGGACTTATAAATTGCTTTTCCTTGAAAGTTTTGTGAGAATAAGCTAAATGTAAATAATATTGCTGTTAGTAATGTAGCTGTGTTTTTCATTTGTTCGATTTTTGATTGTTGACTCTGCAAAGATGCTAAGCAAAATAGATTTTTATAGTTAACTTGTGTTAACGAGTGTTAAGTGATTGGTTTAGTTGTCATTTAACTATTACTTTTGAGGTATGAATGATTTAAAATATAAATGGATTTTAAATGTTATTATAGTTGTAATACTGGCAACTATTGGTATTCAAGCGTATTGGAATTATAAAAATTACTTAACTAATAAGCAGCAACTAATTAATGATGTTCAAGTAAGTTTAGATAATTCGGTAGATACTTACTATGCTAACTTGGCTGAAAATACTACATACAAATTTACTTTTAAAGAGGGTGAGTTTAATGAGAATGTGATTGTTAATGGTGATACAATTTATGATCGAATACTCCAAGATATTAATTTTATTCAAAAAGATACTATTCTTGATAGTCTTAGTATTAATGAAATAGAGCATGTAGCTATATTTCAAACATTAGATAACGACACGCTGTTAACTACTAATGATAACGGGGTAATTACAAGAGAAGAGTGGATAGGGGATAGGAAAATATTGAAAGCAATAAAATCTACAGGATTAGATTCTTTAAATAAAAAAGATTTTGAGTTATTAACAGCAAAGGTAATGTTGCGTTTATCCAATGATACCATTGATATTGACCGTATTAGGGAATTGTTAAAAGACGAATTGAAACGAAAAAGCATTGCTATTGATTACAATCTGTTACTTTTAAGTAGGTCTGGAGAAGTTATTAATCCTAATTCCATAATTAATAAAAGCTCAGCGTTAACAGTAGAATCGAAATCTTCCTTTTTACCACACGACAGTATGTTGAAGATGTATTTCACTAATGTTACTAAAACAATATTTAAACGAATTTTTGTTGGAATTCTTATTTCTACATTATTGGTGCTGGCTGTTATGGCTTGTTTGTTTTATCTACTAAAAATAATAAAACATCAAAAGCAATTGGCTGAAGTGAAAAACGATTTGATAAGCAATATCACACATGAATTTAAAACTCCAATTGCTACTATTTCGGTAGCATTAGAAAGTATTAAAGATTTTAATGAAACGGAACATAGTGATAAAACCAAAAGGTATTTAGACATGTCGGTTAATCAATTGTCAAAACTAAATGTGATGGTTGAAAAATTACTGGAAACGGCAACGTTGGATAGTGATAATTTGGTATTGAATAAAGAGGAGTAAATATTGAAGCGCTATTAAAAACAACAGTAGATAAATTTCAGGTTACCCTTTCTGATAAAGAATTAAAATTTGTATCAACTTCAGGTGATATGTATGGCAATGTAGATGTGTTTCATTTTGAAAACGCTATCAATAATATAATAGACAATGCTATAAAGTATGGGGGGGACTCTATTTCAGTGAGGTTAAAACAGATAAAAAATACTATTGAAATATCCATTTCAGATACTGGAAATGGCTTAACGAAGGCACATAAAGATAAACTGTTTGAGAAATTTTATAGAGTGCCAAAAGGAAATAGACATGATGTAAAAGGGTTTGGGATAGGTTTGTATTATACCAAAAAAATTATTGAAAAGCACAATGGAACTATTCAATTAGAATTGAATAAAAATAACACTGTTTTTAAAATAACACTTCCATATGAGTAAGGTGATAAACATATTATTGGCAGAGGACGAGTCTTCCTTAGGGCAAATTATAAAAGAAAGTTTAGAGACTAGGGACTTTAAGGTGTACTTGGCTGAAAATGGTGAAGCTGCCTATGAAATATATAAAAACGAAACCATTGATATATTAGTGTTAGATGTAATGATGCCTGTTAAAGACGGGTTTACTTTGGCAAAGGAAATTCGTTTAGAAAATGATACTGTCCCAATTATATTTCTAACAGCAAAATCGCAAACCAAAGATGTGGTGGAAGGGTTTAGTATTGGTGGAAACGATTATTTAAAAAAACCATTTAGCATGGAAGAGCTAATTGTTAGAATAAATAATTTATTAAATCGGTCAAAAGCTCAAAAAACCATTCCTTTATCAGGTATAGGAAATTATAATTTTGATTTCCCAAAGCAGACGTTACAATATTTAACAGAAGAAAAAGTGTCTCTTACGCATCGTGAAGCGCATTTATTACATCATTTGCTACAAAACAAGAATCAAGTGCTTGACCGTTCGAAAGTGCTAAAAGAACTTTGGGGAGACGACGATTTTTTTAATGCGCGTAGTATGGATGTGTTTATTACCAAGTTACGTAAGAAATTAAAGCAAGATGAAACCATTCAAATTGTAAATGTCCGTGGCTTTGGGTATAAACTAATTTGCGACTAAAATAAAGCAGCTTTTAGGTCGTAAATAATTTAATAGTAGTTTAATGTAAAAAAGTCTAATTGTCTTTTGTTAATTAGTTATGGTTAACTAGGTTCATGACCCCGTATAAACACCTGTATTTAAAACCAAGGATTTCTTACTGTAATTAGCAATCATTATTTTATAAGTTTTGTTGAAGGGATAAAGATCCTAGAATATCGGGGTGTTTTTTCGATGCCACCAAATATTCGTAATTAAAAACCATTCACAAAAAGCTTTTTATGTTTTTAAAAAAGAAACCCTCGTTAGTTGCTTTATGCTTGTTATTCATGCTATTACTTATTAATTGTAAGGGTGAAGCGAATCAATATACTGAAATAGAAAATAGTGATTCGCAAGATATTGCATCAACAACTACTTCTAAAACGGTTCAACTTGAACAAGGTTGGGATAAGGAAATACAGCAAAAGTTCTGGTTTACAACTCAAGGTTCATTAATCATGCGTTATAATTGGTTTTTATGGTTGGAAAAAGAGAATTCTACGGAGCTTTTTAGAAGCACTAAAAACATAAATAAGTATAAGTATATTCCACAAGGGGCATCTAAATTAAATCCTGATGGTTTACCTATTGGTTTTATGAAAAATAAAGAAAAGGGTGTTGATTATGTTGGGGTAAATTGTGCAGCTTGTCATACAGGATTAGTTAATTATGGAGATACTTCTATGATTATTGATGGAGCTCCTGCAATGGCAGATTATCAATCCTTTTTTCAAGATTTAGAAAAGGCAATGGAGAAGACTGTTGTCGATAAAAGTAAGTTTGAAAGATTTGCTGTAAATGTACTAGGAAATGACTACAATAAAGGTGCATCGAGTGAACTTAAGGAGTTGTTTTTTAAAGCTACTGAAGACTTGAAAAGCAGAAATGCATTAAATGAAACTACAGAGCCGTATGGATTTTCTAGAGTTGATGCCTTTGGACAAATTTTTAATATGGTTACCGCTCATGATTTAAATATTCCTGAAAATAAAGAAGAGCCTAATGCGCCTGTATCTTATCCGTTTTTGTGGGATACTCCGCAATCAAATTTAGTGCAATGGAATGGGCTTCTTTCAAATCATGGAGCAGGACCTATTGGAAGAAATGTAGGAGAGGTGTTGGGTGTGTTTGGAACCTTGGATATTAAACCGGGGGTACTTTATCCGTCTTCAGCAAAAGTTGCAAACTTAGGAAGATTGGAAAAATGGATGGAAAGTTTATGGTCGCCAAAATGGCCTGAAAAACATTTAGGAGCTATTGATACGGAAAAAGCTAATGCCGGTAAAATTGTTTATGCGAATAACTGTGTGAGTTGTCATGCAACTATTGATAGAACTAACCCTGATAGAAGAGTTACGGCAGAAATGATTGCTTTAAACACTATTGGAACCGACCCTTTAATGGCGATGAATGCTACCCATAAGGCTTCCACAGGAATATTGGAGGGAGAAAAAATAACCTTAGGTAGTGAAGCTGTTTTTGGAAAAACAGCTTATAAAGGACAAATTTTAACCAATGCTGTAGAAGGAGCTTTGTTTGATCATTTACTTGGAACTGTGGAGGGACTCGCAATATCTCATTTGGATATTGCTACCTCAGATTTTAATGCAATAGCGAATCCATCATATAAGGCGAGACCATTAAATGGTATTTGGGCTACAGCTCCATATTTGCATAATGGATCTGTGCCTAATATTTGGGAATTGTTAAAGCCAGAAGAGGAGAGGGTTAAAGTGTTTTACGTGGGAAGCCAAGAGTCTGATCCTAAAAACATTGGCTTTGAAACAAAAGAAAGTAAAGATAATTTTAAATATGACACCACTATTGCTGGAAATTATAACACGGGGCATTTGTATGGGACAACATTAACTGATAAAGAGAAATGGGAGTTGGTAGAATATATGAAAACGCTTTAGTTAAATGGGGTTCTGGCTTTTGTTTTTGGTAAATGAAAAATAAAAATGCTTTGAATAAGGCGTAAATAATTAGAAAGCCACCTTTAACGAGGTGGCTTTCTAATTTATGTTATGCGCTCATACCCAGCGCGGAAAATATTTCCCAGCTAGCACAAGGATGTATTAATTACATCCTCGTGCTAGTGTGAATAAAGACTTATTTATTTCCTCTGTTGATATAAGCACTTTTTAATTCTTCTTTTGAAAGATACTTATTCTTATTATAAAATTCATAAAACTTATCATAACTTAATTCCTCATAATAATCAGGGATAATTATTTTCTCCTGTTCTTTACTTAGTAAATAATTATCAATTAAAATTAAAGCTCCTTTTGAGGTTGTTATAAAATCTTTTTTAGTGAGTGTTGCAGAAAATGGGTTCGTCATATTAAACCATTCACAAACAGTTTCTGTTTCGTTTTCGTACTGTAATAAAAATGTAATTATACCAGTTTCTGATTTATAAAATTTATGTAAAGCATTCCTGTACTCAGCCAAATTTTTCTTGTATTCAATTTCATTTACCTGATAATGTTCTAAATAATATTCGCTACCCATTTCATCATAAAATAAGACATGATTTTTAGTTAGCCCACCTAAAATAGCTTTATAATTACTTGAACAAGTAACATTCAATAAAACGAAAAATAACATAATAATGCTTTTCATAACTTTTTTTTCTAAAATAAACTTCACAATAATACAGACTCCCATTAGGAGGTGTAATACGGGGTATTTATATGTAACAATATTAAGTGGTAAAGAGAAATGGAGTTAATAAAGTACATAAAAATGCTTTTGATTTATAAATATAACTGTTTTTTTTACCGTATTAACTCAAAAAGGATGATGTAATAGCGTAATTTGTAATTTAATAATTATTAGCACTAGTTACTTAAATTGTTGTATTTTTCCTGTTACAATGAAGCGATTAATTTACATAGTATTCTTTAGTTCTTTTTTTCTTGCTCAAGCTCAGCAAGGAGTGGAAGTAATACTTAAAGAAACAATCAAATTAGATGCCGATAGATTTATTGGTATGAATATGTTTGATGAACTTTTTTATGTTAAAAATGAAGTGTTTTATAAAAAAGTAGGCGGGGAGTTACATTCATATCAAAATAGACTTTTAGGAACTGTTGGTTCAGTTGATGTATTGAATTCTTTAGAGACGACTTTGTTTTATAAAGATTTTAATACGGCTATTCAACTAGATAAAAAACTAGGAGAGATAGGTAAAATTGACTTCAATAGTTCAAATACCTTTAGTACCAATACTTATGTGGCATCCGCAAGCAATAAGCGACTATGGGTTTTTAATGCTGATACACAGAAAATACAAGTATATAATCCTCAACAAGATGTTGTTGAGGTGGCCACGCAAGCTATTGAAGAGTCGGTTGTTGATTTTTACAGTAATTATAATTATTGCTGGGTACTTACTAAAAGAAGATTGTTGCAATATAACATTTACGGTAACCTCTTGAATAGTTATGTGTTACATGAATTTGAAGAGGTGGTTTTTTATAAGGATTCCTTTATTTTAAAGAAAAAGGAGCAGTTATACACTTTGTTAGTTGGAGAGAAAACACCTAAATTAATTGAACTTCCACAATTTAAAGTAAAAGATTTTTCAGTAATAAATGAAACCTTGTATATTTACGACGGAAAAGAATTGCATTCTTTTAAAATTAACCTGAACAAAGAATAAATAGATACATATGCACGTAGCAATTGCAGGAAATATAGGGGCTGGTAAAACAACATTAACAAGTTTATTGTCAAGACATTATAGTTGGGATCCACAATTTGAAGATGTGGTGGATAATCCGTATTTGGATGATTTTTATAACAAAATGGAACGTTGGTCGTTTAACTTGCAGGTGTATTTTTTGAATTCAAGATTCAGGCAAGTACAGCAAATTAGGGACAGTGGTAAGGATACCATTCAGGATAGAACCATATATGAAGATGCCCATATTTTTGCACCCAATTTACATTCAATGGGATTAATGACGAATAGAGATTTTGAAAACTACAGGTCTTTATTCGATTTAATGGAATCATTAGTACAAGGGCCTGATTTGTTAATTTACCTTAGAAGTTCTATTCCTAATTTAGTAGGGCAAATTCATAAGCGAGGCAGAGATTATGAAAATACGATAAGTATTGAGTATTTAAGTAGATTGAATGAGCGTTATGAAGCTTGGGTGCATGATTATAAGGGTAATTTATTAATCATTGATGTAGATGAATTAAATTTTGTAGATAATCCTGAGGATTTGGGAAGTATCATCAATAAAATAGATGCAGAAATAAATGGACTTTTTTAATCCAAAGTAATAGCGGCTATATATGCCTCATATACTTACTTTAGTAATGTTGTTGGATGAAATAAAAGAGACTGTCTAAAAACGTAGAAAGACCTGATTCTGAATTTATTTCAGAATCTCACTAAATTGATAATCAATGATAATGAGAAACTGAAACGAGTTCAGTTTGACGAAAAATTTACTTTTCAGAGAACCTCTTTCTTAGTATAATAAAAAGTTGTTATTCATGTTTAATTTCAGCTATTCTTTTTTTAATAGTTTCCGAGTCACCAATAATAGATTCCTTTTGTATTTTAGAAATTCCATTTTCAGTTGTTGTAGTAATTATCGTTGCTGAAGAATCATCACTTCCATTCTCTGTGAACTCTATTTTAATTTCTTTTTGAATACTGTTAGAGATATTCTCATTAGTAGGAGCTGTATGTCCACCTAAAATAGGTGCAATGACCAAGCCAATCAGACAAGTTAGTTTAATTAAAATATTCATGGATGGGCCAGACGTATCTTTAAACGGATCTCCAACAGTATCACCCGTTACTGCGGCTTTATGTGCGTCAGATCCTTTATAAGTCATTTCACCGTTTATTTCAACACCTGCTTCAAAGGATTTTTTTGCATTGTCCCAAGCACCACCAGCATTATTTTGAAAAATTGCCCATAATACACCACTTACAGTAACCCCAGCCATATAGCCTCCAAGCATTTCTGCTACAGCCATTTTGTTCATGCCGAATAAAAGCGGAACAAAAGCAATTATTAAGGGAAACCCTATAGTTAGTAATCCAGGGAGTATCATTTCTTTTAAAGAAGCTTGTGTAGAAATTGCGACACATTTGTCGTATTCAGGTTTCCCAGTACCTTCCATAATACCTGGGATTTCTTTAAACTGTCGTCTTACTTCGTATACCATTTCCATAGCAGCTTTACCAACAGCATTCATTGCTAATGCTGAAAATACCACTGGTACCATACCTCCAATAAATAACATGGCTAATACGGGTGCTTTAAAGATGTTTATGCCGTCGATTCCTGTAAAAGTTACAAAGGCAGCAAACAACGCTAAAGAGGTAAGTGCTGCCGATGCAATGGCGAAGCCTTTTCCAGTGGCAGCAGTTGTATTTCCTACCGCATCTAAAATATCAGTACGTTCTCTTACGATGGGTTCTTGCTCACTCATTTCAGCAATACCACCAGCATTATCGGCTATTGGGCCAAATGCATCAATTGCCAATTGCATTGCTGTAGTAGCCATCATTGCTGATGCTGCTAGAGCTACGCCGTAAAAGCCAGCTAGGGCATATGAAGTCCAAATCGCAGCAGCAAATAACAGTACTGAAGGAAATGTAGAAATCATTCCAGTAGCCAGACCAGCTATGATGTTTGTTCCAGCTCCAGTACTTGATTTTTGAACAATTTTCAAAATAGGCTTTTTACCTAATCCAGTATAATATTCAGTAATAGAAGAGATAAATCCTCCAACGAATAAGCCTACTAGAGTAGCGTAAAATACGCGCATTGAAGAGATGTCTTGTATTCCTTCTCCGAAGAAACTCATTTGCATTGTTTCCGGAAGCATCCATTTTACAAATACAAAGCATGATATGGCAACTAGAATAATAGAAACCCAGTTCCCAATGTTTAAAGCGCCCATTACTTGTGGTTCTTTTGCGTCATTACTGTTAATTTTTACAAGCATAGTTCCAATTAATGAAATTATAACTCCAGCTCCTGCAATTGCCATGGGTAATAAAATTGGTCCAATTCCTCCAAAAGCATCAGAGATACTTCCGCCCATATCTCTAATAACGTAATTTCCCAGTACCATGGCTGCTAAAACCGTTGCTACATACGAGCCAAATAAATCGGCTCCCATACCGGCAACGTCACCTACGTTATCTCCAACATTATCTGCAATGGTTGCAGGGTTTCGTGGGTCGTCTTCAGGTATTCCTGCTTCAATTTTACCAACTAAATCAGCGCCAACATCAGCAGCTTTTGTGTAAATACCTCCACCAACACGTGCAAATAAAGCAATTGATTCAGCTCCTAAGGAGAACCCTGCTAGTGTTTCTAAAACAATAGTCATATCATCAACAGAAGTCCAAACTCCATCCATAAAAAAATGAAAAAAGAAAATAAAGAATGCGGTTAGTCCAAGTACTGCTAATCCAGCAACACCAAGGCCCATTACCGTACCACCTCCAAAAGATACTTTTAAGGCATCTGGTAAACTGGTACGTGCGGCTTGTGTGGTTCTTACGTTAGTCTTTGTAGCTATCTTCATTCCCATATTTCCTGCTAATGCTGAAAATATAGCTCCTAAAATAAAAGCAATTACAATAAGCCAATGTGTGGTTGGTATTATTAAAGATACTATAGCAAGTAATACACTTACAATTAAAACAAAAATAGCGAGTAGTCTGTATTCAGCGTTTAAGAAGGCTAAAGCACCTTCATAGATATGGTCAGAAATTGTGGCCATTTTTCCATCTCCAGCATCCTGTTTCAGAACCCACGTTTTTTTTATAAGCATGTATATTAGTCCAATAACTGCTGCAGCAATTGGCATGTAAATCATCATTGATTCCATAAATTTTTATTGGTTTAAAAGATTAGTTCTTCTAAAAGTATTAAAAATCAATGAGATATAAAAAAAAGGCGATACTCAAAATGAATATCGCCTTTTTATATTGTGTTGGAAAATACTAGATAGTAAAGTTCCCGTTTGTTTTGTGTTCGCTTGTTTCGTAACGCTCAATACACTTGTCTAAAATGTCATATGCTTCTTGAGCATCTCCCCATCCACCAATATCAACTTTCTTCTTTTCAAGATCTTTGTAAACTTGGAAGAAGTGAGTGATTTCTTTAACTAAGTGTGGATTCAAATCTGATAAATCATTTAAGTTATTCCAGATAGGATCAGAAACAGGTACACAGATAACTTTTTC
>Ga0105354_1001304_pt1 | contig 15432 bp, 16 predicted proteins | sample GOMGulsemesocosm_FD_83658 | JGI IMG/M metagenome (GOLD analysis project Ga0105354, IMG submission 83658) | Methane-oxidizing microbial communities from mesocosms in the Gulf of Mexico - GOM9B Gulf of Mexico | ecosystem: Environmental > Aquatic > Marine > Cold seeps | place: USA: Gulf of America...
AACGGCGAACGTTTCTTTTATCGAGGAAGAAACTCGTACCTAAATAGGTAATGGATGGACAGCTGTTTATTCCCGACACGCGCTAATGACTGACGCCCCTGCCGGACATTTTTAGTGTTACGCTATCAGCTAGTGCTACGCGGCTATAAATCAAAATTTATCTTATAACGAGCAACTAACAATCATTAAACTAGCATGTTAAAATTTTACCCGACTGCGGTGAATCATATGTTTGAAATATCGAGACTATGCAAATTTAAAGCAGTTTGTAGTGGTAGTACTAAGCAAAGAGGACTGCAATGCTCCGATTACAGCTTTTCTTACCTATCTTTTATGCCTTCGCTATTTGCTTAGTTCAAAATACTGCCGTCGCTAAACAGCCAGTTACGATGAGTATTATCGAATCAGAGAAGGGAGATACTGTTTATAATTTTGCACAAAAACTAGTCTTCGAGGTATCCAAAATATCCGATTTAGATATCCAGTTAATTGCAATACCCGGCAAAAGAGCGACGCAAATGTTGCGTAATAACACCCTTCAGGCAGAGTTCTATCGCATTGAGTCTTATACTCAACAAGTGCCAAATAGTATCAAGATAGCGGCATCAGAATCCCTAGTACCTGTTTTTGCCTACAGTGCTTCTGTCGATTTTAAAGTAAACGGCTGGCAAAGCCTTAAGCCCTTTTCTATGATTAATGTGAGAGGCTGGATTTACCCTAAAAAAAACTTGCCAAAAAAAGCCTTTATTGTCGTGAACTCAACACGTGACGCCTTTGTAATGCTCGAAGCTAAGCGCGCTGATATTTTTGTGAATAGTCAAACTACCTCTTCAGCAATATTGCAAAGCGCTGCCTTTAAAGACACCAAAATACGCAGGCTTACACCTAAGCTCGGGCATATTAAATTTTTTACTTTTTTCTCTAGTAAACACCCTAAAATGGCCGAGAGCTACAATAGTGCGTTAAGGGAAATAAAAAGTAATGGTACTTTTGATCGCCTAGTTGCTGAGTTTTTCTAGGCGGCAAACTTAAAAGCAAACTAGATACACATCTTCCACCTACCTACAAAGACGCTTCAACGTGAAAATAATCCAATATTCATCTCATTCGGCCAAAGACTTAACTGATATTTTTTACAGCTCTGTTCACTCAATTGACGCATCCATTTATTCAACGGCGCAAAAAAATGCCTGGGCCCCCTTACCTGTTGACTACGATAAATGGGCGACAAGGCTCGATTTAAAGAAACCATTTATTCTCACTCTTAATAATGAAATAGCTGGATTTATCGAATTAGAGCCTGATGGCCATATAGACTGCGCTTATGTCGCACCAAAACACGAACGAAAAGGTGTGGCGACTAAAATGTTACAACACGTCATTCAGACTGCAAAACAAGCGGGCATTAAAGAGCTGAATGTCGAAGCTTCAATGGTAGCTAAGCCGTTGTTTGAAAGGCTTGGTTTTATCGTTGAAAATGAAAACGAGGTGATGAGAAACAATACATTATTAGTAAACTATTCGATGCGTTTGAGTCTATGAGGAAATTCCTCGTTAGGCCAAGGATACCTTACTTGAGCGTTCACCTATTGAATGAATTGTGAGGAGAGTTGTAAGCGTTATAAAAGTTTGGATATTTTAGAGTACCTTTTATTAACTTTCAAAAATCCGAATAAGTGTCATTTATAGTGAATAGCATAATAGAGAAAACTGATGACGATTACATTTTTTGGAAATAAACTATTGGTACGGTTTTTTTCTGTTTATATTTTTTGTTTGGGTGGCTAGTTATAATAGTGAAAAGTTGGTTTGGTCTTATATTAAAAATAAAAAACTGAATTTCAAAAAGAAAATATTAATTTGTTTCATGTATAGATACTCTTTAGTTTTCACCGCTATATATTGGTTACTAGCAAGGTATTGTAATTTTAATATAACAAATTACGATCTATATGACGCGATATTTAAAACCATGCTCGCATTGTCAGTCTTGCAATTGGGCGTTGTGAATATTTTTTATCCGATCAAAATAAACAGAGATAAAAACTACAGCACACCCATTTTCAACAACCAATCAAATTTATGCAATTGATTTATTTCACTTATTTTTAAACTAGCCACTGGGAGATAGCACCCACCCCCATGCACATCAACGGAGCAGCTACCTCCCTTGGATTACCGCCGGAGAAATTAACTAAATTGGTGAAGCGTAGCGACAGGAGGTCGCGAAGAGCGAAGTTAGGCCATGGACGGCCTATCTGAGCGGCCACCAATTTAGATAATGGCGGAGGGATCTTTCGGGAATCGTAGGGCGAAGTTTTCTTTGGTTCTGTGTCTTTTTTTCGTAAAAAGAAATGAACTCGCCGTAGGCGAAACCTACACCACCACTGATCTTTTGACCCTAAAGCCTCAAAAGACCTCATTGATTTTTTAGAAGTTAAAATTACCAAAAGTATAAGAGGAGCCTATCTAGGCTCCATCCTTATGCCTCCATCTAATCGAATAACATCCCCATTCAAATATTTATTTTCCACAATATGCCCACAAAGCCCCGCATATTCCTGTGGATCCCCAAATCGCTTGGGATGCTGCACCATGGCTATCAGCGGATCTCGTACTTCATCTGTCATGCCCTGCATCATCGGCGTATCAAATATCCCCGGTGCTATCGCCATCACTCGCACGCCCTGTCTCGCTAAGTCACGTGCTATTGGTAGTGTCATGCCGACAATACCTGCTTTACTGGCACTGTAGGCCGCCTGCCCCATTTGCCCGTCAAAAGCGGCCACTGAAGCCGTATTGATAATCACACCGCGCTCCCCCCCTTCATCGGCCTCATTAGTCGCCATTTGCTCAGCGACGAGGCGCAATACGTTAAAAGTGCCTATTAAATTGATATTGATGACTTGAGAGAATTTATCCAAGGCTAACGCCCCTTCGCGCCCTACTGTTTTACCACCGGCGACAATGCCCGCGCAGTTGATACACACATGGATGGCGCCAAATGCATTCACAGCTTTATCGATACCTGCGGCAACTGAGGACTCATCTGTGACATTTACTTTGGCAAAGATAGCAGCGCCATTGAGCTCATCTACGAGTGCTTGCCCAGCTTCTTCATTAAGATCAAAAACCGCAATCTTTGCGCCTAAATCAGCTAAATACCGGCAAGTGGCTAAACCTAAACCCGATGCACCACCAGTGACTATTACTGTTTTATTTTTAATATTCATATTCTGTCTCTATTTCGTTAAGAGGTTGTCTACCTAGCTCATCTTGAAACGTATTCTAAGCATCTGTTTCTGGATGGAAACTAGCCAATTTCGCGTAATAACTCTCGCGCGATAATGACGCGCTGAATTTCACTGGTTCCCTCGTAAATAGAGGTCAGGCGCACATCGCGGGCATAGCGTTCTAACGGGAATTCTTTGATGTAACCGTAGCCTCCCATCAACTGCAGAGCGGTGTAACACGCTTTGTTAGCTTTTTCTGAGGCAAATAGCTTGGCCATCGAAGCCTCTTTTGAATAAGCTTCGCCCTTGGCGCGTTTATCAGCAGCGCTCATCAGTAATAATCTGGCGGCCTCAAGCTCGGTAAAGGCATCCGCCATCATCCATTGCACGCCTTGAAAATCTGAGATAACTTGACCAAATTGCTTGCGCTGCGTTATGTAATCACGGGCATATTCCATCGCAGCCAAACCGACACCTAATGCCAGTGAGCCGATACCTATGCGACCACCAGCAAGCTCGCCGATAGCGATTTTAAAACCTTGGTTTAGCTCGCCCATTAATGAATCGCCAGGAATACGACAGTTTTCAAATACGACTTCACTAGTGGCTGATGCATGCTGTCCCATCTTTTTCTCAGGTTTGGCAATCACTAAGCCTTCAGTGCCTGCCTCGACTAAAAAGCAGGAAATGCCCTTGCCTCTCGCGGCGCTTTTATCAGTCACCGCCCACACCACAAAAACACCGGCATACTCTGCACTAGTAATGAACTGCTTTGCGCCATTAAGCACCCACTCATCACCCTCTTTGAGCGCAGTGGTTTTCATACTCGAGGGATCAGAACCTGCGGTAGATTCTGTCAGGCAAAAGCCACCAGCGGCATATTCACCACTACAGATTTTAGGGATGTATTTTTTCTTTTGCGCATCGCTGGCCACCGCTTGTATCACCTCGCCAACCATATTGGTCACTGACATAGTGGTCGCTGTTGCAGCGCAGCCTTTCGCAATTTCAGTAACCGCTAAGCTAAACGCCACACTGCCCGCTTCTGTCCCGCCATATTGACCTTCAATATTTAAGCCCATAAAGCCCAGTTCAGCGAGCTGCTTAAGATTATTTAAGAATAGCTCGCGATCACCTTCTTCATCTAACTGCGCTGCCACTGGGGCTAATTGCTCTTGCGCAAATTGGTTAGCGACTTCCGCGATCATCGCCTGTTCTTCGGTTAAAGTCAGATCCATTACTGGCCCCTAAAATTTATTATTGGTTTAAACGATTTTTTTAGCACGACAGTTTTAAATCACTTCAATCGCAATGGCTGTCGCTTCACCGCCGCCAATACACAAAGAGGCCACGCCGCGGGTTTTCTCTAAACGCTTAAGCGCATGAATCAGCGTGACGATAATACGCGCGCCAGAGCAGCCAATCGGATGACCTAATGCACATGCACCACCGTGAACATTGACCTTTTGCGCATCTAAACCCAGCTCCTGGGTTGCCAGCATAGTGACTGCAGCAAAAGCTTCGTTAATTTCAAATAGATCAACATCAGCACTTTGCCAGTTCACTTTTTTCAGTAATTTATCAACCGCACCGATAGGCGCGATTGAGAACTCACTTGGCTGTTGGGCGTGTGTCATATGGCCAACAATACGTGCTAGTGGTTGTAAACCGCGCGCTTGCGCTTGCGATTCACTCATCAGTACTAAAGCCGCACCACCATCTGAAATAGAACTGGCATTGGCAGCGGTGATGGTGCCATCCTTACTAAAAGCGGGGCGCAGTTTCGGAATTTTTTCAGGTTTAGCATTGCCCGGTTGCTCATCGGTATCAATCACTAAATCAGCTTGGCCTCTGCGACCTGCAATCGTCACGGGCTCTATTTCACGTTTAAACCAACCTTGGCTGATAGCTTGATTAGCACGCTCCAGTGACGCGATGGCAAAGTTATCCATAGCATCACGGGTGAGTGCATAGCTATCGGCGGTAGACTGTGCAAAAGCCCCCATCAAGCCGCCTTCATAGGCATCCTCTAAACCATCACAAAACATTGAGTCCAGCACTTGGCCGTGTCCCATACGCATTCCACCACGCGCTTTTGGTAGCAGATAAGGCGCTTGGCTCATATTCTCCATGCCCCCCGCAACCATCACATCGCAAGTACCCGCTTTAATTTGATCATGAGCATCCATGACCGCTTTCATGCCCGAGCCACACATTTTATTAATAGTCACGCAGCCGGTAGAGACCGGTAAGTTAGCGCCTAGCGCCGCTTGTCTGGCAGGTGCTTGGCCCTGCCCTGCTGCTAACACACAACCCATAATGACTTGATCAACATCATTGGCCGGCACGCCAGCACGCTCTATAGCGGCTTTAATAGCAATGGCCCCAAGCTTAGGTGCACTTATACCGCTAAGCTCACCCATTAACCCGCCCACAGGTGTACGTGTGGCTGCCACTATCACTATCGAATCATGCTTGTCTGACATTGCTCTACCTCTAGAAACTGCTCATTAATATTTCTCTAAATATGACGAAATTTTAGTCACCAGTAAATGACAGGATCTATCTATTTTAGGCACAAAACATTACATTATGTTGATACTCAAATGCATCTCTACTCAACGATAGTAGAACAACCGCGGCAATCCAACATTTTCGCCGTGCTTTAGAGGCTTAAAATGGCAACCGTCGATCCGCACTACATTAAAGCGGCGCTTAATTGCGCTACTCGCAAAGGCATTGCGTCAAGCACTATGCTCAAACAAGCGGGGATTGACCGTCAATCATTTGAGCAGGGAGATGTCAGAGTCAACGGCGATCATTTAGCGCAGTTGATCCGATCGGTTTGGGCCAAACTTGACGATGAATTTATGAATTGCACCAAGCACCCTTGTAAAAAGGGCGCCTTTGCTTTTATGACCCGCCATGTTTTGAACTACGATTCCCTTGAAGCCATACTCAGACAAGGCATTACATTTTATAACTTATTCACCAGCGACATTCAGATGAAGCTCGTGATACAAGGCGATATCGCAACTTTAAAAGTTATATTCAGCCATCCAGAATGTGACCCCGATCATTTCTTTCAAGAGTTCTGGCTGGTCATTTGGCACCGTTTTTCAAGCTGGATTATCGGTCGGCGTATTCCACTGCTACAGGCAAGTTTTACTTACCCTGAGCCTGCACATAACAGTGAGCTAAAATACCTATTTCCCTGCCGGCAACATTTTAATTGTGCAGACCTTAGCTTTAGTTTCAACACTGATGTACTGACGCTACCGCCAGTTCGCACACCACGAGACTTATCGCAATTTTTGCGCGACTCTCCCGCAGACCTGATTACTATTCCCGGCGATGAAACAAGTTATCGATCGCGCATTCGCTCACTGTTACTCAATCAAGAGGGGATTGAGCTACTATGCCCAACCCTCGATGAAATTGCCGCAGGGTTTAACTTCAGCTCGCAAACATTACGTCGCAAACTTAAACAGGAAGCGACTTCTTACCCTAAAATTAAAGATGATTTTCGCCGCGACTTGGCCATTGAGAAGCTGTGCATTGAAAAGCTGCCGATCACAGAAATTGCGCGCCTGCTTGGCTTTAGTGAGCCGCGCTCATTTTCGCGCGCTTTCAAACAGTGGACAGGCTATACACCCACAGATTTTTTACAGTTTAAACAATCATTAAGCGGGTAATTCCTCCTAATCATTTTTTCTAATTAGCAGGATATTGCCGCCCAGAGTGTTAAATTTGTTAATTATATTGTTATCACCACAGTCAATTTAATTCTAACGACTATACTTAATCTATTCGATTAAAGAGCACGGTTTTACCGCCTATTTCTATTGCAAAGTTACTTCTCATCAAGGGGCTAACGATGACAACAACAGCAGAATTTAGTGTCCAATATAGCCAGTTTCTAGACAGTCAATCTCAACTTAAGATCAGTGAACAGCAACTTGTAGACAAAGGTATCAGCGCAGCATCACTGCTCGATTTTTATCAGCATATGTTGCTATCGCGCACCTTTGATACTAAAGCAATTGCACTGCAACGCACCGGCCGTTTAGGGACTTATCCTTCTTGTCTTGGCCACGAAGCCATCAGCACCGCGATAGGCATCACTATGCGCAGTGAAGACGTATTTATCCCCTATTACCGGGATGTATCCACACTCTTGATTCGCGGCACCAAAATGGAAGAGATATTACTTTACTGGGGTGGCGATGAGCGCGGCATGAACTACAGCGTCAACCGTGAAGACTTCCCTTTGAACGTGCCAATTGCCAGCCAGTGCCTACACAGTGTTGGCGTTGCCTATGCTTTCAAATTGCGCCAGCAAGCACGTGTGGCGGTGGTTGTCTGTGGTGATGGCGCCACCTCTGAAGGTGATTTTTACGAGGCGATTAATGCCGCGGGTGTATGGCAATTACCGATCGTTTTTGTGGTGATAAATAACCAGTGGGCAATATCTGTTCCTAGAGAAAAACAGTCGTGTTGTAAAACCTTAGCGCAAAAAGCGATTGCCGGTGGTATCAGTGGTGAGCAGATCGATGGTAATGACAGTATTGCCACGCAAGTACAACTGGCAAAAGCAATTGAAAGTGCCCGAGCTGGTCGTGGCCCACATGTTATTGAGGCCATCACTTATCGTCTTAGCGATCACACCACAGCGGATGATGCCAGCCGTTACAGAGCCGATAAAGAGTTAGAAGAGGGCTGGGATAAAGAACCTATCAAACGCTTAGCGAATTTTCTAATAGCTCAGCAATACGCCAGCGAATCGCAATTACAGGCCTTACAAGATTTTTGCAGCCATGAGGTTGAAGAAAGTGTACAGCGCTATTTAGATACGCCAGCACAACCAAACAGCGCAATGTTTGCATACATGTATAAAGAAATGCCCGAACAGTTACAGCAACAATTATCACAACTTTCTCATAACCCCAAACAGAGTTAGGAGGTCACTATGCCTGAATACACTTTGATAGAGGCCGTTAATGCCGCCATGGACTATGAGATGTCAGTGGATGAAAACGTCATCGTTTTAGGTGAAGACGTCGGTGCCAACGGCGGTGTGTTTCGCGCCACCGATAACTTGCAGCAAAAATACGGGCCAATGCGGGTGCTAGATACCCCGCTGGCAGAATCCCTTATCAGTGGTATGTCAGTAGGTTTATCCGCGCAAGGGCTAAAACCTATCGCCGAAATCCAATTCATGGGCTTTATTTACGCCGCCTTCGATCAGTTTTTATGTCATGCCGCACGTATGCGCAACCGTACCCGCGGTCGCCTGAGTTGCCCGATGGTATTACGCGCGCCCTATGGTGGCGGTATCCATGCACCTGAACATCACAGTGAGAGCACTGAGGCTATTTTTGCTCATGTGCCAGGTATTCGCGTGGTGATCCCCTCATCCCCAGCGCGCGCCTACGGCTTATTACTCGCCGCTGTACGCGACCCAGACCCGGTGGTTTTTTTAGAACCTAAACGCATCTACCGCGCACAATCTGAGGAGGTCAAAAACGATGGTGTGGCTCTGCCATTAGATGTCTGCTTTACCTTGCGCCAAGGGCATGATTTAACGCTGATTAGCTGGGGCGCCATGCTCACTGAAACCTTAGCCGCTGCTGAGCAACTTAGCCAACAGGGCATCGAGGCCGAAGTCATTGATCTCGCTTGTATAAAACCTATCGATAAGTCCACTATTTTAGATTCAGTAGAAAAAACAGGGCGCTGTGTGATTGTTTGTGAAGCGGCTAAAAGTGGCTCAGTCGCCGCTGAAATATCCGCGATTATCGCCGAGGAAGGTCTTACTTCTTTAATGGCCCCGGTTATTCGGGTTAGCGGTCACGATACTGTTATGCCACTATTTAAGTTAGAACAACAGTATATGCCCAGCGTTGATCAAGTAGTGATTGCTGCTAACAAAGTGATGGAGTACTAAAAAGGCTGTTTAAATTAGAGCGACGATATCCACCCCGTTTTGATTAATTAATTGCTGCGGCTAAAAAAGTAATGGAGTACTAATGAATATATTCAAATTACCCGATTTAGGTGAAGGCCTTCCCGAGGCCGAAATAGTAGAGTGGTTCATCAGCGAGGGCGATACTGTCACCACCGATCAAGTACTAGTGGCGATGGAAACTGCCAAAGCTATTGTGGAGATTCCCAGCCCCAGTAGCGGTGTTATCAGTAAGTTTTATGGAAATGTCGGAGATGTCATTCACACGGGCGATCCACTACTGGAGTTTGAGCAAGATGAAGAGTCCCCAACATCAAGCACCAGCGGTGAATCAAATTCTGTGGTCGGTGAAATATCCACTGATCGCAAACATCTAAACGAGCGTGCGCAGGCCAGTGGCGGAAACAGCCACATTGGTGTTAAAGCGACCCCTGCTGTGCGCGCACTCGCCAAACGTCACGATATCGATTTGAGTGTCATTACCCCGTCAGGCCCCGATGGCACCATCAAAGCCAGTGATGTGGAAAGGGTAGTAAAAATTTACGCGAGTGTCGGTCAGTTACAGCCGCTTAAAGGGGTGCGTCGTGCAATGGCCAAAACCATGGCGCAGGCGCATATTGAAGTAGTACCTGTGACTATTATTGACGATGCAGACATTCATCACTGGTCCAAAGGCGCTGATGTCACTTCTAGACTAGTACGCGCGATCCTCTTAGCTTGCAAGACAGAACCTAGCTTAAATGCTTGGTACGACAGTCACTCCATTGGCCGACGCTTATTAGAGCAAGTTCATTTAGGCCTAGCAGTCGATACGAAAGACGGGCTATTTGTCCCTGTGATTAAAGATGTGGCGCAGTATAATGCGAGCGAGTTACGCAACAAAATCAGTGAGATTAAGGCTCTAGTGAGCAATCGTAAAATCCCCGCAGATCAACTGCGAGGCAATAGTATTACCTTGTCCAACTTTGGCTCGATTGGTGGTAAATATGCCAACCCAATTGTAGTCCCCCCCACCGTGGCAATCATCGGTGCTGGTAGAAGCTTTGGCAAATTAGTCATGCACGAAGGCGAAGTAGAGGAGCACAAAATTTTACCGCTATCTCTAACCTTTGACCATCGCGCTGCTACCGGAGCTGAGGCTGCGAGATTTATGCAGGCGTTAATTGAGGACTTGAGCTTAGAACAATAGCTTTACCATAGCGGCTCTTCTCATCACAAGCAGTAGCTATTTCCAACGGCTTTAATATTAAACTGCAGCACGCTAAGTGCAGCCCCCTCGCACTTAGCGCTCTTTAAAGTCTAGATAATTCAAACTGTTGTATTTGAGCATTGATTCAAAAATCTCTATGCGTAATCATTCTTGATTCTCTTTGAATCGCTAAGGTCATAAGTATTGAATCACCCTCGATCTTGTCATCAACAAAACCGCATTTTCTGTATAAATTTATTGCTTGATTATCAGTCGATACCATCAGACTAATTTTTTCTATGTTACGTTGGGATGCATAGCAAGCTAACCATTCAATCATCTGTTGCCCTACTCCCAAACACCTATAATCACGATGGACAGCAATCACTAAAGTAGGTATTGCGCTGTCAATATACCCGCGAATGCAATGATCATCACGCCAAAACCGATACCATGCTGCACCTATAGGTGTACCATTTATCGATGCTATTACCGCCACATCTCCATCTCTTTCTCCCCAACCCGAAAGCGCATGACTGACACCAGAGGCCGCTAATCCATGTGCAAGTGATGGCTCATCTGAACGAACAATGGAACGCCAATAAACAGCCTCAAAAAGCATCTCTCTTAAGAATGACATATCCGTGTGTTGCGACTCGCGCAATATCACATCCCCACGTATCATTGAGATTCTCCAATATTAATCGATCCATTACTGAGTCACTTTTTCACAACGTACCAAGCCTTTTAAGCTATAGAGTTAGATACCACTAAATATACGCCCTGATATGGCCAAAAAATACGGCAAATAACTATTAATGTTCAACGCTTGCAGAAAAAATGCGACCTTGGTTAAATCACTCTCGCGCTAGGCTAAAAACACCTCATTGCTAGGAAAAGAACATTATCAATAGGTGGTATCCAATAGAAAACCACTAATTATCCACAATTGTATTTAAGGTATATTTTTTGAAAAACAGTAGCTACCCACAAAAGTTGCAAGTCCTTTTAGTTAATAGCTTTGTGCCTGCAGGTTATACAATCACCAGAAGTGTTGAGCCAGACCCTATTCCTGAAAGCGCAAAATATGACGCCCTTTCTTTTGCGCTAAACGAGCGCAATATTATCTATCGTAAAGCGAAAGTAACACCCGATCGACCGGGGGCATTCTTAGCCATTTGGCAACGCCCAATGACGCAAGAAGCCCATGATAATAAACCTATCCCATTCCGACCTGATGATCTTGATTACCTATTTGTGCAAGTAGCAAGTCACTCTGAGCTATCCGATAATAGCAAGCGGGACATACAGCATGGGATGTTTATATTTCCCGTATCGCTGTTAGTGGAAAAAGGCGTTGTATCATCACCGGCCAAAAAGGGCAAAACAGGGTTTCGTGTTTTCCCGCCTTGGAGCCAAAACCGCGGTATTTCGGGCACAAAAGTATTTTCTGAATCCGGTAAAAAAACTCAGCGCTGGCAATCGCCCTATTTTGTAGAGATGGGCAACGAAGGTTGTATCGATTCTGACGCTTTAATTAAGGTCTTCAATTTTTAAACCGCTAGCCTCTGCTCGTACGAAGCGAGTGCTTCAAGAGCGACACTTGATGAGTAAAGGGCAGTGACTGTTATTATCTATAACAGGCAACTGTTCCATAATCCCAATTAGGTGCTAAGCCAACAGCGGGTTCACATTCATACCGCCATCAATGTTATATTCACTACCGGTAATGAATGAAGCATCATCAGAGGCTAAAAACGCTACCAAATTTGCAATATCCTCTGGCTGACCAAAACGTTTTAACGGTATTCTATTTTGAATGGCTGCCGCAAACTCATTTAACTGCTCTTCAGGCATACCTGTTTTGCCAAAAATAGGGGTATTTACTGGGCCTGGATTCACCGCATTCACTCTAATTTTTCTCGGTGCTAACTCTGTTGCTGCGGTACGCGTGTAGGCATTTAATGCGGCCTTTGATGCGGCGTAAATAGATGTATTGGGCATGCCTGTGTAAGCATTAATTGAAGATAAGTTAATAATCGATGCGCCATCATTTAACAGCGGCAGGAATTTTTCAATGCTAAAGACAGCTCCCTTAAAATTAACCCCCATCTGCGTATCAAACATCTCTTCAGTATTTTGACCGACGGGTGCGGGCGAAAAAATACCAGCGTTGACAAAGAGTATGTCCAGCTGCCCAAATTGACTTTTCACTTTCTCAACTAGCGCATCCAGTGCAACCAAATTTGTGACATCAGCCACAATCCCTGTCACTCCTAGCTCATTGGCTGCGCCCTCCACTCTCTCTGACGACCTACCAGTAATAATAACATTGGCACCATCCGCTTTTAATTTTTTAGCCGTTGCAAAACCTATACCACTGTTACCACCCGTTACTACGGCTGTTTTTCCAGATAAATTACTCATGATTCAATAATCCTTTTACTCTTCAATTGAATATACAATTTCATACCGATCGGTACATATTTGACAATTTATACCTATCGGTACATAATTGCAAGCACATTAATAAAGATGAATTAGGCACAGCCTAAATCATCATGGGTTTAATCCCCCCTTTGGAGGACATCACAAAGCGAGTGAATTTACCTCTGGGATCTTTAACTAAGAGTGTAGGAAGAGAGAATGACAGCTGGCCGCCATCGTGCTTTTGACAAAGTCACTGCCCTTGATCAAGCGATGTACGTTTTTTGGACTAACGGTTATCCAGGGACTTCATTGGCTGATCTAACCAATGCTATGGGTATCAACAAACCTAGCTTGTATTCGGCATTTGGCAATAAAGAAAAGTTGTATCAAAGTGCACTTGAAAGATACGTAGAGAAGCATGGTATTACTCATGCACAGTTGTTGCTTAGCGAAGGTGAAAGCCTAAATAGACGATTAAAGAACTATCTTAGCTCTATTGCCAAAATGCTCACAGACCCCAAACTACCAGGTGGTTGCATGGTGTGTATCAGTACTAGCGAGCTTGGTGGTACGTGTATTCCAAATGAGGCCCTGCAGTCTATTTCCGAAATAAACGCTTTAACCAAAGCGACTTTGAGCGCTTTTTTCGAGCGAGAAATAATCTTGGGCAATATTGCTGCCAGCAGCTCTGCAGCAGCATTAGCCAGTTACCTGTTATCGCTGCAATTTGGGTTATCTGTGATGGCCAGAAATGGCGCTAAATTTAAAGAGCTTAGCCAGATCATCGAACTTTCTACTGAAAATTTTAAGCCTATAACTGTTGATAAAAGAGAAGATAATGACTGAAATAAAGCGCCCACAAAACCTCCACGAGCGCTATCACGCTCATGTCTATTTCAATGCTCAAACCTTAGAGTTTGCAAGTGATCTATGTGAGCGTGCGACTGCGCTTTTTGATTTAAAAATGGGCCGAGTCCATCAAAAAGCGGTCGGGCCTCATCCCTGCTGGAGCTGCCAAATCAGTTTTACAAATAAAGACTTCGAGCCGCTCATTGCATGGCTAGATGGACATCGCAACGGCCTTAGTATTCTTGTGCATGGGCAAACAGGAAATGACTTAAAAGACCACACTGATTACGCTTATTGGTTGGGTGATGATGTACCACTTAAGCTAGCGATGTTCGGCGGATAGGTTAAAGAAAGTAAGTCCCTATTGAAAATGATTTTTCAATTGAATTTGCCCTGATTAATCTCTTCATATTGGGGCATTAGAACCACAAACCCTTGGGTGATTTCATTCCTTAGTTTCGCTAACTCACGGCTCTCTGTAGAGTGATAAAAAGCTTTCGCGGCCTCAATACTGTTAAATTTATACACTACCATATGACTATAGGTAGAGCTTCCCTCCAAAAAATAGCCGGGTTTGCGATCACTAACTCTCCGCAATACTGATCAACAATAGGCTGTGATAAAGGTCCTAATAGCTCAATTCTTTCGCTATCTATAATATTGTAGTGATAAATAATATAACAACTCATGCTATTCCTCTTGTATGGTAAAAACGCACCTTTCTCTTCGGCAGACTATCAATCATTAGTGTTTAGCTCCTCTAGAATACTGCAATATTTTCAATGATTTATCTAGTAAGACAAGTTGATTGATTAACTGTGCTTATAAAACTTCGATAGGAAATCCACGAGACAAGTTTGAAGCTAATGATGCAAACCCGACTTATCTTCTAAGGCCTACCTAACTCATAAAGATCAATGATGTTCACTTACTTTTTTCAAAATAAAATTGACATAGGACAAAGTTCGCCCTAAACTTTCAGTAACTTCTGAACGTTCAGTAATATCACCATATAATAAAAAGGGAAATATATGCGTCTGTCTCCTAAAGTTGAGTCTTTTGTTTATCACTTCGGTGAAATGGGTAGTAAGTGGGGTTTCAACCGCACTGTTGGTCAAATATATGCGTTGCTAGTCGTTAAAGATCAGTCACTTACTGCCAACCAAATAGGTGAGGCATTAAGCATATCTCGCGGTAATGTGAGCATGAGCATTAAAGAGCTACAGTCATGGCAGTTAATTAATATTAACCATGTACCGGGTGATCGAAAAGAATATTACAGCCCAAAAGGTAGCATTTGGGAGATGGCAAACAGAGTGTTTGAGGAGCGCCGCAAACGCGAGGTGGACCCTACCCTCTCTCTACTTAGAGATTTGCAATTAGACACTCCTGAAGATGAGTCTGAAGTTTATGCGCAGGAAAAAATGCGTGAGATACACGATTTATTAGAAACCATTACCCAATGGTCAGCAGAGTTACAAAAGCTAGACCCCGCCAAACTCAACACATTGATGAAGCTAGGTGCAGGCGTTAGCAAAATACTATCAATTAAAGATCAGTTTACCAAAGCAAAGAAAGATCCAAAACAAGAGCAAAAATAACCAAGGTTGAAATACTACCAATTTCGGCCATTTCTAAACACAATATGACAAGGCATACATAATGATTGATGAAACAATGGTCGATTTGTCTCGCTGGCAATTTGCCATCACCGCTTTATACCATTTTCTATTTGTTCCGCTCACTTTAGGCATGACTTGGATATT
>Ga0105354_1001314_pt1 | contig 15379 bp, 17 predicted proteins | sample GOMGulsemesocosm_FD_83658 | JGI IMG/M metagenome (GOLD analysis project Ga0105354, IMG submission 83658) | Methane-oxidizing microbial communities from mesocosms in the Gulf of Mexico - GOM9B Gulf of Mexico | ecosystem: Environmental > Aquatic > Marine > Cold seeps | place: USA: Gulf of America...
GGAGGAACGTTTGAATTTAACAATAGTCAACGAGTATTTAAAAAAGAAGTAGCAAGTTCTCCAGGAGCAGGTGTTGATTATTCAATATTTTCAAAAACAACTGAGCCAGAAGGGGTTAGTCAATCAGAGCTTGGAATTAACGAGGAAGCTTCAGTATCAGATGTTCAACGCGTGTATTTTAAATTCACAAGACGAGAAGGGTCACAGCGTGAATTATTATTAGGAGTAAAATCAGGATTAGCTGATGGGGTGAACTATGGTTATGATGCGAGATTGTTAGAGAACTTAAGTTCAGATTGTAGTTGGTTGTTAAAAACAACTGAAGAGGATGAGAAATTAGTTATTCAAGGAATCGGATCTGTTTATGATAATTTAGAATTGCCTTTGCACATAAAAGTAAGTGAAGATGGACTTTGTAAGTTTGAAGCAGGTTCACTTGCAGATTTAGACCCTTCAGTAGAAGTTTATTTCTTGGATAAAGAATTAGGTACACGTATACGTTTAGAAGCAGGAGTTGCTACAGAATTTAATTTAGTTGCAGGAATGTATTCTGATCGTTTTTATGTAGTGTTTAAAACGTCAAACGAATCAGAAGTCTTGTTAGTGGAAGATACTGAATTGTTATCAGCTGATTTAGTTGTTTTCTATAATGGAAGTACTAAAAATATTGAAATCAGTAATTCTTCTGAATTTTCAGCTAAAAATATTATAGTATATGCAGTAACAGGACAGGAAGTTGTAAGGGTAAGTAACGTGTTTTCGGGAGTAAATAAGGTAGAAATACCAGCAGATGTTGCTTCAGGACCATACTTAATACGATTTAATTATAATGATAGTAAAGTAATAACAAAGAAATTAATCATAAGATAATAGCTATATGTTAGTACTAAGTTATACCTGTATAGGAGTAAGTATTTTTACATTAATAATTGTAATACGATTGATACAAAAAAAAGAGAAAAAAAGAGTCCTTCGATATTATGGAATTACGAAGGAAAAATAATATTTAATGTTTTACATGTTTTTGGGTAAATTAATGTGTAATTATTTGGGTAAAAAGGTCAGCTGGGGAGCTGACCTTTTCGTTTTTGATAGTTTTTGATTACATTCGTTTTAAATTCATACAGGGTGCCCAATACGTCAAAATCTAATAATGTTATATTTAAAATAATACGGTTTTTATACGAAAACTTTATTGTTATTTTACCTGTTTTAGTTGGGCTGAACTTGCTGTTTCAGAATATGAGTAGTAATGATTTAACTATCTATTTGTATGATGTTGAAGAGAAAGGGAAATTATATGAATCAAAGTTTGAAGTGTATAATGAAGGAGCTCCAATTTCTAAATATGAATTAATACAGCCATTGATAATTAATTTACAAAAGGAGAATGCTATTATAGATTTCGATTTAATAGAAAAGAACCCGAAGGCAATTAAGGTGTGGTTTAGTAAACTTACAAAGAGCAAATTAAAAGTTGACTTTGATTTATTAAACGAATCAGAAAATATTACTTTTTCAATGTTAACAAGTAAGCCAATAGAAAAGTTTACGGTATCATCTAGAATAAAAAATATTGAAGAAGTAGTAACTTATCATTATAAAATTAAACCTAAATACTATGATAGAATAGGGAAGTTCTGGATTTTCTTATTGGTATTTAGCATACTAACATTTATAGATGCTTCAATATTAGTTTCAAAGAATAAACAGTTGAAAAGAATTCTAAATTTAATTGATGGTTTAGCTGAAACATCAGATAAGGAACTGTTTTTGGAAGTATATAGAGTTGAGTATTCAGCTTACAAAATTCGTTTCAAACGAAATAAAGAAGCAATAATAACGGATATAGGTTTGTTATTTGACTTAATTGCGACAAATGACTTAAATGAAGTGAAGTTGAGAATGAATATAGCTACTAAAAGATCAGTGCTATATACACTAAGGAAGCCTTACTTGTTAATTAGTCCAGTATTATTTTTAATTAGTTTGATAGTAATTATTGGATCAATAATATTTTATTCCACTTTTTAAATTAATTTTATAAATAAATAGAATTGTATGAAGTTAGATATACTTGCATTTGGAGCACACCCTGATGATGTTGAATTAAGTTGTGGTGGTACTTTAGCTAAAGAAATAGCTTTAGGGAAAAAAGTTGGAATTATTGATTTAACCAGAGGTGAGTTAGGTAGTAGAGGAAGTGCTGAATTAAGAGGTAAAGAAGCAAGTAAAGCTAAAGAAATTTTAGGAGTTCATATAAGAGAAAATTTAGGTTTTGCAGATGGGTTCTTTTTAAATGATAAAGCACATCAATTAGAGATTATAAAAATACTTCGTAAGTATCAGCCCGAAATTGTGTTGTGTAATGCAATTGATGATAGGCATATTGATCACCCTAAAGGAAGTGAGTTAGTGTCAGGGGCAAGTTTTCTATCAGGGTTGGTAAAAATTGAAACGGAGATAAATGGAGTGAGACAAGACAAATGGAGGCCAAAACAAGTGTATCATTATATTCAATGGAAAACAGTTGAACCAGATTTTGTTGTTGATATTACGGGATATTTGGATGTAAAAGTTGATGCTGTAAAAGCATACGGGTCTCAGTTTTATGATCCGAATAGTAATGAAATAGAAACACCAATAACAAGTAAGAATTTTATAGATAGTATTGTGTATAGAGCACAGGACTTAGGTAGGCTAATCGGAGTTGATGCAGCAGAAGGTTTTACTGTAGAACGTTATGTTGGCGTGAATTGTTTAGGTGATTTGATATAGTAAATAGAAGACAATGAGCATCTTGTAAATTTTATGTAAAAAAAAGCCTTTTTTCTTTTTTTGAAATTAAAATTATACTTAGATTTGCACCCGCAATATGGTGGTTGTAGCTCAGTTGGTTAGAGTATCGGTTTGTGGTACCGAGGGTCGCGGGTTCGAATCCCGTCTTCCACCCAAAAGCAAAAAGCCTTTCAGAAATGAAAGGCTTTTTTTGTGGAATAAATTAACCATTGTTTGATAGCGTGACCTAAATAAATAGGAGTTCTAAAAGTTATACTATTAAGTTTTAATTTTATTTCAAAAAGTGTACTTTTACCTACTTTCGCATATTCATTAATTTAATTAGTAAACTAACTAATGTCTAAAGTTGTATTAATTACCGGAGGTTCATCAGGAATAGGGAAATCGGTAGCTATTTTTTTATCAGAAAAAGGATTTATTGTTTATGGCACAAGTAGAAACCCTGATAGAATTACTGAAAAACTACCTTTCAAATTAATAGCTTTGGATGTCACTAATTCTGAAACAATACAAACAGCAGTACAAACTGTTGTTACTAATGAAGGTAGGTTAGATGTGTTAATTAATAACGCAGGTGTTGGAATTACTGGTCCAATAGAAGAAACGCCAGATGTTGAAATAAAAAAAGCATTTCAAACGAATGTTTTTGGTCCTATAGACTTAATTAAAGCGGTATTACCGCAAATGCGAATTCAAAAGAGAGGGTTGGTAATAAACATTACTTCAATTGCGGGGTATATGGGATTGCCATATAGAGGTGTATATTCTGCTACAAAAGGTACATTAGAGTTGTTAACGGAAGCGTTGAGAATGGAGGTTAAGGATTTTAATATTCAAATGACTAATGTGGCTCCAGGTGATTTTGCTACAAATATAGCTTCAGGACGTTATCACTCTCCAGTATTAGAGGATTCTCCATATAAAGTTCCTTATGGTAATACCTTACAATTAATGAATGATCATGTTGATGAAGGGAATGATCCTATCGAAATGGCTAAAGTTATTTATAAAATAATAGGGGATGATAACCCTAAAATACATTATAAAGTAGGGGCTTTTATGCAAAAATTTTCAATTGTATTAAAACGAATATTACCTGATAAAACCTATGAGAAATTACTATTGAATCATTACAAACTATAAGTATTCAATAATTAGAATAACTGAAGTAAAGCTTCGTGATATAAATTTAAAAACTAAAAACCAATGAAATTTTTTATAGATACAGCAAACTTAAACCAAATTAGAGAAGCACAATCATTAGGAGTGTTAGATGGGGTGACTACAAATCCGTCATTAATGGCCAAAGAAGGAATCACAGGGATAAATAATATCTTGAAACATTATGTTGCTATCTGTAATATTGTTGAGGGAGACGTAAGCGCAGAGGTTATTTCTACGGATTATGAAGGAATGATTAGAGAAGGAGAATTGCTTGCTGAATTACATGATCAAATAGTAGTGAAATTACCAATGATTAAAGATGGTGTTCGGGCTGCCAAGTACTTTAGTGATAAAGGAATTAGAACAAATGTAACTTTGGTATTTTCTGCAGGACAAGCTTTATTGGCAGCTAAAGCAGGGGCTACTTATGTGTCTCCTTTTATTGGCAGGTTAGATGATATATCTACAGATGGATTAAATTTAATTGAAGAAATTAGAACTATTTTTGATAATTACGGATATGAAACTCAAATTTTAGCAGCTTCAGTGCGTCATACAATGCATATTATTGATTGTGCAAAAATTGGGGCTGATGTAATGACTGGTCCATTAAGTGCTATTGAGGGATTATTAAAACATCCGTTAACAGATATTGGATTAGCTAAATTTTTAGCTGATTATCAAAAAGGAAACAAGTAATAGCTACTAAAATAACTAAAGTTAAAGGGGAATAGTTTTCTTTTTATAAGTATTAAAAAAAGCCGCTATTTAGCGGCTTTTTTGTTGTTAAAAATTTTTCTTAATTCTATCTAAATCTCGTTTGTTATCTCTATCCTTAAGCGTATTTCTTTTGTCGTGTAATTTTTTACCTTTACATAAAGCGACTTTTAGTTTAGCGAGTCCTTTATCATTTAAAAATAAACGTAAAGGAACAATGGTTAAACCAGTATTTTTAACTTCTTTATGAAGTTTTTTCAACTCTTTCCTATTTAATAGGAGTTTGCGTTCCCTTCTTGTTTGATGATTATAATAGGATGCATGAGTATACTCATCAATATACATGTTGATAACAAATAGTTCAGCACGATCATTAAATTCACAAAAGCTTTCGGTAATGGTAGCTTTACCTTCTCTGATAGATTTAATTTCAGTACCTACAAGCATTATTCCTGCATCGTAGGTGTCCAAAATTTCATATTCAAATTTTGCCTTTTTATTTTTTATATTAATTGTCTTTTGCTTCATCCCAACCGTGGGTTTAATTTCTACTTCATATTCATATATGAGGCAGTTTATTTAGTATTACAAAAATAGAATTTGTTTTAAAAGAAATGGTATTCCAACTCATTTTTTTGATAAAACGGGAGTATATGTACTTGATAAGTGTGTTTAGTGAAGAGTATGGTTAATTTGTATATTAATTAACGTTTTTAGGAATTGTTATCTAAAAGTATATAAATATTATTCACTGGAGAAGCAATATAATTGTGTAGTAGGTTAAACCGAATGTTTTTTCGCTGCTTGTATGCTGCTTTTAGGCTTTTTTTAATAGCATTTATAGTATTGTGTATGGGGTGTTTTAATTCTGAAAAATCATCTAATGAACAGTTTGTATTTGTGTGTTTGTTATGTTTTGGGATTTCAGATATTTGATCAATAGTGTGCCAATTACATTTTGTATTTGTATAAAAAGTGTTTGATAGGCCTATGTCTAAAGTTACGACTGTTTTAAAATTCCCCTTGTTCTCGTTAAAGAAAAAGGAGCGTTTCATTGTTTGAAATGTAGCTATAATGTCGGTATTAAATACTGTGTTTGGTGTTAAATTAAGTGAATCACTATACATTCCTGATGGGACATCAACAGCTATTTTGTTGCAACTAATAGTGTTTAAAGTTTCAATTATTGATTTGTAAATACCAGCGATTGGTCTTGATAAACCTGAGCCAAAAATAGCATCTATTACAATGTCATTTTCATTAATGTTTTCGATTGTAAATTGGGAAGTGTTTTTTATTGTATTGACATGAGCTAATTTCTGATAATTTTGATAACAATCAATTGAAAATTTATTTTCAGGATTTATTAAATATGGTGTAACTTGAAAACCTTTCTGTAATAATAACCTACAAATCGCTAACCCATCGCCACCATTATTTCTTGGGCCACAAAAAATATGTACTTTTTGAGTAGTGGTAAATTCAGTAATAAACCAATTTTTAAACGCAATAGCAGCACGCTCCATTAAGTGAATTGAGGAGATTGGCTCGTGTTTAATGGTATAATTATCCCAAGCCCTAATTTGCGATGCAGTAAAGAGTTTTTGCATAACATAACTACGTTAAATACGTTATACAAGTTACGATTTTTTTACTTCTTATAAAAAGGAATGAAGTAACTTATTGTGTAGCCAAAGCCAACTCCCCATTTTGAATCATCGGTAGTTTTTCCAAAGCCAGGAACATACAGGTTAGTGAAATTATCGGGGTTTTTATTTGCAACATAATTTTTAAGTTGTGCATTAATACCTAAATATAAGTTGTTGAAAATTTTTGCCTTAATACCAATAATCAATTCAACAAAATGTGTAGTCGAATTGCTGTATTTTATAGGAGTTGTAATTAATCCATTTTCATTCCAATATGTATCAGAGTTAAAAATAGTATGACTGTTTAGGGTGTTTTTATAAGAACTTAATCCATATCGTAAACCGACAAATATGGCATTTTCCATGTCTAACCAGTTTTCATAAGCATTATAATCTACACCAACTTTAAAATAACTCCCTTTAGTGGTGAAATTTACTTGTGTTTCGTCAATAGTTCTTTTTTCATTCCCAAATTCTCCAGCTAAGGAGTATTTTTTTGCAAACTTATAGTCTGCATTTATTTCAAAAGCTGTATAATCTTCAATTACAGCCGTTTTTACTAATTTAGAAATATCAGTTCCAATTCGTAGTCCGAATTTATGTGTTTTAGTGCTGTCTTTAATTGCTACTTCCTGTGCAAATCCTGCAAAAGATAGTAGTAGACTAATGAAAAATATGTACGTGCGCATTATCTTCAGTTTCAATTTTATTAGTAATCACAGTTGAACTTAATATCCAGTTATCTGTATCATCAGTAAATCCAAAATTTACATCATTAAAAACATTTTTAAATCCACATGCTTTAGAGATAAATAATTCTTCATTTTTATAATTTAGTACAATAACATCTTCATTTCCTGTTGCAAAATCATCAGATGTATCACCAGGAGTAGCATTATCATTAATGGCGTAATCTTTTATAAGTTTATACGAAGTATTGTTTTTTAGAATTCGTAAAGGAATACTAATAGAATCTCTTGTGCTTTCAATACCGTAACTTAAAGCATTGTCAATACCAACAATTAAAAGGTTTGTTACTGGTTTGAGAGTTTCTTGATCAAGCTGGTCATAGAACTTAATTTTTAAGTGAGCAGTATCTGCATTAGCGGTAGTGCATATGTCATCTTTCTCGCAGCTAATAGCTAATAATAAAAAAGTAATTACGGTTATTATTTTTTTCATGTATGGATATTCTAAACGAACAAAAGTAGCAGTATTTTAATCTATTTACTTAAAAAAAGACTTAAATTTTATAAAAAGGAAGGTTTTAAGTTTGGTTTTGATTATTGAGTAGTAGATATTGACTTTAAATTTATGTTAACAATTATTTAAGAGCATCTCATAAACATTAGTTAAAGTGTTTTATTTGGGGATTTTATTTAAAATTTAGAAGCACATTTACATTATAAAAGAATAAAAATATGTTCGAAAATTTTAAAATCATTAGCACGTTACTTTTAGTAGCATCATCAAGTTGTTTTTCTCAAAATATCAATTCTAAAATCATTGATAAAGAAACAAATATGACAATACCTTATGTAACTATTAGTTATGGAGAGGATAAGGGGACTATTAGTAATGAGGAAGGAGACTTTAATATTGTAATTAATAAGCAAATAACAGAAAAAGACTCTTTGATTTTTTCATCTATTGGATATGAAACGAAAGCTATAGCAATGAAAGAGTTTAAGGACTCAATAGTTATAATGAAGCCAGAAATATTAGAGCTATCTAGTGTGTTTTTAACAAATAAAAAGTTAAATGTCGATGAAATTTTAGATAGAGTAAAAGAGAATTTAGTAGCAAATCATACTTCAGAAACTCCCTATAATAAAAACAGGTTCTTTATGAGAGAATCAATAGAGTCGAATTTTAAAAAGCTAGAGTTAGATTTTAAGAAATCTAGTATACCTGAGATATCTAATGGTCTTGATAGTGTAATGAAGGTGATACCTAAGCAAAGTTTATATTTTAAAGAAACACTTGGGGATGTATATTATAGAGGAGGAGCAAATGAAAATAAGTTAGCTGTTATTAAATCTTCAATATTACAAGATAAGAATAAAGAAGTGTCTTTAAAAAGTGTCCAAAAACGAATGGAAAAAGCAATTAGTGATAATGTTAAAAGTGATTCGTATATAAAAATAAAATCTGGAATTATTAGTGCAAGTGTTGAAGTGGATACAATAATGACCGCTGTAAATTCATTTAAAAAAGAAATGAATGATGGTAAAAATAAAAAAGAAGATTATAGGGACTTTGAATTAGTGAAAAACGGGGTAGATGAATTAATGGGGAATTTATTTTTTAAAGATGATTCAAAAATAAATATTATAGAAAAGGATAATCGTTACAAGTTTGTGTTAAATGATCTTGTTACAATAAATGATAATTTAGCGTATGCTATTTCTTTCAAGCCAAGATATTTTGCTGACTTAAAAGGTAAATTATATGTAAACACAAGTGATTTTGGCGTTTTGCGAATTGATTATGAAAATACAGATGCCATTTATGATAAAAAGTTTAACATGTTTGGAATACATTCTAATCATATTGGGTATAAGGGAACAATGATATTTGATAAAAAAGAAAATGAAAAATATACTGTTAAATATGTAAGTCATCAAGATATAGAATCATTCAGAGTAGAAAGGCCATTGACTATAAAAGAAAAAAATAAACATGTAAAGGGGCGTAGTAAGCAAAATGAATTGAAAATGAAATTTAATATTCACCAAATAAATAAAACTAAAAAAGAGTTAATAGTATTTAATAGCAAGCAGATTTCTCAAGAAAATTACATTAGTTTACAAGAGAATAAGGTAATTGAATTAAAATATTTTTCTAAGTATAATGAAGAATTTTGGAAAGGATATAATATAATAGAACCTAATAGCGCAATAAAAGGTTACACGTCTATTGAGGGGTGATAAAATGTTAAATCTAGAGTTCTTTGCTATATGTAAAGTAAGTTGTGCATATAGTTATTGAATATTATCTATATTTAAAATATGAATTATCGTTTTACTAACTTTCACACGAACGGATTATTTGTATTAACTGATTTTAATTGTGCTTCACTTGAGGAACGATTGGATACCCGGATGTATTATAAAATAATATGGGCAAGGGAATCAGATATGAGTTTGGAAATTGATGGTTACACTCAAGTACTCAAACAGCATCAAATTATTTTTTGCACACCAGTAAATAATATTACCATAAAACCATTTACTAAAGGTGTAGTTTCGTTTATTTTTAATAGAGAATTTTATTGCATACGCGATCATGATGCGGAGGTGTCATGTAACGGTTTGTTGTTTTTTGGGTCTTCAAATGCGCCTATCATTACATTAGATGTAAAAGAGCATGAAAGCTTTAACTTACTCTTTTTAATTTTAAAAGAAGAATTTGAAACAAAGGATCAAATACAAGGGGAGATGCTATTAGTTTTGCTAAAACGATTATTGATAAAAGCTACTCGATTAATAAAAGGGAGCTTAATGCAACCACTTATTAAAAATGAGCAACTTGATTTGATTAGACAGTTTAATTTGTTGGTAGAAATGCATTTCAGAACCAAACACAGGGTTACTGATTATGCAGTTTTATTAGATAAGTCTCCTAAAACATTATCAAATGTATTTTCAAAGTACAATGCAAAAACACCTTTAAAGGTAATTAGTGAACGTATATGTTTAGAAGCACAGCGTTTGTTACTTTTTTCAAAGAAATCAATTACTGATATAGGCTTTGAATTAGGTTTTACAGATGTGTCACATTTTTCTAAATTCTTCAAAAAGCATTACCAGCAAACTCCAGCTGCTTACCGTATTTCCTCTCAAGGGAAAAACTGACCATATTACGGGAACTATTGTTATTGTAGCAGCTTTCCTTTCGTTGTAATTTTGTAATACAACAAATTAAAAGAAAGGAAATTAAAATGCTTACTTGGAAAGATGTAATACACAATGGAGTTCACGGAAACCCAGAACCAGTTAAAAGAGTTGAGAAAACAAATTTGGAATGGAGTAAGTTACTTACACCAGAACAATTTAGAGTTACAAGGTTAAAAGGAACTGAAGCACCTCATTCAGGAAGTCTATGTAGTATTTATGAAACAGGACAATACAATTGTGTGTGTTGTGATACGCCTTTGTTTGATTCTTCTATAAAGTTTAATTCAGGAACAGGATGGCCAAGTTTTACGCAATCAATTGCAGTAAGTGCTATTCAGTATCATCAAGACGAATCTTTTGGGATGATACGTGTTGAAGTATTGTGCAATACCTGTGATGCACATTTAGGGCATGTGTTCCCAGATGGACCAGAACCAAGCGGATTGCGTTATTGTATTAATTCAGTGTCAATGACTTTACAAACAAAAAAGAAAGGAATTAAGTAATGAAAAAGAGCAGATTAGAAATACTGACAGTAGGCGGAGGATGTTTCTGGTGTACAGAAGCAATTTTTCAACAGGTTAAAGGAGTAGAAAAAGTAGTTTCAGGGTATTCTGGAGGAAATGTTCTTGGGAAATCTACTTATAGAGAAGTATGTTCTGGATTAACTGGGCATGCAGAGGTAATTCAAGTAAGTTATGACCCTAATGTTATTTCTTATGAAGATTTGTTAGTCATATTTATGACTAGTCATGATCCAACCTCTTTAAATAAACAAGGAGCTGATACAGGTACAGAGTATAGGTCGGTTATTTTTTATCATGATGATAAACAAAAGGAAATTGCTGAAATAGTAACTAAAGAAATTTCATCCTTTTATGAAAAGACTATTGTAACAGAAGTTAGTCCGTTAATTAATTTTTATGAAGCGGAAACGTATCATCAAGATTATTACAATCAGAATAGTAATCAAGGCTATTGCAAGGTTGTAATTACACCTAAGTTAGCAAAATTAAGAAGACTACATGCTGATAAATTGATAGTGTAATTTTAAAGGAGTAATAATGTGGAATAAGAATAATTTTTTAATGATGTTGTATGTGTTATTAACCAGTATTGGTTTGGCGAAAACAACTGTAAAAGAAGAAAAAATGAGCACAAGTAATATAGAAAATCAAATTATAAAAGCATCAGAGTTTAATGTAAAAAGCTGGATTGGTGCTGAAGGAAAAAAGACTAACGAAATTAAATTATCTGATTATAAAGGTAAATTTAAAGTAGTGTATTGCTTTCAGCATTGGTGCCCAGGGTGTCATAGTAAAGGCTTGCCAGATTTAAAAAAAATGGTAACTGCTTTGGAAGGAAATGATAAGGTAGTTTTTTTAGCCATTCAAACAGTTTTTGAAGGGTATCATGCTAATACCTATGATAAGATTATTGAGACTCAAAAAAAGTATGAGTTAAAAATACCTTTTGGTCACGATGCGGGAAATGATGGTAAGTCCAGATCTAATATCATGACAAATTATAGAACAGGGGGGACTCCTTGGTTCATTTTAATTGACCAGAATGATCATATTGTTTTTGCTGATTTTCATTTAAATGTAGAAGGAGCGATAGAGGTAATCAATAGCCTTGACAAAAGCACAAGAGACAAGAGTTAATAATAAGGTTTTGAATTTTAATTGGTATTAAGCCCACTGGTGGATTGAAACAAATAGAATAAAATGAGAAATATACCAGAAATAAAATTATACGGAACAGACAGGTGTCATAAAACACATTATTACCAGCTTATTTTAAATGAAATTGGTTTACCGTATTTGTTTTTAGATGTAGAAAAAAATGTTAATCACGCAGAAGAACTGCGTGGTTTGTATGAAAATAGAAAGTTAAATTTTCCAACGATAACTATAGGCGCTAAAAAGTTACGAAATCCCTATAAGGAGGAACTATACAGGTGGTTATGTAAACTTATACCGAGTATGAATAAAATAACGCATAATAAAACAGGTAATAAGTTTTCTTTCATAATAAATGATGAAGAAGCTTGGATAGATTATATTTTAAAAGAAGGAAAAATATACTTAACACATTCTGAAGTTCCATCTCATTTAAGAGGAAAGGGAATCGGAAAAGAAATGGTTTTACAAACATTTGAAAAACTAACAAAGGAAGGGTATAAAGCAATAGCTATTTGTTCGTATATTAAGGCTATAGCAAAGCGAAGTGAAAAATGGAATACTATTATAGAATGATCAAATAATTAATAGGATTAAATTGAAGAAGGTAAAAATAGGTTTTGGTGGAGGGTGTCATTGGTGTACAGAAGCAGTATTTCAATCACTAATTGGTGTAGGAAATGTACAACAAGGTTGGATAGCTTCTGAAGGAGAAAACACTGCTTTTTCGGAAGCTATTATTGTTACATATGATCCAAAAATAATTGATTTAAAAACGCTTGTTGCTATTCATTTACGAACTCATAAAAGCACTGTAGAACATAGTATGAGGAATAAATACCGTTCAGCAATATATACCAATTCGAAATCTCAAATCGCTGAGGTAGTAACTATTATTAAAGAATTACAAGCGAAATTTGAGAAGTTAATTATAACAAAAAAACTTCCTTTTATTGAATTTAAAGAAGCAGAGGAAGTGTTTCAAAATTATTATCAAAAAAATCCGACTAAACCATTTTGCACAACCTATATAGATCCTAAATTGAAATTATTGCTGACTAAATTCAAAAAATACATTGATTTAGATTCCGTATCACATTTATCAAACTAACGATTATGAAAACAGAAAAGCTAGAAATAATTAATTCAAAAGGGATAAAATTACAAGCCTATTTAGAATTACCTGCAAACCAAAAACCTAGTTATTACGCTATTTTCGCACATTGTTTTTCGTGTAATAGTACTTTAACTGCTGTTAAAAATATTAGTAGGTCATTAACCAATTACGGTTTTGGAGTGCTTCGATTTGACTTTACAGGCTTAGGAAAAAGTGAAGGTGAGTTCTCTCAAAGTTATTTTTCTGCAAATGTCTCGGATTTGTTAGCTGTTAATAGTTTTATGGAAAACAATTACAAAACGCCAAGCTTACTAATTGGTCATTCACTTGGTGGTGCAGCCGTACTGGTAGCAGCTTCTAAATTACCATCCATTAAAGCAGTAGCAACTATTGGAGCGCCAGCTTCTATATCGCATGTAACGCATCTATTTTCTCATCAAATAAATGAAGTTAAAGATAATGAAGCAATAGAAGTAAACATAGGCGGTAGACCCTTTAAAATTAACCAGAAATTTATTGATGATTTTTATGAAGTCAATTTGCCAGATATCGTTAAAAATCTACGCAAACCAATTTTGATTATGCATGCTCCTTTTGATAAAATTGTAGGAATAGAAAATGCGCAACAATTATATCACGATGCTATGCATCCTAAAAGTTTTGTTAGTTTAAACGATGCTGACCATTTATTAAGTAATAAAAAAGATAGTTTGTATGTAGGTAATATGATAGGTGTTTGGGTACAAGGTTATTTTCCTATTACCGAAAATGAAATGCTTGTCGTAAATGGAGAGCAGTTAGTAGCACATTTAAATTTATTGGAAGATAACTTTACAACGTCCATTCAAACTAAAAAGCATTCTTTTATAGCCGATGAGCCAGTGGAAGTAGGAGGAGACGATTTTGGACCGTCACCATATGATTATTTAAGTGCTGGCTTATCCGCCTGTACTGTGATGACGTTAAAAATGTATGCACAGCGCAAGCAATGGGATTTACAAGAAGTATTTGTGTATATTACTTATTCTAAAAAACATAGTGACGATTTAAATATTGACGTTGATAAACCAACTCGATTTGATTATTTGTCTAAGAAAATAAAATTAATTGGTAATTTAGATGATAAACAAAAATTGAGGTTAAAAGAAATAGCCTCAAAATGTCCTGTTCATAAAACATTGCAAAACGAAATTATTATTGAAACAGAAGTGTTAGTTTGATACTATTTCTTGATAGTAATAAGCGAACTAATTAAATATATAAAATGAATAGTTATTCGACATATAGAGAAAATCAGAATCAGTTTATAACAGTAGAAGGAAATATTTCATTTATTGATGAAGGAAAAGGACCAGTATTGTTATTATTACATGGTGTCCCTACATCTGGTTGGTTATATCGAAAAATGATTCCCTTATTGGTGTTAAGTGGATGTAGAGTAATAGTCCCTGATATGTTAGGTTTTGGTTCTAGTGCTTCTCCAAAAGGATATGAGTTGTATGCAGAAGACAAGCAAGCTAATCGGATAATAGCTTTGATGGATTATTTGAAAATTGATAAATGGACTCATGTTTTTCACGATGCCTCAGGTTTATGGACATGGGAGCTTTGTAGGTGTCATTCTAATAGAATTGAAAACTTTGCAATATTGAATACGATTATTTATGCAGAAGGCTTTAAGCCTCCAATGCGTTTTGGAGATAATTTATTTACGAAATTTATGATGAAATTATATAGCTGTAAATTACTAAATACTATTCTTTTAAAACAACTTTTTAATGGTGGATTAATTGAAAATAATTTATCCGAAGAAGATTTAAAAGGGTATAAAACGCCATTGTTGGAAGGTAAGGTAAGAGGAATGTATTATTTCTTTTCTCGTACTTGTCATAATCTCCCGGATTATAAAAAAGTGATTTCTGAATTAAATATTCCAACAATAGTCATTTGGGGAGAAAAAGACCCTTTTTTACATTGGCAACCACAAAGTAAAGCCGTTATTAATGATTTGAAAATATCTTCAGAGAATATTTATGAATTAGAGGCTAAACACTTTATACAAGAAGAACAGCCAGATAGAGTTTGTGAATTGATAACGAGCTTCGTAAAAGAAAATTTATAAACATAGCTATTGAATTTATATTTAAGGACTTTAAACTTCTTACCACATGAAAAGTAGGTTTTGCATATAATTTAAAAAAAATCAAATAAGATTTGTTAAATTGCAGCACTTTCAGGGATGATTTCTCTCCCACGCTGAATTTTCGATGTTCTTTCGAAAGGATAAAGGTACAGAAGGAATGGTTATTTTATTTATCTTAAATTATTTAAAAAATGGCTGTTTTAGAACAA
>Ga0105354_1001316_pt1 | contig 15351 bp, 13 predicted proteins | sample GOMGulsemesocosm_FD_83658 | JGI IMG/M metagenome (GOLD analysis project Ga0105354, IMG submission 83658) | Methane-oxidizing microbial communities from mesocosms in the Gulf of Mexico - GOM9B Gulf of Mexico | ecosystem: Environmental > Aquatic > Marine > Cold seeps | place: USA: Gulf of America...
AATGCTTGAAGGAGTTTATGAAGATATTCCAGGAGTTTATTACTATGCTTTTGGATTATAGATTAACCCGCATTATTCATGATTTTTCGTTATGAAAAGACAAAACGCCAATAAATAAGGGTACAGCGTTTTTTATTTGAGGAATTGTACACCCAATTTTGAGGGATAAAAAAAGGGGGGATTTCCTTAGGTAGTTTAGCCCTGTAATAGATATACTATGAATGATGCGGGTAAAAGCGTAATGAGGTAATTTTAGTTAAAAAAAGAACAGAAGGTTTTAAAATATAAAGAATAGAATAATGTACAATATGTTTAAAAATATAAAAAATGACTTACCTGCTAGTATAGTCGTGTTTTTCGTTGCATTACCATTATGTTTAGGTATTGCATTAGCTAGTGGAGCTCCTTTGTTTTCAGGATTAATTGCAGGAATTATAGGAGGAGTTGTAGTTGGAGGATTAAGTGGATCTAAAATTGGAGTTAGTGGTCCTGCTGCTGGTTTAGCAGCAATTGTATTAACCGCAATAGGTACATTAGGTGGTTATGAAAACTTCTTAGTAGCTGTTGTTTTGGGGGGTATTATTCAATTAATGTTTGGTTTACTAAAGGCTGGTATTATTGGGTATTATTTTCCATCATCAGTAATTAAAGGAATGCTAACAGGTATTGGTATTATAATTATCTTAAAACAAATCCCACATTTTTTTGGGTATGATATTGCCCCTGAAGGAGACTTTTCTTTTTTACAAATTGATGGAGAAAACACTTTTTCTGAAATTTTAAAGACTTTAAATAATATTAGTTTAGGAGCTACTATTATTGGTGTAATTGGCTTAGCAATTTTATTGCTTTGGAACAATGTATTATCTAAAAAAGGGAAGGTTTTCCAGATAATACAAGGTCCTTTAGTTGCAGTTGTTGCTGGTATAACTTATTTTTTTGTAACAGAATCTAATTCTGAATTTGGTATAAGTACAGATCATTTAGTTAGTGTCCCTGTACCAGATAATTTTGAGTCTTTTTTAGGACAATTTAGTTTTCCAAATTTTGAAGTAATTACTAATTCAGAGGTTTGGGTTGTGGCATTTACAATTGCTTTAGTTGCTAGTTTGGAAACGTTATTATGCGTAGAAGCTACAGATAAGTTAGACCCAAATAATAATGTAACACCTACAAATAGAGAACTGTTAGCTCAAGGAACTGGAAATATTATTTCAGGTTTAATAGGAGGGCTACCAATTACACAAGTAATTGTAAGAAGCTCTGCTAATATTCAATCAGGAGGGAAAAGTAAAATGTCAACAATAATTCATGGAATCTTTTTACTGGTATCTGTTATTTTAATTCCAACTTTATTAAACAAAATACCATTATCTGTATTAGCTGCTATTCTTTTGATTGTAGGATATAAATTAGCTAAACCAGCTTTATTTAAACAAATGTATGACTTAGGATGGAAACAATTTGTCCCATTTATAGTAACTGTATTAGGTATTGTTTTTACTGATTTACTTATGGGAATAGGTATGGGATTAGCTGTAGGAATTGTAGTTATTTTAATAAAAAGCTATCAAAACTCACACTTTTTACACATAGAAGATAATAGTAATGGTGAAACTAAAATAAAAATGACATTAGCTGAAGAAGTTACGTTCTTTAATAAAGGGGCTATTTTAAATGAATTAGATAAACTACCAGAAAATTCATATTTAGAATTAGATGTACGTAAAACAAGGTATTTAGATAATGATATTATTGAAATATTAGAAGATTTTGCTTTGAAAGCAAATGAAAGAAACATACAAATAAAGTTAGTTTCAGAAAGAGGGGTGATAGAAAACCCTCCTAGTTATATCGAGTTTTTTAGACTAAGACCTAAATCTGCATAATACAAATATTAAAAATAATAAATATGAAAGCACATACTAAAGAAACACAAGCAATAATGACTCCAGAAAAGTCATTACAATGTTTAAAAGAAGGAAATAAAAGGTTTCAAAATAATCTAAGAGCTAATAGGAATTTAATAGAACAAGTGAAAGATACGAGTAAAGGGCAATACCCATTTGCAACTGTTTTAAGTTGTATTGATTCTAGAGTGTCATCAGAATTAATTTTTGATCAAGGTATGGGAGATATATTTAGTGCTCGTATAGCTGGTAATTTTGTAAATGATGATATTTTAGGAAGTATGGAGTTTGCCTGTAAATTGGCAGGGACAAAGCTAATTGTTGTTTTAGGCCATACAGCTTGTGGAGCGGTAAAAGGAGCTTGTGATAATGCTAAATTAGGGAAACTTACTGGTATGTTAGAAAAAATAAACCCTGCAGTAAAAGCGGTTAATTTACCTGAAGATGAAAACCTGAGAAATTCTTCAAATATTGAATTTGTCAATAATGTTGCTGCTAAAAATGTACAACTTACTATAAACAAAATTATAACAGATAGTGAGGTATTAGCTGAAATGGAAAAAAAGGGAGAAATTAAAATTATTGGTGGAATGTATGATATACAAACAGGAGCAGTAACATTTTATGAGTAAAATTATTAGTTTGTTTTTATGAAAAATAGGTTAAAAATAATGATGACTATGGTAGCATTAATTTTAGGGTTAGTGCTACCAAATTCAGTACAAAGTCAGGAAAGTAGTTTTGGTAATTGGCTTGTATATATAGGGGATAAAAAACTGAATGATAAATGGAATTTGCATAATGAAATTCAATATAGAAATTATAATGCTATCGGAAACCTTGAACAATTATTGATTCGTACTGGGATTGGTTATACATTTAATGAAAAGAAAAATAATGTATTATTTGGTTATGGTTATATTTTATCTGAAAATTATATTGGTGATTCAAATGAAAAAATATCCGTAAATGAGCATAGAATTTTTCAACAGTTTACATCGAAGCAAAAAATAGGGCAAGTAAAATTAAGTCATCGATATAGGTTTGAACAACGTTTTGTAGCGAGTGATTTTAAAATACGTTATCGATATTTATTAGGTTTAAAAATTCCAATAAGTAATAAAGAAAAAAATAATTATTATGTTTCTGCTTACAATGAAATATTTTTAAACTCGAAATCGACTGTTTTTGATAGGAATCGATTATACGGCGGGATTGGTTATCATCTTAATAAAAATTTAAGAATAGAAGCAGGTTATATGAATCAGTTTTTTGAAAATGGTAATAGAGACCAGTTAAATATTATAGCTTTTTTGTCTTTTTAACAGATTGATTTTTAACTAAAAATAAAGAGTTATTTAATTATTTAATTTAACTTTTTATTTAAAATGTTTTTTAAAATTTTAAAGACACCATATGGTTAACAACAGTACCTCCTGTAAGGTATGTAATACCAATTAAATTTTCAAGGTGCTCATACGTAAATAGATTTAAAAGAAACTATTTAATTGTGCATTTTGGATTTTAATTGGTATAAGTATGAAAACACTTATAGTTAATACTAGCTAAGTAAGAGGTTTTTTCAATTATATATACTTTAATAATAGATAAACTTTAGCTAATAATGTATCAAGGATACAGAATCCTAAAATTAAGAAAGTACTATTTTACATAGGAGTTTTAAAAATTAATCCTACGAATTAATTTTTAAAAGCTGCCAGATGATATGGCTGATAAATTATAGCTATCATTTTTTTTCGACTATAAATATTCCTCTAAATTATTAATACAATACTTTTCTATATGCTCCAAGATAAAGGGACAAGCTTAATATGTGTAAATTGGTATAGAATATTTAGTAAAAAAAAGAAGTAAATTAAACCTTTTTTAAAATAGATAGTCTTATTTGAATAGTCTTATCTAAAAACAAATCTAACCATAACATGAATCAATCTTTATATTTAGGTTTATTATCCCTTTTATTTTTTATGAATAGCTTTTCACAACAAACAATGGGATTGTTTACTAACACTTCCGATGCCTTTGATGGTTATACTCTCTTTGGTCCTCAAGATAGTATGGAAACCTATTTAATAAATAATTGTGGTGAAAAAGTGCATAGCTGGACTAGTACTTATCTTCCTGGATTGTCTTCCTATTTATTAGAAAATGGTGTATTATTAAGAACAGGAAGGATTACAGGAATGGGAGGAGGAAGTGGTATTGTTGAAATGTTAGACTGGAATAGTAATGTTATTTGGAGTCATTCAGTTTCTTCAACATATGGAAGACAACATCACGATATCGAACTTCTTCCAAATGGAAATATTCTGCTTATAGTTTGGGATGAAAGAACCCAAGTCGAAGTTGCTCAAGCAGGAAGTTCCACGACCCAATCATCAATTAATTCTGAACAAATTATAGAAATTCAACCAGATATAGCTAATGGTGGAGCAATGGTTGTTTGGGAATGGAAAGCTTGGGATCATTTAATTCAAGATACTAACAATACTTTAAATAATTTTGGTGTTGTTGCAGAGCATCCAGAAAAAATAGATATTAATTTTTTGAATCATAACAATTCAGACTGGTTGCATATTAATGGAATTGATTATAATGCAGAATTTGATCAAATTATAGTCAGTGTTCATAATTTTAGTGAATTTTGGATTATAGACCACACAACAACAACAGCTGAAGCCGCAACAAACTTAGGAGGAACGTTTGGCAGGGGAGGTGATTTACTATACCGCTGGGGGAACCCTCAAGCGTATGGGCAAGGAACAGCTAATGATCAAAAATTGTTTTTACAACACCATACACATTGGATTGAAAATGGATTAACAGATGCTGGAAAAATATTGTTATTTAACAATCAAGCAGGAACGCTCAACAATCAAAACTATTCAACTGTTAATACAGTAAGTACTCCTGTAGATATAAATGGTTTTTATACCTATAATGGAGGCGCTTATGGACCAACCGATTTTGATTGGACATATCAAGCTCAAGTTCCTACTGATTTTTTCTCAAATATTATTTCTGGGGTTCAAAGATTACCAAACGGAAATACATTAATTTGTGAGGGTGTTGGCGGGCGTTTTTTTGAAGTTGATACAAACGGAACCACAGTATGGGAATATATCAACCCTGTAAATGGCTCTGGACCAATGACACAAGAAGATGCGATCTCTGATAATAATGTATTCAGATGTACAAGATATACTCCTGATTATGCAGGTTTAGCCGGTCAAACATTAACTTCTCAAGGTTATATTGAAATAGGTTCAACTTTTACCTGTGATGCTACGCCTTCAGGTAATTGTGATGTTACTGCAATTTTTGCTAATGATACTACAAATGCTGTCTGTTTTGATAGTATAGATCATGTAAGAAAATGCTATACAAATAACATTCCTGCGCATCAATATGGCCCTTTCGGAGGAAACAATACCATTGGAGGCCAAGACTTTGAATACTCAATGTGCTTATACCCCGAATTAAGCACAACTGTAACTGAAATTATTGAAGCTCCATTTTCTCAAGGTTGCGGTGGAGGAATAGTATTTGGAGTTTCCGATCAAGGGGTTAATTATTCGCCATTTGCACGCTTATATTGGGTAAATCCAAATACACAAGAAGAAAACTTAAACTGGCACGTAGAAGCCGATTTTACTTTAAATATGGATTTAAATGGTGGGCACGTAAACAATGTAAGTCGTTATCATTACCATAATATACCTAACAATTATTTTAATAATGATTTAAATATTGATGGTACTTCTCATTCACCATTGTTAGGTTATGCAGCTGATGGCTTTCCTATTTATTACAAATATTTATATGCTAACCCAGATGATATAACCAGTAATATTTTAGCTTTTAATAGTAGTTTTCAGTTAAAATCTGGCAGTAGGCCAGGTGATGGAGTTACAGCTCCAAACGGAAATTACAATGGAAATTATATTGAAGATTATGAATATATAGCCGCCTTATCAGAGTTAGATCAATGTGGAGGGCGTTTTGGAATAACACCAGAATATCCAGAAGGTACATATTATTATGTGCTTACTGATAATTGGCCATATATACCAAGGTGTTTAAAAGGGGTAAATATTGATAATTCTTTCAAGATAGGGCCAAACTGCCCAGGCTCAACTGCTGCTGCTGATTGCAGTACCGTTCCATTATCTCTCGAAGATTTTATAGCTTCAGAAATTGTTATCAACTTGTCTCCAAACCCAGCAAATACTCATTTTAATATTAAATTTAGTAATGATTTAGACCAAGCAAGAATTAAAGGTATTAGAATATTTAGTTCTAATGCTAAAATGGTGTACTCCTCAAATACATATCAAGAAACAATACAAGTAAATAATTATAGTCAGGGAATTTATTTCATTCAAATTGATTTTGATAATGATCAGATAACCAAAAAATTAATTATACACTAAAGATAACATGAAAGTATTCACCATTTTTTTATACACAATGGCATTTTCTTTTTTTCATGCTGAACATATTGCGGAATATAGTTATCAGCTAATTGATAATCATTTAAATTTAAGGTTCGTAATTGAAAAAGCTGAAGTTGATCATTTTAAATTCAATTCAGATTGTGATGTAAAACATATGACTGCCTTATGCTTAACTAAATATTTAAATAAGAAAACACAGGTAAAAGTTAATGGTAAAACGGTTGAATTTAAACTAAACGATTCATACACCGAAAAAGACCATTTGGTTATAAATTTAAGCGCACAATTAACTTCTAGTTCAGTAAAAGAATTGATTATATCTAACAACTGTTTTTACGAGTTTAATCCAAAATTTAAAAATAGAATATTACTTGATGTAGGCCAATTTCAAAAATCATATCTTTTAACAGAAGCTAATGCTATAATTCATTTAAATTAAAATGCTATTGTATTCTCTTTTACTTATAATAACTATTGAACTATAATGTTCTGAATTATGTAACATAGTAGGTGAGAATGATATAGTAAATGAGTAGTATTTTTCCTTCTATAATAGAACTTTCAGTCTCATAAGTTGAAATTATATAAAACAAAGTGAGAGAATTTATTCTCTCACTTTGTTAAAATATACAATAATTAATTGATAATCAATTTCTTTATGTGTTTTTCTCCTGTTGTGGTAATTAATTCAACAAAATATAGCCCAAGAGGTAAAGAATCAATTTTAATTTTCGATTGGTTTTTAGTTCGTAGAATAATTTCCCCTTTCATTGTTCGAATCAAAACCTTGTATTCTTTAATATCTGGATTACGAAACTCTAACGTAATTTCAGTAGATGCAGGATTTGGAGAAATACTAAATTGAGGCTTGAGTGAGGTATCATGACAATCAATATCATAGAAATGTGGTCTCTTTGCACATCTCGTTTCTGGTGTTGTTGTAATATCAACAACTGCGATACCTATTGTATATGGAATGTTTTCAGGTAAATTAATTGTTGTTGCTCCCTCAGATAATGCTCCTTGCAGTTCCGTATTAACATAATAATCTATTCTATAACAATCAGAAATTCCTGATGGAACAAAGGCACTGTAAACACCACAACCCATTTCTTGTTGGATATGAATACCATCCAAAACTTTCTGACAACTTACACAAGGTGATGGCTCAAAACAATCTGGCACATTAATAGTACCAGGCAATGCAGGGCCACAACGATTACCACCTATTTCCGTAGCTACAAGACTAATAGGGTATTCTCCAGATTCTGAAAAAGAGAAATTAAATGATGTGGTGTTAATTATATTAAGTTCGCCATGTACCACAAATTTTATTTCATAACAATCTAGAATATTCAGAGGAATCTCTAAAGTATACTCTCCACAAGAGGTCGCTTCAAAGTTATTTAATGTTGTTTGTAAAAAATCATTTACCTCCTCACAATTAGGACATGATACATCTTCACAGGATTTTGTTTGATTAAAACACTCTACACCAGTAGTTGAATCTGTAAGAATAACAGTTATTGGATTACCACCACTGGTTAAATTCATAACATCGTTAAAACCAGGAACTGCATTAAAGGGGATATTATTTATCAAAATAGTAACATCGTAACAATTTAATTCTGGACTTTCTGGCATCATAAACTGTATATTATCACAGCTTGTAGGGTATATAATACTATCAACAATAGATTGTCCTATTTCATCACAGGTTGGACAAGAGTAGTTCCCGTCACAACTAACCGTAACTTGAGCAGTATTTTCTGCTGAATTTAGTTGGTTGTTAATAGTTAGATTTAAATCACTGAATGTAGATGGAAATACACGACGTAATTCCAATTGAGACGTCCCATCGAAATTAGTTAATGTTATTTGGGAACCGTTAGCATTTACGATTTGCACCCCGTAATTAACTTGTAAGGAATTTGCAACTCCATTATTATCGAAACTTGAACCTGCATCAGCAGACAGGTCTGTTAGTTGAACAGGATTCCCGGTTACGTCCCACCATTGGTATTCCATATTAGCTACATCACAAAGCTCTATTCCTATAGTAACATCCTCACCACAATTCAATTCATAAGATGATGGTGTTTCTTGTAATCTATCTTCTATTAGTTCTACTCTATCAAGGTTAATGGCATATATTTCATTTTCATTATTATATTGATTACCTATACTCACATAATTATAATCTAATGCATGAGTAAAGGTTAAAAATTGAAAACTATCATCATTTGGTGATGTAAAAGATGTCACAGTTTGTGACCAAGAAAATTCTATTGTATTATCTGCAATTACTTCAATTCTATTTTCTTCAAAAAGAATTTCTTTAGTAGGATTTGGACCTACTACGGCTCCATTTGTTATAGTATTTGTACTAGGATAATGAAAATACCTTAGCATATTCCAATTTTGGAATGAATCAAATGTTCTATTTATATATACATTCATACCTTTATTTTTAGAAACTCTTTGATTCCATGTTGTATATGAACCATTAGGAGCTTCAATACTTTCCTTATCTAAACCATCTGATTTATGATAAGAAAGTATGTATTTAGTATTTGGGGTAATAACAAGGTTCCTTGCTGTAATTCCTTCAAAATCCATACTATGACGTCCTACATCTTCAAAAAACTTCTTGTAACCAAAAAAAGTTACATTTCCACTAACATCATCAGGTAAAAACTCTGTATTCAGAAAATCATAAATAAAGAGATTTACTGGCTTTGGAATGCAATTATTTATGTTAGGCCTCCAATCTGGTGTGCCAAACGCTCTATTCCAACCAGGGATATCATTATCTAAAATAAAATTTAGACAATTATTTGTGGTTACTCCTGGAAAAACCATATCTGGGTTGTTTATTAGATTACATCCAGGTGGAAATGTGTCATCTGGGTCTTCTATTTGAGCAAATGAAAATGATGTAATTAAGAATGTTGTTAAAATAACAATTAAATTTTTCATTATATTTTGTTTAAAAATTAATTTGAAACTGAAAACTATAACGAGTGAAAACCAATAACAAAATAAAATGCTAAATGGGAGTATATTTTTGATAAATAGGTGTGTTTTTTGGATAAACCAAATTTCCGTATTTATCATCCTAATTAGTTAGTACTATGAGCTGAAACCTTCACTTTTATAATTAGAGAGAGGTTATTTTATGAAAAAATTCGATTAAGGCTATATTCTTTTCGTTCCTTAGAAACAGGCACGTTCAATCCATTTTTCAAAATTAAATTTCCTCGCTTATTGTATTTTTGAACATGCTCTTTATTTACAATAAAAGACCTATGACATCGAATAAATATATTTTCAGATAAAATTTCTTCAAACATTTTTAAGTATTTAGAAACAGTAATGGGTTCTAAATTTGTCGTATAAAATGTAGTGTAGTTCCCATCAGATTCGCAATAGAGTATGTCACTTTCGTTTACAGTAAAAATAGCTTTGGCTGTATTCAGTACAATCCGCTTGTTATGGTTGTAATAGTCATTACTAACATCAAAATTTACCCCTTGTGAACGCTGTTTCTTTAGTTTTTGAATTGCTTTATTTACAGCAATGTAAAACTCTCTATTTTCAAATGGTTTGGTGATGTAATCCAAAGCACCCGCCTTAATAGCTCGAATAGCATGATTGTTATAAGCTGTAATAAAAATAACTTCGACTTCTTTATATAAGCAATTTGATAGAATATCAAATCCAGTACCATCAGGGAAATTAATATCTAAAAATACAAGATCAGGCTCTAGTTGCTCAATCGCTAAAATACCTTCTTCTACAGTTTTGGCTTCAGCAACTATTGAAATGTTATGCATATATTTTTCTTCAAGTAAAGAACGTATTTCGTCTCTAACATGAAATTCGTCGTCTAAAATAACTGTCTTAATCATGACCGTTTGTAGTATAAGGAATTAAAAAAGTAATGATAACACCTTTGTTATCTTTATTTATATTGGATAGGTTTATTATCTTAACCTTAGATTTTGTTGACTTTTCTATAAATGACGAAATTAATTTGGTAGATAACGAACTTTTATCAACATTTCTAGGTTTTATCGTACCAGTGCCATTATCTTTTATTTCGCAATGAATATATTTAGCATTCTTTTTCTTTAACGTTACCACAATCTCTCCCAGGTAATCAATATTTAAAAAACCATGTTTTATGCTATTTTCGATAAAAGGTTGCAATAGCATAGGAGGGATGAAAAGCAGCTCATCATCTGTTATGTTTTTCAAATGAAACGAATAGGTAAAGCTATTCGGGAATCGATGAAGTTCCAAATCCATATATTTTTTTAATGCTTCTAATTCCTTGTTAAGAAGTACATAATTGTTCAAAGAGTTTTCTAGAACCAATCGAAGGTGTTTAGAGAATTTAGATAAATGGTCTAACCCTTTATTTTGGTCCTTTTTAATTTGTGTTTTTATAGCCGATAAGGTATTAAACATAAAATGTGGATTCATTTGTGACCTAAGCAGACGTTGTTCCATTAAAATATGCTGCTTCTGTGTTTTTAATTTTCGTATTCTTAGCCAAAAAAACGTAAATCCTAAAACGATTAATAAACATAGAAAACCAGTAATCCACCATAATTTTTGTTGATTGGAATCTTCCAATTTAGCATCAATAGTTTTCACTTCTTGCACAGCAGTATCAAGTCGTTCTTTATATTTATACTCCGACTCTAGTTGTGCCATTTTTTGAATGCTCCTTTTATTAAAAACACTATCGTTTAATTTTTTAAACCTTATTTGGCTTGCGTATGCTTCTTTATAATTTCCACTGTCATGGTATATTTTAGAAAGCAATTCGGCAAGATTTTTTTGTCGTTCTAGAAGTTTAAGTTCATCTGATAATTTTTGGGCCTTTAATGCATAATTTAGTGCTTTTTTTAAGTCTTTTTTATAATAATAAATACGACATATTCCAGTGTAAGACCTGCTTGTATTCTTTACATCAATAATTTCTAAATTTATCTTCAATGCTTTTTTGTAATATTCAAGAGCTACATCATAATTTTTAGCAGTTACTTGAATGTTTCCTAAGTTTTGTAGCACATTAGCGATAAGTCCCTTAGAGTTAATTTCTTCACCTAATGTTAATGCTTTTTTTAAAGATGCACTAGCTTCTTTAATTTTTTTTTGATTTAAATAAACAAGACCTATATTAGACAAACACATAGCAGCATTTAATTTATCTTTTATTTGTTCACTTACTTTCAGTGACTGTTTAAAATATTTTAAGCATTTATCATAATCCTCTAATTTGCCATAGGCCATTCCAATTCTTATTAGGTTTTGTGCACGTTTTCGTGGGTTGTCATCTAGCTCTTTTTGCAAATCTGTAGCGACCAAGTAATAGTTTAATGCAGCAGAGTAATTCCCTTGAGCTCCATATAAATTCCCTAAATTATTATTAATAGCAATCAAATGTTTCGGTTTGCTAATTTTTGTAAGTATAGTTAGGGCTTTATTGTAATATTCTTCTGCTTCTTTGTAGGCTCCATATTTGAAATGTACAACTCCTATATTAGTGAAATCACTTCCTATACCAAGTTTGTCTCCACTTCGTTTATGTATTTCTAAATTTAATTTATAAGTTGCTATTGACTTTTCATGATTCGATGTTTCTGCATATGTTTTTCCAATTAGACTATTACAGTGTATAATACCTTTTTGATTGGATAGCGCTGCATACATTTTTTTAGAATTTTGGAAGTATTGTAATGCTTCTTCAAAATTAGACGTAAATAGTTGTATTTTTCCATTTAGACTAATTGCATGTGCTTCGCCCTTTTTATACTGCAATTGCTTTGCAAATTTTTCTGAATTTTTGAGCAGTATTTTTGAGCTATCAATATCATAATTAATAAGGTTAGTAACAATTTCATTTAAAACATTCACTCGTATGGTATCTATTTTGGTGTGTGTCTTCAATACATATTGTAGGCTGTCTAGTTTCACATTTTGTGCAAAACTTATGGGTATACTTCCAAAAAAAATAATCCACAGTAAGGGATTAAAAAATAAGTTTATTCTTAACATCTTCACGTTTTACGACATAAAGATAAGATAACTATTATTGACTATACAACTAAATAAATTTCTTTTTATAGCCTTTCCTATGTAAATATTTATGTCCTTAAATATTATAAGTAACTAGAGTTATATCCTTTATTTAGATGTTATTATGTAAAAATATGGCTCATAGGATTTTGATAAAGACAATAGTAAGTGGAGTGGTTATATTTTAGTGTGTAGGGTAGTTCTATGCTTTACTCGAAGTGAGAATAGGGGTGAAGTGGGAATATTTAAATTAATTATTATTTCTATTTGGACTAACAGGTAAAGGAAATGGGGGGGGGTAGCAATTTTTATAGATTCTCTCCACTTCATATAATCTTCTCGTATATGTATTTCCATATGAATATGAGGACTTATAGTTTCAGGGTTAGAATCATAATATTCATATAGGTTTTGTCCTACCCCAATTATATATGTATATAATGATGCTATTGCATGACCTCTTAGACTTCCTAGAAAACTACTCAACATAAGAAAATATCTGCTATTTGGTTTTTTTTATTAGGATTATAACTATAAGCTAGCCTTGTTTCCAAATTGGAATAATCTTCAGAATTTTTATAAAACTCTAATGCATAAGGATTCGGATTTTCTAAAAAAGATTCTGTACCTTTTATATCCCATGTAGTATTTTTATAGGTGAAATTTTGTGCAAAACATACATTGAAAATAAATAGAAGTATGATCGTATATCTGATTTGCATAAAATAACCTAATAAATTTTCGATTACGCTAATATAATTATATGTTTTTTAATACAATAAATACATAATAATATATTACTACCATACTCTCTACAAGTAACTTTTATTTAGAAAATACATAAAGTGACAATATTATATACATTAATATAATGCAACTTAGTTGCATTAATAAGTTTTATTTTTATATTTGCAACTAAGTTGCATTAATTGCGTTCTTATGATAATAAAAATTAAAAAACCAGACGATTTAGGAGCTATTGCAAGTACGTTATGTCTTATACATTGCTTTGCTACACCATTTATTTTTGTGGCACAAAGTTGCTCAATAAGCTGTTGTAATGGTGCGCCTAATTGGTGGCGTTTTATAGATTACTTTTTTTTAATAGTATCTTTTTTTTCTATTTATCGTTCTACAGAGACTACTTCTAATTATTTAATAAAAATATTTTTATGGTTGAGTTGGTTTGTATTGTTCATTATAATATTAAACGAAAAAATGGCATTGTTTATTTTAAATGAGAATGCTATATATTTTCCAGCATTGACATTAATACTATTACATCTATATAATAAAAAATATTGCCAATGTAACACAACTAAATGCTGCATAGATGAAGGATAAATACCAAATTTAAATAACGGTATGTAATCATATTTAAACAAGTATTAAAACACTTTTATGCACAGATTATTTTGAAAAATACGATGATAAAAAAAATGAAAATATACAATATGATTTTAAAATAATAGTATATGAAACGTGCTTATATTTAACAATGGGAAGTGTATTTGGCTCCATTTACCGTGTTGCAAAAATCTATATAAAAGAGCTATTTTATGTATTTAATCTAGTTAATAAACCAAAGTTTTAATATTTGAAAATAAACTATAAATCGCAATGAATTCTTAAAAATAATAACGTAAAAAACAAAAAAATGATAACTGAAAAAGAAGTAATAAAAGCACAAAATACTTGGGGTAATGGCGTAGTAAAAATTGGAGCTTTAAAAGATAATAGACTTGAATGTAAGAAGTTTACAAGTGAATTTCTTGATGAATTGTATGCTTTTAATAATGGAGCCGTTTTGTTTAAACCAACAAAATGTGAAATAGAACAATTTAGACCTACAAAATCAGAAGCTTTATCCTATTTTATTGCAGGAGAAAATCGCACTTGTAAAGAAGATAAAGGTTTTGCTATTCAACCTTGGACAAAGGTAAGATTTGAAAACTCAAACCTCATTTTAGAAGAAAATCGTGCCATTGTTATGGGAAATTATTTTTTCACTGATTTAAATGGAAATGAAGTAAAAGTTGAATTTACATTTGGCTATAAATTAATTAATGGAGAACTGAAAATAGATGTACATCATTCATCATTTCCTTATAACTTAAACGTATAAGCCTAATGGAAAAATGCTTTTTCCTTATCTGTCCTACAGATTGCTTAGAACATACCATTAGTAAAACATTTAAGTATGAAAATTATTTTTATACATCACTTGGTAATTCTTTTACCTATGATCGAAAAACAATAAATTATATCTATAAAATCGTTAAAAAACATAGGATTAAAAAAATTTATTTTGTGCTTTCTATCGATAATAAAATTGTTTTAGATGCAATAGGAAATAATGAATTTTCTAATATAAGAGGATTAAATAATTACTATAAGGAAATTAGAAAACAAAAAACAAAAACATTATTTCAAAGAGATAATCGCCAATTTACAGTTCTTTCCTATTTTTTGAATAAAAAGATAAAAGAATTGGAATTACAATTAACGGATATATCAATTCAGCCTATTAAAATAGTGGGTAAAATATATAATAAAAATAAAGATGTATTCACTACTATATATTCTGATTTAATGTGTTTAGAAAAGTATCATTTAAATTAAAATATAATATTAATTAATATTGATATCATTTTGAAAGGAAGACATTGTGATATATATGATGATTAAAAAAAATTAAAATGAAAAAAATAGTAGTAATTATATTATTAGCACTATCCGTAATATCATGCAATCTTATTAAAAAAGAAGAACGTGTTGTATTAAAAGGGGAAAATGATGCTGTTTTAGTAATAAATACACCTAAAGCGAGGTGTCATAAATGTCAAAAAATAATAGAAAGCGGTTTGCAAAAT
>Ga0105354_1001324_pt1 | contig 15319 bp, 7 predicted proteins | sample GOMGulsemesocosm_FD_83658 | JGI IMG/M metagenome (GOLD analysis project Ga0105354, IMG submission 83658) | Methane-oxidizing microbial communities from mesocosms in the Gulf of Mexico - GOM9B Gulf of Mexico | ecosystem: Environmental > Aquatic > Marine > Cold seeps | place: USA: Gulf of America...
AACCAGTGACCTTCGGGTTATGAGCTCAAAAACATGCTCAAAACCAGCCCTAAAATGCCTTCTCGCTTATTAAATCGTGTACGGTATCGTGTACTCTTGTTAATTCTTCAAATGTAATACATTTATTGAAACATTCCTTATTTAGATTATCATATAATGAGCATATAAAAGACCTTTATAACAACTAAACATCTTAACTTAAATGAAGACTTTTATTATATCTGAAATAAACGCTCCGATAAATAATAAAAAGAGGGTAACCATTAACCCTATTATTGATACCCCAATAATTCTAGACCAATTATAAAATCTACCATTATTACCCAGGTGTTTTTCTACTTTATCAGCTTGATATTTAGTAAATAAACCATAAGCAATAGCTGAGTATGTAATAGGCAATAATTGTTTTGGTATTTTTACATTCTCAAAAATAAAAAAAGCAATAATAACTATTGTCGAAACTATAGTTATTAACCAAGTGTTTTTTACCTTATCATTTTGACCTAATGTTTTAAAATTTTCAAAAAATAAATAACCAGAAACTAAAGCCCCCCCAATAAATGTAGCGACCCAAAAAAGCTTTTTCCTTATATACTTTACCTGTTGATATTTTCTCAATCCCGTTAATATTATCTTCTTCTCCCATAAATTATTATTAACTGGGTTTAAGTATTTTACTTTATATGTATCCCTATATTATTTGTGTCTCTATGAAATAATTTATTTGCAAATGATTTTTTAGGATGCCACATTCATCCTTATGGTTAATAACAATTTGGTTGGGCTGTTACCTTTTCAAACTAAAATGACCGCGGTATTGTTTTCCATTTTCTCTATAAAGTACAAACCAGTAATCTGATGCAGGCATTTGATTACCATTGTAAGTTCCATCCCAACCCGCTCCATTAGGTTTGATTTCGTAGATGAATTTACCATACCTATCAAATACCTGTAATTTGTTTAAAGGTTCATTAAATGCATTTATAATTTGCCACGTATCATTAATTCCGTCTCCATTCGGAGTGAAAAAATTAGGGTAATTTAACAAATAAACTTGCTTAATAGATACTCCACATCCATTCTTATCTCTTACAAGTATTGTGTAGTTTCCTACCCCTAAATCATTAAAAACAGACTCATCTTGATATTCAATCCCATCAATAGAATATTCATAGTCTCCTTCTCCTTCAACGAAAACAGAAATAGTGTTATTATATTGACTCCAATCAATTGTTTCAATATTCGTAATTGTGGCAATATTTGAAATAATTACAGAAACTGTTTTTGAAGTTTCACAGCTTAAGTTTCCATAAATATTTGTGGCAATTACTTCATAAGTACCAGGTGTGTTTACAATAATAGATTCCGTAGTTTCTCCTGTAGACCATAAATACTCATCATAACCTCCATCAGCAATAATCTCAACTACATCATCTTCACAAATAGGCCACTTATCTTTCATAAGTAGTACTGGTTGTTCATTTACATTTACATCAAATGATGTTATAGTATAACAACTTGTATAATTATTATTTTCTAATCTGGCATAAATAGTTTCAGAACTTGTGGTATACAATTCTGGAATTGTATAGTTTCCCATTTCAGCATCAAGAGCTGATAAATGATATGTAACTGTATACTGTGTATCTGGTATTCCGTTTAAAATAATACTATTTTGAATACTTAAATCTATTTGCTCTATACCATCATTACTTTGATCGTCACATATATTTATATCATTTGGTTGAATTGCAATTGGTAAGTAATGAACACCTACTTCAAAGGTTATAATATCATAACAATTTGGGTTAATTATATTCTGTACTCTTGCATGGAGAGTTTCAGAGCTTGAAGAGCAATTATACAAATTAGGTAATGAATTCACATTACTTACAGCATTGGTCGCATTATCGAAATATAGCACTTCAAATACAGTATTAGATTGAGTATTTAGTATTTGTGAGTTATAATCCGATAACATAAATTCATAAATTCCATCATTAGAAACATCATCGCACACAAAATCATTTGCAATTGGGTTTGCATTAGGCTGTTCACTTGCAATAAAGTTAATTATTGTTTCATCAAAACAAGTAACACTCAATACATTTTCTACTCTAGCTGTAACAGTTTGTGAAGTTGTAGTAAATGGGTTTGGCAATGGGCTTGGTAATGTATTACCATTAGCATCAATGTAGGAGACAGCCATCCCTATTTGACCGTTCAAAATTGTCGCTTGTATTGTAGCGGTATCAAAAGCAACAATACCATCTCCATCAGTGTCACATGCCATGATATCTTGAACAGTATTTGCTACAGCAGCTGCATCAACCGTAAATACTATTGTAGTATCATCGTAACAAGCGCCATTAGAATCTTGCGATGTAGTATTAGTAACTCTTGCGGTAATTATTTGTGTAGCTGTTGTAAACGGGTTTGGCAAAGGACTCGATAAAGGATTACCAATTCCATCAAAATAGATAACCGTAGTGTTTGTTTGACCATTTAATAAGCTTGTCTGAATAGTAGACGTGTCAAATGCATACATTCCATCGCCATCGTCATCACATTGTTCATCTATAGTAACATTATGTGCAACAGGAACTGTTTCTACCTGTAAACTAATATGATTCCCTAAACCTAAACAATCATTATCTAATGCACTATCTACACGTATATAAATATCTTGTTGGTTAGGATACCCTATATTTCTGTAACTTGTAATATCAGCAATAGGATTAAGCTCTGATAAGGCATCTCCTTGGTTTCTATAATAGGTTATTACTAATTGTTGCCCTACAGGAAAAAGTGCTTGTATTTCTGTAGTAACTATGCTAAAATCAAAAGCAGCAATACCATTAGTAGTATCGCCATCAATAACATCATCACAAGCATAAAAACTTCTTGTAAATGTATTAGGTATTTGTGTTGTAGATACTATTAAATTGACTTGAGTAGTTCTATAACAACCATTACTATTTTCTATTCTAGCCCAAACCGTATCTGTACTTACATTTTGATTAGTATAACTAGTTGTGTTAGTGATAATATTAATATTGTTTTGAGCCTCCGCAAGTGTTTCATAAAAACTAATCGTTTCGTTTGCTACATTGGTAGTTATTTCGCCAATTACTTGTTCTAAATTAAACACACTAAAGCCATCTAAATCATCATCACATTGTTTTAATTCAACTATAGATGTTACAACCGGTAATTCAAATACTGCAATATCAAACGAAGTTAACACCCTACAATTAGTGTTACTATTGTTTAGTATTTGAACATAAATAGTTTCATTTATGTTTGTGTTTTGATAACTTATTGGAGTATTAATCGGACTTAATAACCCAGCATCATTAAAGTAGAAAATTGAAAAGTCGGTGCTTGATTGTCCGTTTAAAATTATTGTTTCATTTTGAGTTAAATCAAGTGTAATAAGCCCATCGGTATCTGTACCGATACTAGTATTATCACAATACGATAAATTAGGTATTGCAATACTAGGTTTTGGGCTATCAAATACCTGAATATCAAAAGTAGTGGTTGCATTACAACTGGTGTTATTTTTATTCCAAACGCTTGCTACTATCTCTTGTGAAGCATATGCTGTTGGGTTACTGTATGCAGTTGGGTTTGATATAGCAGTATTGGCATTATAGTCATTCCATGATGCATAATATGTAATATCAAATACTGTATTACTTTGCCCACCTAAAATTGTGTTACTTTGAGTTGTTAAGTCAAAAGTACTTGTGCCGTTATTGTCATCATCACAAACCAACATGTTTTGAGCATGATGAGCGACAGGTACTTCAGATATACTAACTGTTTTACTTTCTGTAGATGTATTTCCTCCTGAAGTAACTGTTACCGAAACATTATGATCTCCCGAAGTAGCAAATATGTGAGTAGGATTTTCAAGTGTAGATGTGGTACCATCACCAAAATTCCATAATATACTATCAATGGTGTGCGATGTATTAGCAGTAAACTGAGTGCTGCTCCCTAAACACAAGTTTTCAAACTGAAATCCAATTTGAAAAAACGATTGAATAAATGGAGGTAAACCTAATTGTGCTAAACCTGTGCCTAAAGGAATTGCATCCAATTGAAAATCACAACCAGCTCCTAATATTTCAGGGGTATTAATTACACTAAGTGAATGAATATCTGACGCTCCATTGTACGCTAGTCTAGTGGCATAAATTTTACCATCCGTAGCTAATTGAAGGGCTCCCCATTTATTATTAACAATTTTATTACTTAGAAGTGTTGCGTTTAACAAAATTTGAAAAGCACTTGGCAATGTTAAATCATATTGATAAAAACCATCATTTCCAGTTACATATAATAAATTTCCTGATGGTGAAAATTCTACACCATAGGCTAACCCTACACTAGATCCTGCATAAAAAATATTTTGCAAATTACTTAACACACCAGTTGTATTATCAAAATCATATACCTGCAAACCGTTAATAGCAGTACTATATACTGCTGCAAGCTTATCCCCACTAGGAGAAACTTTCATATATCCAGCATTTTCCCCATAACCAAGCCCTCCAAGACTAACACCTATATCGGTAATTATTGGAGACTGTATACCAGTGTTAGTAACTAAATAGGCATAAAATTCTGCGCTACCGTTTTTATGTGCAAGTACCCAAATATCAGTACCGTTTGCATGTTGTACAGCTGTTAGTTTTTCCAATACGGGTGTTATTAGCAGAATGTTTTTATTAGTTGTAACGGCACCTAAACCACCATTTAAACTCATGTCAACTTCAGAATACTGCAAGCCATTTGGTGCTCCTTGATAATCAACCGTAAAAACATAGTACATATTTGTACTATTAGGTTTAGGAACAATGATTGCTGATTGCGTACTAGAAAAGTTTCCGTTTAACCCCGTACCATTACTCATTACAGCATGATTCTTATTCCAAATTATAGAGCCATCCGTATAGAATTGCAAATTACCATTACTATCTGCTATAGATGCACATCCTTCTTGAGTAGCCATTTGCCCATCAGTAAGTGCAACAGGGGTACCACTATTAAAATCTAGTCCCGCACTATTACCAAAATACCATATATTGGCTTCGTTTTGAGAAAACCCAACATATGTAATTAATATGAAAATAAATGCAGTTACTTGTTTCATTTCTATTTACCAATCTGGCTTATACTTTAAAGACTCTAGTTTTTTCTTGACGTATTTATAATTATTATTAAATATCTTAATCGAAATAGTATCCTCATTAACTTTCCCTACACTTATTTCTTTTATATAATACCCCGCTTTTCCTTCTTTAGCTGGATAAAATTTCTCAATACTAATAGTTTTACCACTTAATGTAAACTTACCACCATAATAAGCTGAATGTTTACCTCTTACTTCTTTAAATTTCCTAAAATATTTGTTCGATGTACTTTCAAAAAAACCATTGTTATGAAATATTAAAACTTCAAGATTAGTCTTTTCGCTATTCAAGGATTCATTGGGGTTGTATTCTACATATATTGCCGTAGTGTCAACTATTTCAGAGTCTTCTACAAACATCAGTTTATTAAACGAATATAAGTTTTTATTCATCGTTGGCTCCCCATTTTGATCATCTTTAATGTGATATGTTGCAACACAAGAAACCATTAGTAAGAAGCCACATAACGATATTATTTTTTTTACTACCATGCTGTAATACTATCTCTGTTTTTAAGTTGATCGTTAAACTTTTTAATCTAATGATTCAGTCTTACATATTAAAGAACGTTACCAATCTATTTTATATTTTTTCCATTCATTAGGTATTTTTTCTTTTATATACACAGAATAATTTTTCTTTCCCTCTATACTTGTTAAAGTATCTCCTTTTTTACCTAATCTATATTTTATAATTACAAATTGCCCCCCATTTCCATTTGTGTAAACTTCATGCTTAATAATATTATTATTTTTATCGAAAATATAATAACCTTTATTAGCATAATTAGGATTTAAATTGTTTTCATTTAAACTATTCGTTCCAAAGCCATATACTCGACCGTTAGAAATAAATTTTTTATAGATACTCCAATCTTTATTGTCTAATGTATCTTTAACTAACAAACCCCTTTCATTATAGTAGCCATAATATTTATAAAGATTTGAAGTATCTAATCTTTTGGGTATTTCATCCCCTATTTTATCTTTCAATTTATAATTAAGTCTATTAGGCACATAAATACCATATTCATCCAAATGTCCTGTACTACAAGAAATAAATATGAATAAAACTAAAATAATTATTGACTTTACCATGTTGTATAAGTATTAGGCGTTTTATATTGAAAGTAACCATCCCAAGAGCTACTCTGCATCTCAAACATTCGTTGATTTGCAATAGGTGTACCATGAATAGCTACGTTTTGAATGGCATGGCGTATCCATTCACTATTTACCCCCGCTCTATAACCTTTATACCCCAAAGTTAATGCCCCTAGTCTATGTTTAGGGCCTGTCTCATTAACAAAACCATTTTTGTAATGTTCTCCATAAGCTCCATCAGACGAATGTCCTAATGCTCCACCAGGCATTAATTCTTCAATGTCATAATCACCTTTTGTTCTTTTTCCTGTAAATAAATTAAAGCCGACAGAATAATCTCCAACAGATAAACTTAATGCAGCAGTTCTATATTGGTCGTTTCCATCTCCAGAGATTCCACTAAAAGGTTTCCCATCATTTTCATACATAACATTAAAGTCACCTGAACGAAAACCTAAAAGTCCAGTTTGTTGGTCAAATTCTTCCATACCTCCTGTGCCTGACCAAAAATTTGTCCCCAACGAGAAACCTGTTTTTCCATCATCATAAGATGCTAAAATAGATTTACGTATCTGTGTTCCGTTTTTTCCTAAACCATTATAGTTTTCATACTGCATCATTCCAACACCTCCTGAAAACCCCCATTTACCATCATTATACCCAGCACTGAAACTCATACCTGCTCCAAAACCATTACCAAATGCTATCGCAGGGCTCACGCTAATATTCCAATCACCAATTGGCACATTAATAGAAAAGAAGCTTGATACTACCGCGACTGCTATACCTGAAGCAGCTGTTCCTGCAAACCATGAAACTCCCATTGATGCTGGGAATGAGCCAGGGGACAAGCCTCCACCAATAGCACCCGAAACAGCACCACCAACAATCGAAATAGCAAAAGAACCCCAGTTCCATTGACCACTATTACTTGCCGTTATAGCATAGGTCGCACCACCAACAATAGCCCCTATGATTGCACCAGCTATAACTGTAGCCCAAACTATTTCACCGCTAGGATCTACATTTGATAAAGGATTATTCCAAACATACCCGTAACGGTTATAGCTTTGTGTATTGTATGGGTCTTGTACAAAGTTATCAGGTGAAAGAAATCTACCTAAATTTGCATCATACATTCGCCCATTCATATGTAACAATGAAACTTCAAAGAAATGTTCATGACCTGTAAATCCTCTATCGAGTAATGAAGTATGGCTAAAATTAGTATCAGTCCCTACATATTTATCTACTGTACCCCAAGCTCCAAATTGACGCTGCTCTTTAACCACACCTGCGCTATCTGTAATAGCCGTAATACTACCTAAGTGATCTCGGTGAACATAATGATATTCATCAAGAGGAACGGTTCCATTTTGCTTTATATAAACTATTGGTGCAGAATATGCATCACCCGCTATATAAGTAACTATTTTAGTATTCCCTAGCCCTTGTGTATCTTCAATAATTTCAACAGGAATTATACTTGAGTAATGTTTATGAAAACGTCGTTGTGTTTTATTTGTTTCTAAGCCACCATAATAAGCATTTGTCCTGTTCATCATTGGTCCATATTCAAAACTAACACGCCCTTTGTTTTCCTCAAATATTTCCACAGGCTTTTTAAATGCGTTGTATGATATTTGTTGTAAACTATGCTGTTGATAATATAAATCCCCTTGATTATTCAACTCAATTTCTGATAATTTATATTTACTTGCACTATCGTATTCATAATCACCAACATGTGAATTATTGTCAATCCTACCACGATCATCATAAGTTTGGGTGTGATTTACACTACCGCTTATACTAGTTAGTCTATCAAGATTGTCAAATCCAAAGTTTTCTTGCCAATTTAAATTTACATTTTCTCTACTATTTAAAATACCACGTTGTGCATTAAATGAGTATAAATTACGTAATGCATAAGTTGAAACCCCCGTATTTGCATCAATTTTACTATCCGTTATAGTGTTTACATAATCAAACTGATCATATGTATGATTCTTTACAAAACCATTACCCAACAGTACTTTAACAGCTTTTCCTTTTGCAGTTTCCTCTTCAATTTTCCATAAAGAGTTGTTAGTGTTGAAATCTGTAATTTCAAATAAAATCCCTGCATTATCGTAGTTGTTTTTTACTTTAACTGTATTAGTGAATCCATTAGAAAGGTTGTTAGTTATATATGCTTCATTCTCAACTCTACCATATCCATCATAGTTATATTGTTTTTCATACTCCGCTTCATTAGTGATTTCCTTTACAGTTAAAGGCCTTTGAAATGTATCATAGGTATATTGATATCCGTAATTTTTACCTAATAAAGTATCTTGTCCGTTAATTGCTGTTGGTAACTTTGTAGTATTATCATAAGTATAGTCTAAAGTAAGTGCGGTTAAATCACCACTAACTTCTTTATGAAGTATTTTTCCAAAATTATCATACTCATACGTTGTAGTACCCTTTGGGGTTACTTCCTCTAGTAACTCCCCAATTTCATTATAAGAATACGTGAAAACTCCTGCCGAAGGATCAGTTAATTTGGTTTTACGCCCCCATCCATCAATTTCTACACTAATTAAATGTCCGTTGTAGTATGAAGTTTTCATAGCTCCATTTGGGTAATGTGTAAAGTTTATTGTTCCTCCAGGGTCTTGTTTACTAATAACATTACCCATTAAGTCCTGAGTGGTTGTCATCATATTAATACCGTCATCAACAGTTGTTGTTAAACCGCTATACGTTGTATTTATAACTTTTCCTGTATAACTCTGTGTTGAATTTGGTCGTCCATATTGATCAAAATAATACTGATTCCATTGGCTTGGAGAAGATGCCCCAAAGTATGGCTCACTGTCTTTTAATTTCCGGCCTACAGCATCATATTCATAACTTTTATAAATCCATTGATTATTTAAGCTTAACTGACCTTCTTTTACAATTTGTCCTAGTGCATTAAAATAAACTCTCGTATCTGCGCCTTGATCATAATTTGTTGACTCAAGAACCCCCATACCATACCCAGAAATATTAGTATTAGAATATGTGGTAGTAGTTATTTTACCTAGGTAATTTGTTGATTTAATAATCCTTCCCCAGCCATTATATTCCATTTCAGTCGTTTTTCCAAAAGCATCTGTAGATGTTAATGGGTTACCAGTATTTGTATCAAATGTAAAATTAGCTTCAGTACCTTCAATATCAATAGACTTTGTCATAAATCTTCCAGAAGGGTCATACTCATATTGTTCAATTCTCGGACTACCAGCTCCAGTTAAGTTTTTACTAGTAATATTACCCCAGTTGTCATAACTAAAAGTTTCTGTAAGCCAATTAGTATTATTCCCTTTCCTCTTTAACGTTTCAATTAAATTATTATTATACGTCCATTGTTCGGTAGTTGTAAATAAATCACCATTAAATATTTTTCTGTTAATTTTTTGAAGAACCCTTCCTATGTGATAAGTGTTAGTATTAGACACAATATTATTACTATAGGTATAGGAGGTTGATTCTACATTTCCTTGTGAATGTATTAAGCTGACAGATAAAGGGTTAAAAAATTGATCGTAAGTGAAGTTTTTAACTTTATTTGTCCCTAACAAAGCATCATCAATAATAATTTTATCAACTTTATTTATATAAGCTTTATTGGGGGCTAAAAATGTGTTATAACTGTATTCTTTTTTATTAATATAATTATTAAAGGTATTTGAATAATTTAAAGAAGTCCACTCATGTGACTTTGCTCCTCTGTTTTGCATATCCCGTTTAGTAGTATTCCATATAGTACCAACATTATTTCCATAAATATTAGTTTTTGAGAAAATTTGAAAACCTAAAAATCCTAATCCAGTTACATGTGATGCAGCTCCTTGATATCTATAATCCTGTTTTCTGGTACTACCTGCTCCAGTTTCAGTTACTTGACTTATTAACTTAATTGATGGTGCGTTATTTAAATTAATAAAAGGATAAACTTCATCATATGCTCCAGAATAAGCATTGTTCCCTGAATTATTATTTTGGGTTGATAATTCTTGATAATCAACTTCATGTGTAACACCGTTATTAGATACGCTTTTAAACATCATTTCTTTACGATGAGTTGTATCAAATTCATATACTTGTAGGTTGTGATTACTTATATATGCGTATTCTAAATCAGTATTTTTCACATTCTTCTCTAATAATATAGAGAACCCAAATTTAGAAATAGGCAAATTATCATACACTTTATAATGATGATTAAATGTTGGTACAATGTCATTTGGAAGGAACAAGTTTTCTTTGTACATAAAAACATTCTTTGTTAAAGGGTGGGAATCATCTGCAGATGTTCCAATGGTATTCCTAAATAAATCTGTTTTCCCATCACCGTTCAAATCTTGAGCCCCATAACGTTGTTCTAAATATGAATTTTCATAGTACCCAGTAGTTGTAGGTGTTCCGTCAAGATTAGTATATACAAAATGTGATCGAACCTCATTTTCTATATATGTATATCCATAAATATCTTTAGCATAAACATTAAATAATGAACTACTGTCACCTCCGTTTGCCATAAAAAACCTCCATACAGTTGTATCAGCATATGTAGGAACGACAAAATCCGTTTTACCATCACCATTATAATCACCTAATAATATTGGTTTAGCTACATCTATAAATGAGTCAAATTGAGTATGAAGATGAACAAGGCTATTATTTTCACTCAACCCATAAATAGACACTCTCCCTTGTTTAAAATGAAAAATATCAGTTTTACCATCTCCATTAAAGTCAGCAGTAAGAACTCTATCTGTAGGCTCAATAATTTCTTGTAATGCCCCAGCCATATTAACAAAATTAGCTGTTATGTTTTTGTTTAAATCAATAAAGTAAGCTGTTCGTTCCCAAGTAGAATATGTACCGCAAGAACATGGACAATTACCTCCCCCATCACCAAGTTCTGGTCTTCTTTCTAACATTTTCAGGTCATCTTTACTAACCTCATTTAATCGACCTAAGCCTGACCCATTACAATTATCTCCTATTTCAGTACAATATTGTTGTGTATAAGGCTTTTGAATAGCTATTAAATCCGTTAATCCATCCCCGTTAAAATCACCAGAAATATAAGCCTTAGGTATTATTTTTCTTACCGAACTATTACAAGTTGTTGCAGACGAATACGTATTAGAGTTCCATGTTTTTTCATATTGAAAATACATCCCGTCTGTATCCGTATAATAGGATTTAAATGTCACTGGGGCAAGATTACCCGCTAAAGTTTCTTTTGTAAACGTTAGTGCTTGTTGCTCGAGTAATTTCCCATCATTATTCAAAATTTTAGTTCCAAAAACATGATCAAAATGAGGTACTGTATAACTTTGACCTATCTCGGTGTTATTAGGTGATGAATTATGAATGTCATTGAAAATATTTATTTGGGTTTTAAACAAATTATTATATAATATAAAATCCATTTTAGCATCCCCATTGAATTCACCTGACACCACTTGATCAGTGAAATTATTAAATCCAGGAAAAATATTTGAATTATAAGTATTAAGGTAGCTTCCAGCAACGCCATTAGACTCATAGCTAAATGTTATGGGGGCTAAACTTTTATTTTCCGAATTAGATTCTTGAACTGAAGCTACTTTTTCATAACCCAATGAGCTAATTTGGTGCGCTAATTGGTATTTTCTAAAAAGCCCTGTTGCTCCGTTAACTGTTATATAATCTAATATTTTATCTCTTTTAAAAGGAAAACCACCTATCCATGGCAATTCCGGTCTACTCCTTGTTTTATATGTAAAAGAAATATTATTGGGGTGTGGGGTTGTTTTTTTTCCTCCGTATTCAATTTTATTAATTGCTAGAACTCCTCCTGAAGTAATATAATCGTACTTTATATAATTCCCTTGAGGGTCTCTTTTATATGTTATTGCCCACTCTAGTTTACTTGAAGTTCTAAACCCAGCCTCAGATCCGTCTGGATAATTCACAACAAAATATGAAGGTCCATAATTTGCACCAAACTGAGACGTTTCATGTGAGGTTATTTTTAATCCAGAATAATTTTCAGTTTCATACTCAGCTCCGTTAGCTCCATATGTTCCGGATTTCAATAATAACCGTTGCCCATCAAGTGAAAATCTATCATATTCATCAAAATCTACTGCATCAATTAATCCATCATGATATTTAGTAGAAGGAATTCTAGATATCGATGATACTCCCGAAATATTCCAACCCCAACCTGCAAGACCATTTCCACTTTGACTATTATAAGATAATTCCACATTAGGAGTTATATTTTTCACCCCTGCTGGTGATGAAATAGGGATAGTGTATGTTGCGCCGCCGTTTAAAGAAACAGCAAATTTCCCTGCTGTAGTACCAGCATCTATTGAAGAAGAACTACTTGATTTCGAAGCTGTTTTTTTTGGACTACCTCCTCCTATAACTCGATTGTCAAAAGTTTTATCTTTACTATAAATAGGCTTTGGGGGTAAATCTTTTGAACTATCTCCACCTCTAAGTAAATGATCTGATGTTTGAGAAAAACCAATAAACCCGATAAGAAATAGTATTGCTGTTAAAATGTATTTATTATGATTCATTTCTTAATGTTTATTGTTTGATAATTTTTTTAGTAATACTGTCTCCTCCATCTATATGTAAGTGCACAAAATAAACTCCAGTTGGCTGTCCTTGTAGACTAAAGTTCAACTTTTCCTCTTGATTAAATACAATGCTCTGTACAAGTACAGAATTTACATTATAAATATTGATTGAGTTTATTTTAGTCCTCAGCTCATTTGAAACCTGAATGTGAACAGCGTCTTTTGTTGGGTTTGGGTAAACTGAAAATTGATTTTCATTACTGAGTATGCCATCCTCATTGATTAATATGTCATCTTCTTTTTCTTGTCTAGCTACGATCATATCGTCATTACTTTGTTTTCCTGCAGGTGGAGTTGGAATTGAACAACCAGCATCTATACAATAAAACCGTTGTTTCTGGTTTCCCGAATTATCATAAGCAAATATCAATTTTGAATCTGGATTTATTGATAGTAATTTATTCATTGAATACTCACTTCCATCTATTACTTCAAGTCTTGGTTTACAAAAATACTGGCGATCATTTATATTTGTATCGTCATACAAGAATGAACTATGAAACAGGTTAGCTGCCTGCGAAGTAAACTTAAAGTCTGTAAGAGTTTGTACTACTTCTCCCGTAACTCCATCATACATTCTACCTTGATGAACCCCTGAAGCATAACCACTGTTATGAACATAACCAACTAGTAAATACCACTTATCTAATTCAGGTAAATCTCCAGTCCAAAAATAAGGGCTACTTATAACTGTACCGGCTAAAGTTGTTAACTCAAATACCCCCGCAGTATTACTTCTTGTTACAAAATAAGAAGTACCACTATTCGAATTTGTTTTTTTAATCCAAACCGTTAATCTATATGACTTAGTATGATCTATAGTTTGATACTCGGATGTAAATCCTCCACTAGTAGCACCTAACATATCAGGAATTGCTGTCCATAGTGTCACCTGATTTCCTACATGATCATAACCGAGTTCTCTATAGTTTTCAGCAGCAATTCCACTTTGAGCAAATCCTGTAACACTTCCTGATCCTATAGTCCAGGTTGAAGTGTCTAATAAATTTTGGGTGTGCCCAATAAAACTCGAAATAAGCAGTAGAAAAAACGCTTTAATCTGTAATGTATTCATCTAGTTGATTTTTAGATGCAAACTTATAAAAACAAATCTGTTTAAACATCACTAAATACCGGTATATTACAGTAGTTAAGTTTGGGTATTTTAACTTTTTAGTAAAATTAAATCTTAATTCTCTATTTAAAACAAACTGCCTCAGTCCATAAATAAAAAGAGTCGTTTTAAACATCACTATTAATTACTATACGTATTGCAATTAAATCACGATACTATCAACACTTACTGAATTGATACTTAATTAGATAAGAAATAGCTTCTTCTTCTGTGAGTGTGACATCTTGTGCATTCCTTTTTTGTCTTGCACTACTTAACAATATTTTAGTCTTATCAACATTTTGTTTTTTTACTTTTTCACCTGCAAAAGAATCATCTTGTTCAAAATCATAAGTAGCATTCAAAAAAAGTATAATTTTTAAATTACTTTCAAAATTTACCATTTGATTGTACTCTTTCCATTCATTAGTTAGCTTAATACTTATTAATTTCATACTACCTGTTAAATAAGCGAACAATAAATCATCATACTTACTTACCTCTTCCATTAATGCAACTCTTCTTCCTTTTATAAGCTTAAAAATATTGTGATTTGTTGGGTAGCCTTTTTCATCATATGCAATTAAGTCTATTCCTTTAATCAAAAATTTATCTTTGATTTCTTTATAATGAATTAGAGCCTTCTTTCTTTTCTTCCTTTTTGAAATTGCAATACATTCTTTATCAAATGCCAAACAGAATTTCACAAACGGCCCCTGTATTGCATCATTAAAACAATTTAATAAAAACCAATACAACTCTTCTTTTAATTCTTGCTTTGGCTTTAATACAACATTGCCTTTATTCTTGAATGCGTTTATAATATCTTGCAATGTTATAAGATTAGATTGCAATTTTACATTACGTTCTTCTACCGATTCATAAAAACCATGTTCTAACAAATACGCTTCCTTCTCTTTCTTTGAAAACAAAAGAAACTCTTTATTGTGTTTTAGTATTGCGTAAAAGCTCATTGTTTTTTATTTATTGCAATAAATGAGAATAATCCTCTGGTAATTGCGCATCGATACTTCTTAAATATTGCTCTAACGCTTTCATAGATGAATGCCCAGTTATAAGCATTAGTTTACTCTTTACTTCAAAAGGTGTCTTATCATTCTTAATCATCTCTTGGTACAGTTTTGTAATAAATGTATGTCTAAAACTATACAAACCATAATCTGATCCTAAATTAAAGTGTTTCTTTACCTTTTTAAA
>Ga0105354_1001325_pt1 | contig 15312 bp, 12 predicted proteins | sample GOMGulsemesocosm_FD_83658 | JGI IMG/M metagenome (GOLD analysis project Ga0105354, IMG submission 83658) | Methane-oxidizing microbial communities from mesocosms in the Gulf of Mexico - GOM9B Gulf of Mexico | ecosystem: Environmental > Aquatic > Marine > Cold seeps | place: USA: Gulf of America...
CAACTAACAACTAACAACTAACAACTAACAACTAACAACTAACAACTAACAACTAACAACTAACAACTAACAACTAACAACTAACAACTAACAACTAACAACTAACAACTAACAACTAACAACCATTGAAAAACAACTTTTCCATAAAAGACTGGTCAGAAGAAGATAGGCCAAGAGAGAAATTAAATTCTAAAGGAAAAGTATCTTTATCAGATTCTGAATTGTTAGCCATATTAATAGGTTCAGGAAATAGAAATGAAAGTGCTGTAGCATTGTGTAAACGCATATTAGCTTCAGTGAATAATAATTTAAATGCATTAGGGAAGTTGTCAGTTTCACAATTGCAAGAATTTAAAGGAATTGGAGAAGCAAAAGCAATTAGTATTGTTGCAGCTTTAGAGTTAGGAAGACGTAGAAGGGTAGGAGAGAAACTAATTTTTAATAAAATAACCTCTAGCAAATCGGTGTTTGAAGTAATGCAGCCTATTTTAGGCGATTTGCAGCATGAAGAGTTTTGGGTATTGTTTTTAAATAACTCTAATACTGTTTTGTCAAAGCAACAATTGAGTAAAGGTGGTATCACGGGAACTTTAGTAGATGTTAGGTTGCTAATGAAAAAGGCGCTTGAAAATGGATCAGTAGCATTAATAGTATGCCATAACCATCCTTCTGGTACTTTGAAAATTAGTGAATCTGATAAGAAAATTACCGATAAAATAAAAAATGCAGGAAAAGCATTGGATATAAAGTTACTCGATCATTTAATAATTACAGAACAAGCGTATGTTAGTTTTGCTGACGAAGAATTGTTATAATGAAGTTATTAGTATATACACATAAAATTACTCCGAGAGTTAAATATATATTTAAGCATATTTGCACGAGAATACTTGGTGTAGAGATTGACTTTACTACAGTGGTAGAAGAGTTTATTGCACACCAGGGTTTAAAATTATCTTACACGAAACAGCCCTTAGGGAAGGAATTATTCATTCAATCACATTATTTGTTATTTGAAGAAGGGGTGTCTGATGTGGAGATTTCAATAAAAAGTTGGAATAATACGAAGTGTTTTTTTCCGTGTGGTATGAGGAGCAGTTTGCCATTTGATATTTTTGCAGCTGGTTTTTATTTGTTAAGTAGATATGAAGAATATTTGCCGTACGTAGCAGATGACTTTGGGAGGTTTCCTCCAGAAGAAAGTATTGCATATAGACATCATTTTTTAAAATCACCAGTTATAGATGTTTGGGCGTATGAGTTTAAGGTTGTTTTACAAGAGCAATTTCCAGATTATGCATTCCAAGTAAAAAAGTTTGAGTTAAAACCAATAATTGATGTTCCTGTTGCCTATAAATATTTGCATAAAGGAATAGTTAGAGCTATAGGAGGAGCATTGAAAGATGTTGCTGGGTTCAATTTTTCAGAAGTATATAATAGGTGCTTGGTGTTGTTTAAATTACGAAAAGACCCCTATAATACTTTTAAATGGTTGGTGAATAATCATAAAAAGAGACGATTAAAACCAGTGTTTTTCTTCCTGTTAGGAGATTATACGGTTTATGATAAAAGTATTAATTATCAGAATAAACATTTTGTATCCTTAATAAAATCTATTTCCGATTATTTTGAAGTAGGGCTGAAAGGTTCTTATTTAGCCTTAGATGATAGGGAGGTATTGAAGGAAGAGAAGCAACGCTTTGAAACTATATTTAATAAGCCTTTAATGCATACAAAAAATTCATTTTCTAAATTGAAGTTGCCTTTAGTTTATCGAAATTTAATCGATTTAGAAATTACATCGGATTATACAATGGGGTATGTTTCTGAGGCAGGATTTAGAGCAGGAACATGCACACCATTTTATTTTTATGATTTAGATTATGAAATGCAAACGCCATTAAAAATAAATTCTTTTTGCGTGTTAGACTATGTGTTTAGGAATAAAATAAATGCAGCAGATGAAATTAAAAATTTGATTGACTCCGTAAAAAAGGTTAACGGGACATTTAATTTAGTAGTTCATAATTATACATTCAGTGAAGATGATTATTGGAAGGGTTGGAGGAAAACCTATGTAGAACTATTAGACTATTCAACTAAATAGTCTAATATATTAAAAGCTTAATTATTAAGATGAAACATATTACAGATATATTTTTCGATTTAGATCATACGTTATGGGATTTCGATAAAAATTCAGAAATCACCTATAATATAATTTTTAAGGAATTGAAAATAGAGGTATCATTGGTTCATTTTTTAGAAGCGTATAAAGAGATTAATAAAAATCTTTGGAAACTTTTTAGGGAAGAAAAAATTGATAAAGAAACATTGCGTTACAAAAGGTTAAAAGACACGTTTACTGAAATTAGTGTAGAGGTTTCTGATGAACTATTGTTTAAAATAGCAGATCAATATGTATATCATTTATCAAAACAAACCAATTTGTTAGATGGGACAATAAAATTGTTAGAGTATTTAAAGCCAAAATATAAATTACACATTATTACTAATGGATTTGCTAAGGTTCAAGAAGGGAAGTTAAATAATACAAATTTGGTTTCATATTTTGATGTAATTGTAAATTCAGAAATGGCAGGAGTGAAGAAGCCAAATCCGATTATTTTTGAAACTGCGCTTAGCTTAGCTAATGTTTCAAAATCCAGTTCTCTGATGATAGGAGATAGTCTAGAGGCAGATGTTTTTGGTGCATTGGATTATGGAATTGATGCAATTTGTTATAATTACCATAAAGAAGATTTGCCAAGCCATATTAAACATGTAGATCATTTAGAGGAGTTGATGCATATATTGTAACTTAAATCGGTTATTTTTGAAATCGATTGCAATTGTATAAAGAATTTATAATTATGAAAAAATACATTTTAATTTTCGTCTTGTTTTTAGGAGTGGCAGTTTTTGCTCAAAAAGAACTGAATGGGTATAAATACATGGTAATTCCATCAAAGTTTGATTTCCAAAAAGAAGCGAATCAACATGGTATAAATATGTTGTTAAAATATAAATTTCAACAACTTGGGTTTGAAACTTATTTAGATACGGATGATTTACCACAAGAATTGCGTACCAATACATGTTTGTATGTATACCCTGTATTGCATACTAAAAGTAATATGTTTAAAACAATAGCAAGTGTAGAGTTGTTTAATTGTTATAATAAATCGTTGTTTAAAACGCAAGAAGGTGAGAGTAAGTCTAAGAATATTAAAGCTTCATATAATGAGGCTGTTAGAAAAGCACTAAAATCTTTTGGAGATTATAAATTAGTGTATGAGCCAGTAAAAGAAGAAGTTGTTGTTAATAATAATGGGGTTTCTAGTTCAGAAGCTGATAAGCAGTTAGAAATAGAAAGGCTTAAAGCCGAAGTTGCTGTTTTAAAAAAGAATAAACAGGATGTAATGCTGGAAAAAGAAAAAGTTAACACTGCTGTAAGTATTGTTGAGGTTGAAAGTTATTTAGTTGCACATAAAAAATCAAACGGATTTTTATTGGTTAATAGCGTATCTAAAAAAACAGAATATATTATCCATACCACTAAAATGAAAGATGTTTTTATTTTAAAAGATAAAAGCGGTGTGATTTATAGAAAGAATTCAGGCTGGGTTAGAGAATATGTAGATAAAGAGAGAACTGTGCTGGAGTTTTTAGAGATTAAGTTTTAAATTACCTAATATCCATACTTGTCTTTCCATCTGTTTTTTAGAAAGTCACGTTGTAAATTTTCTCTTGAATTATTACCTGGTTCGTAGAATTTTGTGCCACTCATTTCATCAGGCATAAATTCTTGAGCGGCAAAATTATTTGCATAACTGTGTGAATATTTATATTCATCTCCATAACCTAATTCCTTCATTAGTTTAGTTGGCGCATTGCGTAAAGCCAGTGGAATACTTAAGTTTCCAGATTGTTTTACTGCTTGTTGTGCGGCATTAATAGCCATGTAAGATGCATTGCTTTTAGCAGATGTAGCCAAGTATATAACACATTGACTTAAAATAAGTCTTGATTCAGGAAAACCAATGATTGTTACTGCCTGAAAAGTGTTGTTAGCCATGATTAAAGCTGTAGGATTGGCATTACCTATATCTTCACTCGCTAAAATAATCAAGCGTCTAGCGATGAATTTTACATCTTCTCCTCCCTCAATCATTCTTGCTAACCAATATACAGCAGCGTTAGGGTCACTACCTCGTATGGATTTTATAAAAGCAGAAACAATATCATAATGTTGCTCTCCGGTTTTGTCGTATTGAATTGTGTTTTTCTGAACGGATTTTAGTACCAGTTCGTTAGTGATTTCTATGGTGTCATTATCTGTATTATTAACGATTAATTCAAAGGTGTTTAATAGTTTTCTTCCATCACCTCCTGAAATACGTAAAAGCGCCTCAGCTTCTTTTATTGTGATGCTTTTAGTCGAAAATAGTTTGTCTTCTGTGATGGCCTTATCTAATAAGGCAAGTAAATCCTCTTTTGAAAAATGATTTAGGATATAAACCTGACACCTTGACAATAAGGCTGGGATTACTTCAAAACTAGGGTTTTCTGTTGTAGCTCCAATTAAGGTGATTATTCCTTTCTCAACAGCTCCTAAAAGCGAATCTTGTTGTGATTTACTAAATCGATGTATTTCATCAATAAATAGAATAGGGTTTTTAGTAGTGAATAAGCCACTATTTTTTTTAGCAGATTCAATAACTTCCCTAATATCCTTTACGCCTGAATTAATTGCACTAAGACTATAAAAAGGTCTTTTAGATTCTGTTGCAATAATATTTGCTAATGTAGTTTTTCCAGTTCCCGGAGGCCCCCAAAGAATTAAAGAAGGAATAATGCCTTGGTTAATTTGATGGGTTAACGATCCGTTTTTTCCTACTAAATGTTCTTGACTGATATAGTCTTTTAAAGTTTTTGGTCTTAACCGTTCCGCTAATGGTTTATTCATGTTTCAAAATTAATAATTAATACGGTACAACTTGTAATAATCGTTAATTGTTTATGAGTTTATGAGTTTCGCTCATTTTTTTTTTTTTGAATACTGACTTTTTGCCGATTATAAAATTTTGGTAAACTTTTTGTAATTTTATTTGTATTAAGATAGCAAAACAAATATTCGATATTTTAGTATTCCCATTGTTAATTATATTAATAATGTGGATCGTTTTTTTATATGAAATTAAGTACGGCTTTAATTTCAATCACTTTAGTATTTATCCAAGAAAATTAGATTCACTTTTAGGGGTGTTAGCTTCGCCTTTTTTACATTCCGACCTTTCTCATATTACAAATAACACATTATCCTTTTTTGTATTAATGCTAATGGTCCGATTTTTTTACTCTAATAGTTACTTAAAGGTGTTTCTTTTTGGAATGTTAATTTCGGGGTTACTTACGTGGTTAATTGCTCGCCCAGCATATCATTTGGGTATGAGTGGTGTTATATATGTATTGGCGGCTTTTATTATTTCTAAAAGTTTTTTCTCTAAACAATACAACCTCATTGCTATTTCATTTGCAGTAATATTTGCCTATGGAAGTATGATTTGGTATGTGTTTCCTATCGACAGTTCTATATCTTGGGAAGGTCACCTGTCTGGTTTGATAGCAGGAGTTTTGTTGAGTTTTTTCTTTAAAAATGAAATAGTAAAAGAGGAGCCTTTGCCATTAACTGTACAGCAAAATTTATTTTTAGAACACTTTGATGATAGAGGTAGATTTATTGCTAATCTACCTTTTTTAGACGAAAATGGGAATTTAATTATTGAAGAAGAAGAGTGATTTTAATGAATGATGAATGATGAAATTTGATAAAAAATAGTCAAAAACAATTTCAGAAAAATTATTTTTGACTACTGACTACTGACTACTGACTACTGACTACTGACTACTGACTACTGACTACTGACTACTGACTACTGTAATTTTTGTCTCATAGACTCATAAAGAAAAGCGCCACAGGCTACAGAAACATTTAATGAAGCTATTTCACCTTCCATTGGTAGTTTCGCTTTGTGATCGCATATTTTAAGTGTAGAAGGGTTAATTCCTCTTTCTTCAGAACCCATAATTATTGCAGTAGGTTTTTTAAGATCTACATCATAAATTAAAGCCTCAGTTTTTTCGGTAGCTGCTACTATTTGAAACCCTGATCCCTGTAAATAGTAAATAGCATCTTTTAAATGGTTTACTTTACAAACAGGTATTTTGAATAATGCTCCTGCAGAAGTTTTTATAGCATCTGCACTAATGGGTGCACTACCTTTGTCTAATATTACAATACCTTTCACTCCAGTACAAGATGCCGTACGTGCTATAGCGCCAAAATTGCGAACATCAGTAACTTGATCTAGTAAAAGAACTGTTGGGTTTTCTTCTAAATCTAATTGTTCTGTTAGCTCTTCAATTGTAATGGTTCTAACTAAAGCAATTTTAGCAAATACACCTTGGTGATTTCTGTCTTCAAACTTTCTGAATTTCTGAATAGGAACATACTGGTAAGCTATCCTATTTGATTTAATTAGAGAAAATAACTCTTTGGATAAATCATTTTCTGCTTCTTTAAGGATATATACTTTCTCTATTTGAGTATCAGAATTGATAGCTTCTATAATTGCTCTTGATCCAAAAATTTCGTTTGTTTTCATATAATATCAATTTGATACGGTAAAATTATGAGTGCAAATGTAGTGATACCTAACTAATTTTTTAGTGACATTGTAAAAAACAAACTGTTTTATAAGTAGTGAAAAATTAATTAAGGATATTGTATGTATAAAAAAACCACCTCGTTAGAGGTGGTTTAATTAAGAGTATTATTTAGTAAATACTATTACTCTTGTCCAATAATGTCTCCATTAATATCTTTAACAGTGTATTTTCCACCAACAACTTCAATAGTTCCTAATGTCTTAGTACCAGGTCCTCCAAAAGCAGATTCAAGGTCATCAGATTGGTAAAAATCTTCATAAGTATGAGAAACTTCAAATTTACCTACTTTTCCTACAGTGAACGTCATGTCAATACCTACAGCAGGGGCTATTAAATATGCATCGCCACCATTCCAATAATCAGCTTCTATATTGTGAACACCATCAGCTAATACTCCAGATGTAGCATTTCCAGGAACATCATCAATAAGTAATTCAAAACATGGTCCATTCCATGTGAATAAACTTTGACTACTAGCATAGATGTCAAAATCTAAATCACAATTAGTTACTTGGTCATTAGTTGGGATATCCCATTCTAAAGCTAAACCTAATCTGTCAGAGCTAAAGTTAGTTACATCAAATTCCATTTTATGATCATTAATGAATCCTTTTCCTTTACTGATGTTAGAAACGGTTAAAATAAAATGTTCAGTTCCTTCAACTTTTAAGTCTTTTGGTGCATTGATAGTAAAAGTTTTACTCGTTGTAAAAGGCTCAATAGCCCCTTGTTTACCAAATGCAGCAAAAAATTCATCTGGATCTGACATACCAGGGAAGTCAAGATCAGTAATTTCACCTGTTGAAGCTTTTTCAACACTAATTCTAAAATCAATTTGATGTCTAGATTCTCTATCTACATTCAATTTAAATTCTATAGATCCACCTTCCTCTATAGTTTGAGGACCTAAAAATTCAAGAGAAACAACAGGTTTGTCATCTTTAGTTAACGTCTCGTCTTCTTGACAGCTTAAAGTAGTAAGACCAAGTGTTACTGCTAAAGCATAAAACGCATTTTTATAAAATTTTGTTTTCATAATTTCTTTTTTTATAATTTAGTGTATACAGCTGTGTAATCTCTATCTGAAGAGGCACCAGGTGTAACAGTATAATTAATTGTTATGTTACCCATAGCATCAACACTTCCATGTGCTTGTGTTAAAGGATCTACTACAGTTCCTTCTACAAGGTTAGAATATGTTTGAGCTAAATTTTGCGTATCAACATAAATGATTCCACATACGTCAGAGAAGAAAAATCCTGCTTTATCAGCAGTTACTCCTAATTGAGCTGCAGTCCAGTGTCCTGAAGTAGCAGTTCTAAAGTTTCCTGGAGTAATTTCAGTAATAGATTCTGTTCCTCTTGCAACAACATTACCTGAAGAATTCCTAGTTATATTTACATCATATGTATTCGTGTGTAAAGCAGAAGTACATTTTGCTAATAAAACTAAAATTTCACTGTTAAATTGCTCAGAAGTAACAACATTGTCTGTAGGAACAATTTTTAAGATAATCGTTTTTGATTCAGTTGTACTTAAGTTAGCAGTTTTAACAACTATTGGTAAAGCAAAATTATCTCTACCAGCTTCTAAGTTAATAACATCACTAGTTAATACATAATCAGTACCAGCAACAGCTGAACTTGCAGGGTCTACAGATACTGTAAATGATAATGGTGTATTTGTAGCACCATTACTTCCTCCGTTACGGTTTACGTATACAGTTTCGTTTTGATCAGCAGTTTCAGCTGTGTCATAACTATATAAAACAAAGTTTTTGTCAAATTCTACTACATTAGGTGTAGAAATAAGGTCTTGACTTGGTGTTTCATCATCTACTAAACAAGAGTTTAATGATAAAGCAGCTACTAAGGCAAGAGTTAATATTTTAATCTTTTTCATAATTTTTTATTTTTTAGTTATCCCAGAATACTTTTGTGTTAAAAGCATCTTGAGCTACCTGTGAAATTACATTGTTTGAGTTTCCAGTGTATTCAGAATCAGGATATAATAATCTATTTGGTCTAGAAGTCTGAGTTGTAGAAGAAGATAAAGGCAAGTTTAACGGGAAACCTGTTCTGTTAAATTCCATCCATAATTCAGCACCGTTAGTACTTGTTAAAGCAATCCATTTTTGAGTTGCAATAGCAGCATAATGATCTCCACCATTCCATCCTAAATTAGGTATGTTTAAACTAGCTCCAAGATATGCAGTTTCACTTCCGGCACCTAAATGAGTAAATGAAGCAGCAATACCAGCATTGAATAAGCCTTGTGCACTACCAGTCATATATCCTCTTTCTACAGCTTCAGCTTGTAAGAAATAACTTTCAGAAGCTAACATGATAAAAGATTTTTGCTCAGAGTTTTTAATGATTCCAGAACCTAATTGAGCAGGTCTACCTGTAGATGCTCCTTGTTCAATTCCTTGAAATTCATTGTTATTTGCTAAACGTGGCATCCATAAGAAGTTAATTCGTGGATCAGCAACTGAGTTGGTTTCATTACCATTTAAGAAATCAAATGAATATTCAGAAGGCCCAATCATTCTATAGTTACCAGTTGAGTTTCCAGCAGGATCAAGACCATTAGCTGCAAAGAAAGGATTTTGTTTTCCATCAGAGTTTAAGTAACCAGGATCAATTGTTACATCTGATGTAAGAAAAGTAGCTCCTGCAGTTTGCATAGCAGTAAACTGATCAGTGATGTATGTGTTTAATGTAGCATCAGTTTGCGCTAAAGTAGATTGTCTCATTAACAAGCGTAACTTTACTGTGTAAGCAAATGCAGTCCATTTAGCCATGTCACCGCCCATTATTACATCAGTACCCGTAAATGGTTTAACAGTAACTTGATCAGTATTAGCAATTAAAGCAATTGCTTCATCAAGTAATGTGTTTAGCTTTACGTAAGTTGCTTGATCATCATCATAAGCAGGGAATAAATTGTCATTTGCTAAGTGAGCTTCAGAATATGGTGAGTCACCATACATGTCAACAATGTATTGAAAGTAAAATGCTTTCAATATTTTAGCAATTGCTTTGTGATTATCCCAGTTTTGCCCATCTTCATATTTTTCAATATGTGTAAAGTTAGCAGTACGGTTGTATAAACCTGTCCAGATATCAGTGTAAAAGTTGGTTGTTATATCATATCTAAACTCATCGTCAAATGGACTTGCGAAATCAGATGCATTTGCTGACCAACTTGCAACCATAATATTACCCAACTGATTCATTCTACCATTTAAGGTGTTTGCAGTTGAAGTTTGTGCTCCTGAAATCATGTCGTCTGGTGTTAAATCAGCAACAGCAGGATTGTTAGGGTTCTTGTTTACGTCTAAGTAATCATCACAAGCAGTAAAAGCTGTGAAAATTGATAGTACATAAACTAATTTAAATATTTTTTTCATGTTATGAATTGTTTATGTTTTGTTATTAAAATGCAAAATTTACGCTCATTGAATAGAATCTAGTAGGAGGAGTGAAACTGTAGTTTCCGTAACCACTACCTATTTCAGGATCGTTATATCCTCTGTTTTCTTTTGGTAAAACAGTTAATAAGTTTCTACCACTAAACCCTACTGTAAATCTAGACATGTTTAAAGAAGAAGTGAATTTCTCAGGTAAATCATAACTTAAAGATACTTCACGTAATTTAAACGCAGTTGCATCAGTGATAAAGTTTTCATCAAAGAATCCAATATTATCAGTAATGTATGTTTGGTAATCAGCAGCAGAGCTACCACCAGTTAGTACGTTTGTGTTAGTTACGCCAGAACCCTCAACAGTTGAGTTAGGGAATAAGAATGCTTCTCTACCATTTTGAGCAGTTTCGATTGTTCTTCCTTGACCACTTAATTGACGCTTGATTCCTGAATGAAATATGTGTCCAGTTCTGTAATCAGCTGTAGCAGCTAATTTGATGCTCTTGTATCTTAATTGAGTTGAGAAATTTAAAATATAATCAGGGGTTGTTTTTCCTAATATTTTTAAATCAGAACTTCTAATAGGGTTACCACTAGCATCTAAAACAACTCTCCCTGCATCATCTCTTGTGTAAGCAGTACCTCTAATAATTGGCCATTCTTCACCTTCAATTGCAGATAATCCATTAGTAACAACAGTGTTTGATTGGTCAGTTACCTTTTCAACTGTAGTTTTGTATGTAGAATAACTTAATCTGTTGTTCCACTCAAAGTTATCAGTTTTAATAGGTGTAAATCCTAAATCAACTTCTAATGAGTTAGATTTAGTTTCACCAACGTTAATTGAACTATTGTTCAATCCTGAAGCAGCTGAAGTTGTAATACCAAGAATTTGGTTTTCATTTTTACCAGCAGCATAAGAAGCATCTAAAGTAAGACGTGGACCTCTAATGTTTAAAAATTCTAAGTTGATGTTAAATTCCGCATTTGTAACAAATTCGTTTTCAATATCAGGATCTACTGAATTTGTACTTAATATAAATGAATTAACAGGAGTTAAAAAGTACGGGTATCCTGCAGCTTGTACACCAGAGTTTTCATATTGATGAGCTCCTAATGCAGATGCGTTACCAGTTTTTACATAACCTCCAGAAACTTTTACCTTGTGTAATGTTTTACTTTTGATACTTGGAAAAGCCTTTGTTGGTATAAAAGCTAAACCTGCAGAAGGGTAAAAGAAATTGTTTTTACCTTTTGGTAAAACAGAGTTCCAGTCATTTCTTCCTGTTAAGTTTAAGAATAAAAAATCTTTATAACCTAAATCAACGTTTGCAAATAAACCAGCAGTTCTTTGATGAGATTTTGCCTCATTAGGACTCTGTACGTTTGATACATTTGATACATCGTAAAAACCATCTAACCTTAAGTCAGCACCACCAGCTGTTAAGCTTGCGAATTTAGCATCAGTAGCATTAAGACCAACATTAGATTTGAAAGTAATATCATCAGTTAAGTTGTAGTCAAAATTCACCATAACATCTGTGTAGATATTTCTTGAGTTTGATAAAGTTTTGAAATAACTAGAACGACGTGTTCTGATGTTACCTGTGTATTGAATCACATCATTAAATCCATTGTCATAAGTGTTAGTATTACTTTCACTTGAACGAACAGAACTTCTTACTACTGCATTAATATGATCATTAAAAGTATATTGCATTTCTCCAGATAAATCAACAATAGAATTATTAGATAATGTTCTGTTGTTTAAAATAGTCCAGTATGGGCTATCGTCATAAAGTGTCCAGTGATCTCCGTTATCACCACTGTTGTAGTTTTCTACATTAATGTTACCTGGTGTGTTAGAAAGTCTATCATATAAATTCCCATTAGCTCTTGACGTTTTTCCTGCTGTATAACGAGCAACTCCAGAAACCATGAATTTACCTAATTTTTTACCTGCGTTTAAAGAGAAATTGTTTTTTGCTCTTATGTCACTTGGTATAACACCTTCTATATCTTGTCTTAAAGCTCCAAAAGTAACATATCCTGAATTTACATCACCACCAGAGATAGTAACACCATTTTGGAAGTTTATACCTGTGTTAAAGAAAGGTTTAATGTTGTCTTCAATATGAGCGTAAGGAGTTAATCTCCAATCGTCAGATGTCGGGAAAGGAATACCTGTAGGTATTAATGAACCATCATATTCAGGTCCCCAAGAACCTTGATCAGTCCAGTCATAATCACCTTGCCACCCTTGACCATATCTATCTTGAGTTTCTGGTAAGAAAGCAATAGTTTCAAAAGTTGCAGATGACTTTACATCAACAGTGAATTTACCTTCTCCAGCACCTTTTTTAGTTGTTACAATAATAACACCGGCAGAACCTCTTTCTCCGTATAAAGCAGCTCCATTTGCTCCTTTTATAACGTTTACCGAAGCAATACTGTTAGGGTCTAATGAAGAAAGTACTCCAGAAGTAGATACAATATTGTCAATAACTACTAATGCAGAGTTGTTTCCAGAAATAGATCTAGGTCCTCTTAAAGTAATTGAAGTGTTAGGGTCTAAACCAGTACTTGTTGTGTTAATTTGAAGTCCAGAAACCTTACCAGCTAAAGATTGTACAACATCAGGGTTGTTAGCTTGAGTTAACTCATCAGCTTTTACAACTTGATTTGCAGTTGTAATTTCATCCGGTTTTCTTTTAATACCTAAAGCTGTAATTACAACCTCCTCTAAGCTCTCGTCTAATACTAAAGCGATGTCAATTGTATTTGAAGTAGCAACAGTAGCGCTTTGCTCTGCATAACCTACATAAGAGAACGTTAGCACATCTCCTGTATTTGCGCTGATAGAGTATTTTCCATCAAAATCTGTTGAAGCACCTGTTGTAGTACCTTTAATTAAGACAGTTGCTCCTGGTAACGGCATATTGGTTTCATCTACCACCGTACCCGAAATTGTCTTCTCTTGTGCAAACGTAAGTTGCACAACAAACGCTAATAAAAGCGTTAAAATTCCATTAAACTTTGTTTTCATGTTATAATTTATTTGAATTAGCCAAGGCCAAAAATCATAATAAAAAGTTAATAAAACAACTTTTGCACTGTTAATTTTCTAAATATTTTTAAAATTATGTTAATAAATATGCCTTGTGCTTTAGAAATACGTGCTTAGACTTAGGTGTATTTTTGAGTCTGAAAATTTAATTTGGCTGTTTTTGGTCTTGCTATTAGCGAAGATGAAGCGTAATAGACTATTGTTTGTTTTTAGTCCAAAGCCAATTCCGAAACCGAATATGTTGTCGAAGGTGTTTTTTGTGTTGTTTTTTGTTATTGCGTAGTCTATTACTGTATGCGTGTAGAGTGTTTTGCTTAATTCAATGCGGTATTCACTGTTTATTAAGGAGTATTGTGAGCTTGGGATGCTGTTTTCTTTTAGACCTCTAATGGAGTTTATTCCGCCTATGTAGTGCAGTTCGTTTTCTAATGTTGTTTTACTGAATAGGTAGTAGTTTTCGCTTTTTAAGAAGAAAGAGTTTTTTTTGTTTAGTTTAAAAATGTATTCTGAGGAAATGAATATGTCTTGTTGTGGTGTTTTTGTTGTTTCGGTTTTTCTTGTTGCGAGTGATAGTTTTAGTGAGGTTTTGGTTTTAAGAGGGAACAGGTTGTTGTTAGTGTTAGTTTTTTGGTGATTGAAGCTAAATGTGTAGCCTTTTCTTTTGAAGTCTTCTGAGTTGGTTGAATTTTTTATAAGTGAATTTGAAGAGTTGAACTCTAGTCCAAGTCCTGTGTTGATGTTTCTGGAGATTGTGTATTTTGTATTTATGGCTTGGGTGTTGTTTGTGAAGCTAGAGTCTTTTTTAAAGATGTCAAGTTCTCCTTCAAGATTGAAAGGAGAGTTGAATAGGTATGGTAGTTTTAGTTTTATGTTGGTGTGTTTTTGTTCGTTTTCCGTGGATTGGTATTTTAAATGAAGTTCTTCTCCTGAGTTTAGGTTGTTGATTAATTGAAGGTTTATGTTTCCGTTAAGTTCTAATTTGCTTGACTGTTCGTTGGTTGAGAAGCCAAGAAAGCCTTCGAATGAATTGCTTTTTTGTTTCTTTATGTATAGGTAGATAATTGTTGAGTCTTTGGTGAATAGTATTTCTGGTTTTTTAATTTCATTGGCGAATAGAAGGTTGTTTGTTCCTTCTGATTTTTCTTCGAGGTCTTTTAGGTTAAGTTCTTTTTGTCTTTTGATTCTTAAATAATGTTTAATGAATTTCTTGGGGAATTTCTTGTACCCTTTTATTTTGATATCAGTGATGTAGTTGGTTTCTGATATTTCCATTAATAGGTCGGCGGATACGTGGTTGGAGTTTATCTTTATGTTTTTTAGTTGGATGTTGCTGAAAATTTTCCCTTTGTTGCTTAAGTGTTTTATAATGTTGTTTAGGTTGTTTTCTAATTGATTGGTTTGTGTGGTAAAATCCTTTGTGTTTATTTCGGAGTTGTTGTTTAGAATATTGCTTAGTTCGGGGGTGGAAATTTGCTTGTTATTGTAGTTGATGGTGATTTTTTCGTATCTAAAGTTTAAAGTGACTTTTTGTAGGTGGGTGCTGTCGTTTATTTTTGTTTTAGAAGGGAATTCAGCGTTGAAATAGCCTCTGTTTAGGGCTGTGGTTTTTACGTTGTCTATTTCGGTTTGTAGTGACTGTAGGTTCTTGAAGCTTTTTTTGAGCTTAATTTTTCTTAAAAATAGTTCTGAGATGCTATCTGTCCCTCTTGATTCGAGGTGAATATTTTGTGAAAAAGAGAGGTTGAGAAAAAGTATGTATATAATATGGTATAGGATAATGTTTTTTCTCATTGCTTTTTTTGAGTAAATACGAAGTTTTCTTTCGTCTTTTTTTCTTTCGTTTTGTTTCTTTTTCTGATGTGTAAATCTACTCAGAAAAGATTGATTTGGGGGGTTTTGGGTTTGGTTTTTTAATCTTGTTGAAAATTAGTGGATTAGCGTTTGATAAGTGGATTTTTATTTCTACATTTGCAGACCCTTAGAAAAGGGGATTTATAACAAAAAGAAATTTAAGTAAAAATTTAGTATGCCAACAATTTCACAATTAGTACGAAAAGGAAGAGCCAAAATAACTAAGAAGAGTAAA
>Ga0105354_1001330_pt1 | contig 15279 bp, 14 predicted proteins | sample GOMGulsemesocosm_FD_83658 | JGI IMG/M metagenome (GOLD analysis project Ga0105354, IMG submission 83658) | Methane-oxidizing microbial communities from mesocosms in the Gulf of Mexico - GOM9B Gulf of Mexico | ecosystem: Environmental > Aquatic > Marine > Cold seeps | place: USA: Gulf of America...
GCTTTAATTTTCAGCGAGCTTAAACCTAAGCAATCAGGCTCACATTTATCTGGAGCATTTAAACGCTCAAAATACTCATCTAATAAAACCTGATCAGGGAATTCACTAGCTACACTGAATTGCACTGCCAAGGCACTAGAGCATAAAACAAGCACCCATACTAGAAACTTAAATTTAACAAAGCCCCCTTCGCCTTTAGTGGATGACTCTTTATCCGAGCGTGTTTGAGCGACCGTTTTTGGGTTGTTTTTATTTGTATAACTGCTTAAACCAGTAAACAAATTGGTGCGTATTAAAAAGAAACCTAGCGCTATAAACAAAATAATTCTCAATACATTCAAAAAGCGGTTTAACGCTGGCGGCATAACAATTAACGAAAACTGCTGCTCTTGCACAACGGGACCTGCAAAATGCAAGCGCACCTTATTCCATTGCCAATTAGGTAAACCCGGACCTGTTTGTACTATTTCATTCTCCTGGTAATCACTTTCATACTGTTTAATAGGTTTAGCCGCTTTATTGGCAATGGGTGCAGAGCGAATAACTGCAGACATCTTTTGGGGCACCTGCACCATCATCTCTAACTCTTGACTCTGCATTTGTGCACTACGATCAAACTGCATCTCATCTACCATAGCCTTATGAGTTATGATGCGGCTATTCTTTTCAAGTTGAGGATAAATAGCGAGTCTTGCTTGCTGTACCGCAAAAGGTAAAAAACTGAGCAAGACAATCATCAATGAGAACTGATAGCTATACACCACCAGCTTACTCCATTTGTTAGCGGGCAGTTGACGCACAATACTGTGCAACCCTAGCACCACCAAGAGTAACAATATGCTGGGTGCGTCAGTGACATTATGGATAGCTAAAGCATAAGCCAAGCCCGCTAAAGCGGCGTTTAAACTGTATTGCTTAAATAGAAACGCCACAAACAAGATAACAATGAAAATTTCCCAAAGCTGCCAACTGGATACATAATCGTTAGAGACACTGCTCGCACCTTGCGCACTAAAGATGGAATAACCCGGTGGCAAATTAATCTCCACTCTGGCCTGATCAACCTCATTCAACCATGGGCTTACAGAGATAGCTCCACGCTCAACTCGCCCCAGTGATTCAATATTCGCCCTGCCTGGTAACAGTTGTACTCCTTGATCTCCATTGACGCTGGTCACCAATATTGGCTGCTGGTTAATCGTCACTTTACCAGTGCTGTATCCCGCATTTGCACTCAATCGACTTAACTGTCCTACTTGACCGGTTAACGCATCGCTGGCCGTATAACCCGAGCCGTCAAAGTCTAACCACAACTGACGTTTAAGCGTTAAGTCATTTGCATTAGGACTGACATCACCGCGGCTTTTTTGAACCAGCTTTAAGCCTTGCTTAGGTGTCAGCAGATAACTGCTATATTGCTTCCAGGCATTGGGCATATTCGTTTGATTAACATCAATGGCCGCACCTATCACATCCACTATACGCACTGCTCTATCTTGCACTAGCGCCCACAATTCTTGATCGGGCCAATTTTCACCTCCCTCCATACTAAAGGCTTGTGACTTTTGCTGATAAAATTGATTATCGGCCGCTAAAATGTGCGCCTTTATATAAACCACATGGCGACCCGGTTTTAGTTGTATATCTGCAGTTCCATCATCATTAATGCGCAGCGCCAATTTTGATCGAATAGCGTTTATTTCAAATCCTTCTGGGATCACTCTAGATAATCGTGTTAAGCGCGTATCACCAGCCACATTCAAATCTAGCTGGGTCTCAAGCGTCAATGGATAGCCATCTCTGAGTAAGCGAAATACGTGCAACTTCAAACTATCCGAACTTTTCACCACTTTCTTAGGGGTAACATTTAATAACAACCGCTGATTTGCAATACTGGGCTGCGCCACCCACTGTGTGTCTAAAATTAATTTTACAAAGGTAGTATCTTGGCTTAATTTTAAATCTATTGGGGGTTTAGTATGAATGATAGTGCCGCTAATACTGTACCGCCCTTTTTCCAGTAATAAGGCAGGTTGGCCTTTGCGCATGATAACGGGTGCAGATAAGCCGTTTACGTTAACCCTTTCTGGCCAAGCTCCCGCTTCACCGGGTAACCCTACCCAACTGGTCTTTTCTATCAACGCATATTGCGAAAAGTGCGTCTGATGGCGACTCGAGTCAACCTCTAATTGGGATAGCCATACACACTGACGTTGGTTTCCCTGTACGCCTCTTGAACACGCCAGCTCAGGGTGTCCGGCCAACACCCAGCTGCGCCACTTTTGGAGTGATTCGGGTACATCGACGCTAGCAGGTGCAGCGATTATATTCGCCGAAAAAATTAACAGACAAAAGATCTTCACTAAATAACGCATATAATTCCTTTTAAACAGACCAAAATAAAACTATGTCACAGCCCCTGATAGAGCAAAAATTTTATTACTTTCCTCACCCTCTAAAATCAACCTATATACATTGATTAATAAGTTAATTAATTTTCATATAGATTATAGATTGCGACCTATCTCGACAATTCATGAACCAGTACTGGCAGCTCACTCATACAACTTATTTTAAAATCAAAGGGTAGGCTACCGTATCGATCCTTAGGGTCATATAATACCGTTGGCATACCCGCAGCCTTACCCGCATTTACACCAACAGGTGAATCTTCAACGACAAGGCATTCCTCTGCTTGAACACCCATTTGAGAAGCGGCATGCAGAAAAACACCCGGTTCAGGCTTCCAACTCTTTACCTCATAAGCACTGTACAGGTTTCCATTGAAGTATTTTTTCAGTCCTGTTACCTCAAGTGCTAAGTGCAGTTGATTAACGGGTGCATTTGAAGCCACGCACATCGGTATATTCAAACCAGATAGGGCTAATTCAACGCTAGGGAATGCCTGCAGCTTTTGCACATAATGTTCAGCCACTAATGCGCGAAATTCTTGCACGAAATCATCTCTAAATACCACATTATGCTCCAGGGCTAAGCGCTGTAAAATATCGACAAACTTAGCTCCTCGGTTTTGATCTGTCAGCTTAACGCAAGATTCAAAAATACCGTATTCCGTTAGCTTGGTAGTCAGCGCTTCACTAGAGAGCGTTTCACTGTCCACTAATGTTCCATCGCAGTCAAAAATCACACACTTGATCATTAATCACTCCTTGCTAGTCATTTACTTAATAACTAGTAATCAAATACTCTTTGCGAGTAAGGGTGTTCCTTAATCACTCATACACCCTTGTTGTTTTGCTATTTCAATCAACTCGGGACGATATTCAAAATGCATAGTGTCGTAGTGGTACCACTGCCCTCCCCATATAAAACCATGGTCTTCGAAAATAGCAATTAATCGCCGTGGGTAAGACGTCGTTATTTTTTTATTTTCAAATGACTTTCCGGTCCATTTCCAGTAATGGGCATATTTAATATTAAGATCAATTGCCGCGCCAAAACTGTGCACAGATAAGCGCTTAGTTCCGCTGATCACACGCCAGTTAAACACCCCGGCGGAAGGCGATACAAATCGTACCAATTCAGAGTCTTTTTCTATTTGCTCCTTCACCGCTTTCAAAGCCAAATCAACTTGCTGCATTTTGTTAACATAAAGCGGTTTATCGAACCAGTTCACTCGGGTTAACTGTGCTTTTACCCGCTTTGCATCTTCCCCATACAGCGCCTTTAATAGTGGCGTATACCTTATACGCCCTGGATCAAAATCTTTATACCGTCTAGGCTCGCACGCTATTAAGGGATAATTTTGTTCTAAGCTATCGGCAATATCGGGTTGATTAAGCTTTTCTTGAAAGGATTTTTTAATATCATCTTCAATCAGCCACCGCCTTCTGTCATGCGCAATCAGATAACCGCTTTCAGTGTGCGACAACAACGCTGGGTAACTGGCAATCAACACTTGGATTTTTTGTAGCATACTTAATTCGCTAGACTGAGCCAGTGCCACCGACGGCCAGAGACAGAAAAAAACCACCAAAGAATGCTTCATTGCTCTAATGACCTTAGTAAATTGACATTCGCTTGCTCTATGGCAGACAAGTTGACATTTTTATCTTGTGCTTGATACCAACTTTTTTTCTCAAAATACTGCTGTAGTTGTCGTGAGCTAAAAACATAACCATGACGTGCAAATATTTCATTGCGCATATACCTTAACTGCGCCTTTGAATATTTCTTCAGCTGTGCGGCGCTGAGTCTTTGCGTGGCGGAATTGGCTAACAAGTAATCGTCAGCTTGAGCACTAACACTCACCTGTTTAGCTTGCTTTTCGCGCTCTAACTTACGCAAGAAAGACACGTTTTCGCGTTCAGTTTCATTGAGTTGCACCTCTGCATACACAGGCTTGTACCAACGCTTTGCATTAAAGTAGCTTTTCAAATCTTGGGCGCTAAATTGATAGCCGTGCCGAGCAAAAACTTCATTGCGTGCTAAGCGCAATTGCGCAGCATTAAGATGATCCACATCGCTTGCTCTCAACACTTGGGTGCTACTATTATCGAGCAGATAATGTTTATTTCTCACTACTGGTTCACTTGCTTTAACGGCTATCGTTGGTTTATTTACCAGCAAATTGGAAAAACGACTGTTTTCCAATAGCGAGTAGATCGATATGCCTCGATTAAAGGAAGTACTTGAATCTTTACTGAGCCCACCTTGATTATGTAGAGCGACCACTTCAAAGCGCATATTAAATATAAGGGAACCGGAACTACCGCCTAATGTGTCGCAGCGATGACGAAAGTAAGCGCGTGAATAAGGTGTGGGGGCATAAGCTTTACAACGAAATCTAGTCAAGCGTTTTGGCATGCCCGCTGGGTGATGGATTATAAACAGGGATTCATTCGCTTTAGCCTTGGTCGGTTGTAATTTAAAAAACCCGAATGTATTACCGGGTTTTCCCGCAACTTGCAGTATTGCAAAGTCATGCTCTTCATTCGCGACAATTGGCGTTACATCAACCTGATATTTTGGGGCATCCACTTGATCTTCACGAAGATAATCAAACACGGCGTTAGCCCGTATGACTTTGGTATTTTTTCTATGCCCTGGAATACAGTGATGATTGGTCAGCAAAACATCGATAGCGATGAGATTAGCCGTACATGTTGAGACATACCGCTCCCCCTGCGCGTCTTCAAGCAACATATCTAAACGCGCGACTGACGCGCTAAATTGGCGGTATCTATCATCGGCATTAAATTCAGAAATAGCTTCAAATGCTCCCCCTTTTTGCGCCGCAATCAGTGAATCATTGCCGCCCGTCGTTTGATTGGGTAGTAATAAAAGCTGACCAAAACTACTACCCGGAAACTTATACTCCTCAGCATTAGCGATGCTTACTGTTAACCACAAAACAGCAATGACGACACGAGGAACTCTTAAACTTAAAATCGGCATACTTATCCTATATGGCAATTAACGAAAGTAAATACATTATAATCAGACCTCAGCATAACGACTGCATTTGATAATAATGCGTTAAAGACAAGCTCAATAAAAATTAATTTAGTCATGCTTAAATCATCTAGAAATACTCCTTAACACCAGTAATACCCATAAAACAGGGGCATACTGACTCCGCTATTTTAGCTGTTTTTGCCTTGTTTTATCTGCATTAGTAACGTTATGCAGAAGTTTTGTGGCATCACTAATTAACGGTACTAATCTATCGACCGTTCAAGCACTTATAAGTCTAGATTGGCTGTTAATCATTGGCATGTAAATTCTGGTTGATACCTCCCCAAACTTTTGAACTTGTTTGAATGACTTGCACCACTCCTGTCTGACTATTACGCCTGAATAACAAACCATCTTGATCCGATAAACTTTTTGCTTTAATCACTTCACCATCAGGCAAGCGCACTTTAGTACCCGCTGTGACATACAACCCGCTTCAACAACCCATTCCTCACCTAAAGATATACCAATACCCGCATTAGCACCCAACAAACTGCGCTCACCAATACTGTACACTTGTTTACCGCCCCCAGAGAGGGCCCATGATTGATGAACCCGCTCCTACATCGGAGTTTTTCCCCACAATAACACCTGGTATTACCCGCCCCTCGATCATGCACTCACCCAAAGCACCTGCATTAAAGTTAACAAAACCTTCATGCATTACAGTTGTGCCAGGCAAGAGTTGCTTACCTCCATGTTTTAACGGAACACCCTATACAATTTAAGCCATTGATTAACATTCATCGCTGCTTGATCAGTTGTTTCTAACCCTCACTATCCAGCACGTTAAAATCTATCAGTGCCTTTGCTACCGCCTCTCCTAATACTAGATGTTGCGGCGCATCTAAATGAATACCATCAATCGCGCTTGAATCAGTCACACTTGCGGCATCAAAAAAATAGCATTGCTGCACTTGTGCCACTCGCTTTAGCTCATCAGCGAGGCCTACACTGCGCGGTTGACCGCCTTTAAATTTTTGTACCAAAGGCCCTTTGGGTGTTTGCATATGGGGGGGCGATACAATGAATATATCAGGCACAGGCATATCAGGCTCTATCGGCGCTGTGCGCACGATATTGATCAGCTTTAGCATGCCTTGTGCCGACATCCAAGCATCGTTGTCATGGGTTGTCTGAAAATCATTGGTGCCTAACATAATAACCACCAGTTTGAGGGGGGCGTGCATCTCTAGCACTTGCGCAAAACCTTGCGATCCATCTCTGCCATCTTTGTAGGGGTCACTCCAAACAGTACGGCGTCCGTTTAAGCAGTTTTCTAATATTTTAACGTTAAAACCCGCCGATTTAAGCGCAGTTTCAAAAACACCAGGCCAGCGCTCATCAAAGCTCAAGCGCTTGCGAGTATTAGGCACAATGCCCCAAGTCAAACTGTCTGAATAAATCAAAATATCCTGCATAAGACACTTACCTCAAACTGCTACTAAAATTAATACGCTTTATAAGCTGATTACGGCTTTATCCAAAGACTCTGCTATTTGATGCCCCCAACTGCGAACCTCTTCATTAGGCATAATGAGATCAGGTACTTGTATGACTTGCATGCCCGCAGACAAAGCGGCACGTACCCCATTGGTTGAATCCTCAAAGGCATAGCAATCACTAGGGTTTTGATTAATTTCTGTCGAAGCCTTTAAATAAATATCGGGGAAAGGCTTACTTTTAGCCACTTGATCGCCACCAATAACTACATCAAAATAGGTTAAAATATGGGCGTTTTTAAGCTTGCTCAGAGCGAGCGCATGAGAAGTTGAAGTTGCCACTGCAATGGGGTAGTTAGCCGCCTTTAGTCGATTGAGTATCTGCAACACACCTTTCATTAAAGGTACGGGCATATCATAAGCCTGCTCAACATAACTTTTCGACCAGATGGCCTTTATTTCATCGAAGGGAAAATCAGCACCATAACCTTGCATCAGCAATTGTTTGGTTTTTTGGGGGTTACAGCCTATAACTGTGTAGTAAACACTTAAATCTGGCTCATAGCCGATACTCTGACAGGCCTGTAAAAATGTATCTAAACATATCTTTTCAGAGTCGAGTAGTAATCCATCCATATCAAAAATTGCTGCACGCACAGGTATTAGCTCCTTAATTTATCTGGCTCTGCTCCTGCATAATAGGGACTAAAACAAATATATTTTTAATGGAGAGTGCACCAAAGAAGCTCGAAAATATAACAAAAAAAACCGCCGCCTGATACAGGCAACGGTGCTAAAATCTACCTTAGTAGATGAGGAAATACAATAAAAAGAAGGGATTAAAATTAAACGCACTATGATGCGTGGTTGTTAAAACCGGAAAAGAAGTACTCTTCAACCTGCTACGCCAACAAAATCATACGTTGGCAGACCTTTATTTAAAGGCTTTATGTCTGTTGTTTGCATCTTGGCTGAATGCTTTAAAGACGCGTTTTTGTGCTGTTTATCCGCACTGAGCGTTACTTTACTTTTTCCAACGAGATCGAATGTTTTACTAATAGCGTTCATGATTTTTTCTACATTTGATTATTCAGTAAATAGATTATAATTCAAACAAAGAATAACCAGAAGAAATAAAAAAGAACATATTTATTACAAAAAGGAATAAGAGGCAAAGTTATTGATTTGCAACTTTTAATCAAACGACAGGTCTTATTTTTATGTTGATGATCATTGATAACTCCTAAAAAAGATGAAACCCTATGTTTTTTTCTTGGCTAAATGCCAAATTATCTTTAAATTATGCTTCCCACTATGATAGTAACAATTATCAAAATGGAAAATTTCAGAACGTCCAGCAACACCAGCGCAAAGGTAATAAAGCGTTGTTTAAATACTTTAAACGTTTATTAACGGATAAAAACCAACAGCGTACGCCATCAAAACCGTTCGAGATAGAACCTATTACACATGAGGTTTTACAGCAACTTGATAATCAAAATATTCACCTCGCTCGTCTTGGTCACTCTTCCATACTGCTAAAAATAGCTGCAGATTACTGGCTGATAGACCCCGTATTTTCAAAACGAGCCTCACCTTTTAGTTTCATTGGCCCTAAAAGATTTCACCCCTCACCAATAAATATAGAGCAATTACCTAACATTAAAGGTGTTATTATTTCGCACAATCACTATGACCACTTAGATAAAAATAGTATTAAGCAATTAACTGCTAAAACAGAGCACTTTTATGTGCCTTTAGGCGTTGATGGAGACCTTATGGAATGGGGGGTAGAAGCAGATAAAATTAGTACATTTGATTGGTGGCAAAGCGCGACAATTGATAATACACAGCTACATTTCGCACCTGCTCATCACTATTCAGGCAGAGGCCCTGATGATAATTGCTCAACTCTCTGGGGCTCTTGGGTCATTGAGTATAACCATCAGTCAATTTTCTTTAGTGGAGACTCAGGTTATTTCGCAGGTTTTAAAGAAATCGGCGAACGCTATGGTCCTTTTGATTTATGTCTGATGGAAACCGGTGCTTATGACAAACAGTGGCCATCTGTTCATATGCAACCAGAGCAAAGCTGGCAAGCTTTCCTAGATACCAATTCTCAGCTAATGATGCCTATTCATAACGCAACCTTTAACTTAGCCTTCCACGCTTGGAATCAGCCTCTCATTAGAATTAAAGCGCTTGCAAAAACACAACATAGACGCATTCTCATACCAAAGTTTGGTCAGATAGTCACTATTGGAAAAGAACTACAGCATAACACTTGGTGGCTGTAGTTATGTGTTTATTAAGTCCATATTGCTCTGGTTGCTGACACGCTCAACTAATTTGTGTTGTGTAAACTCAGAAAAGTCCACCGGCACACGCATACCCGTCTCATGGCTTTGCATGGCAAGCTCAAGTATCTTTATCACTTTTGCCCCCTCAACAGCACTCACAGGTGGTGCAAGTTTTGAATTGATAGCTAAAGCCAACTGAGTGTAATACTCATTGTAACACCCCGCCATTGTCTCTAACTTTGACACTGACAGCGAATCACCTTGTTCATCTGCTAGGTACTTCACACCATAATTTGCAGGTGGCTCTATTCCAAAAGCCGGGGCTGAAGGCGAAACACCATCACGCAACTGTTCCTCCTGGGGATCCAACCCATATTTAATGTAACTGCCTTTACTTCCCTGTAACTCAAAGCGCATATTGGGCGTAGCGACGTATGGGCTTGAGCCTAGCACCACTTCAAGACGCGGATAGTGAAGCATCAATTTAAAATAATCCACAGTGACAGAGTCCGTACGCAGCTTTACACAGTTCGCAGTGAGCGATTGCGGTTCACCAAATAGATGTAACGCTTGATCAACCAAATGAGCCCCTAAGTCGTAGAGGATCCCACTGCCCTCCCCAGACTGTTCGCGCCATTTCTCACGCACAACAGGCCTAAACCTGTCAAAGTTTGAATTAAACACTTTGATCTCGCCCAAACCTTGGCTTTTAATGAGATATTGCAATGTTTGAAAGTCACCATCCCAACGCCGGTTATGATAAATAGACAAGATCAGCGATTTTTCATACGCTAGCGCTGCCAACTCCAGCCCTTCTTCACTAGTTGTCGACATCGGTTTTTCAAGCAATACATGTTTAGAACACTCGAGAGCCTGCTTGGCAAAAGCATAGTGAGTGTTATTTGGAGAAGTAATAATGACTAAGTCAGCGCTACTTTCACGGATCATATCTTCTGCGCTTTCATAGATATCTATATCAGGGTATTTTTGATTCACTTTTTGGAACTGACTAGTGCTAATAGCGATCAGTGAAAAATTTGGGGAGTATGCAATAAACGGAAGATGGAACACTTGCGCTGAAAGCCCGAAGCCTACGACTGCTACTTTGATCAAAGAAATCCCTACCTATATGATATAAAAGGTCAATTTTACTTCGCTCTACCCCGACCCTAACTGAATAAAGATTAAAAAATTATACTTTATTGATAATTTTATGATCAGACATATGCCTATAAAGCGACTAATTTAAAACGATCGTTTAATTTCCCACTTTTTATTTTTAATGGCATCGATATACACACAAGGTAAATAAAATTCAATTTTTTTATTGCGAACAATTGAGTGATATTGGCATATTTGTACCCCTTGCTCATTTTTTAACGCCCATAATTGCTGCTCGCCCTCCTCTTTATCAAGCTCAATATTTAATGCCTGATAGCTGCAATTGCTACCGATGTGAAATTCATATTCAGACCAAATAGAAGACTTATCAACGGGATAGGAATATGCATTGTGAAAATAAAATAACTCATCGTGACAAAGTACACTCTTTTTGATGATAGGCCACAACGTTTCTCTTAAAAAGTGCTGATCAATAAAGTGCTTATTGTCACAGTGCTGCTGGCAGTATTTGATCATTGCCGCTTTGATAGAAGGCAAGCCACCACGCGCTCCACCCCACATACCCGCGAGCAATAACTCAGTATGGGTAAAATAGTCGCGCATGTGGTGGAACCAATATTGAGACTCCAACCATTGGTCTACTGCCGCCTTCTCTTTATCTGATAGCAAGGAATCTGCATCACGAATTAAATAATAATCGACAGCCTCGTCATCAACAACAAAAAACCGCCAAAGCAGCGGATGTACCGCACTCTTTAAAGGATCAACTCTGATAGTTTGAGCACCTAACGCGAGCAACCTTGCATTGATTGAGTCGGGAACATCTGTGGACACATAAAAACGACACGTCCAATGAGGGAACAATTGCGAAGCCAGTTGTGCATTAATAACCGCCCCTTCACAGTACTTAGGAACACTGCCAAAGAGCGAAAACGAGATAATATTACGCGCTTTGTCATGTGCATTAAAGGCGGGCCGAACTGACTGTGGAGCGAAATTCACTGCGGATTTTTCAGTGATAGCACGATCAGCTAAAGTTAACGATAGACAACCATACCTTTGCATTTCTTGCTCTTTGCCGAGCCAACCACAGACTTCTGTTAACCCATCTAACCAAGTGCTACCTGCCTGCTGCCAGACAGGCTCACCTCCATGGAAAATTCTTTTATACTGAACATATGCAGCTTGAAATTGTTGATCACGTAACAGACAAAAAGCGAGATCAGAGATAACCATATAATGATTGGGCATCAATTTAAGCGCATTTCTGGCATGAATAATAGCGCTTTTATATTGCTGCTTTTGAGTGTTGTTTCTAAACTTGGCCGCTAGCTTTTCAAATTTTTGCTGCTTAGCATTACTTTGACGCTTTTCCTTGCTCACTCGCTGCTATCTCCATATAACGGCATTATCCCTTTAAAGCCTAATCAATATACGAAAACTTTATAGTGACAGCTTCTCCGCTTACTTCTCAAGCAGTTTATTTACATAAGTGGAGAGTACGTCTATCGCCACTTTATTCTCTCCGCCACCGGGAATGATAACATCAGCATGTTTTTTGCTCGGTTCAATAAACTTATAAAATGAAGGCCTTACCGTATCCTCATATTGATTTATGACAGAGTCCATCGTACGACCACGCTCTCCAACATCACGCTTTAAACGTCTGATAAAACAGAAGTCTAAAGCGGTATCGACATATATTTTTGCATCGAGAAGCTTGCGTAAACGACGGTGGGTGAAAAGCAAAATGCCTTCAATAATAATCACTTTTTTGGGTGCTTGAAGCGTCTTATCTATAAAGCGCGTATGGTTAACAAAATCGTATTGAGGGATTTCTACAGTTTCACCGCTAATCAATGCCTCTATATGATCACACAACAAATCAAACTCTTTCGACTTGGGGCTGTCATAATTGACCTGCACTCTCTCTTCCATAGAGAGGTGGTTTTGACTGTGGTAATAAGAATCTTCGCAGATTAGCCCTATATCATCATTGCCAGCTTTGCTTACCTGCTCTATCAAGGTATTTGCTAAGAGCGTTTTTCCAGATGCTGAGGCGCCAGCGATACCGATGATAATAGTGTTATTTGTCATTTTTTTTCCAGTGTTTATTTTTAATTCACCTACAATATTGATCCAGCTTTTCTAAATGACATGGCTCAACATTACGGTAATATGCCGTATAAAGTAGCGTGTGAATACATAGCTACTTTTGAAAGCGAGTATTTTAACATAGGCCGTATTATTAACACGGCATATTAGCTGGAAAACATCGATCCAAGGAGCAAGCTCTCTCTCACTCCATTTAGCCAACTCGGTGAAACAAGATATTTCTCGAAATAAAGGACTCGAATAAAATTACGCTTCAAAAAGCTGGATATGCAGTAACCGGCTGTTTCTCGATGGGCGCTAGTTATAAGAATGAGATAATTGCAGATCGCTCATTGTTGTAGCGCTCTGTATAAATTCGTTTAATATCTCTATCTTTAAATCTTTTTGTACTCTTGGATATCGAGGTTCATGACGATCATTTAATACCGCGTAATCCCAGCCTTTTGTCAGCTGTAAAAAATCCACACAGAACTGTTCTGAATATTCTAGGCAACCGGCCAAAATTACATCTAAATAACTAAAGACCACCGGACTTTTGATGCAGGGCACATTCACCTCGCTCGCCTGATACAACCAAACAATCGCTTCTTGCGAATTATCATTGAGATCAAAGTCCGCGGCGTAAAAATTCAATTTTTCAATGGCCACACGTACTCTTTCGTAACCCCGTTCACGTTCATCAAAATGATCAAACTGAGATGGGTCAACCTCTATTAAAACACCATTGCAAGCGCCTGCCTCATCTGGCAGTACAACGACAGAGCTCATGCCAAAGTCATCGGAAACTATTGACCAATGACGGGTAAAGCCATCAATTCTAACCGCTAATGCGGCACCCGTTTCTCCTGTTACTGCCCGAGAAACACTGTTTATTAAGCTACCGTAACCAAAGATAAAATGACGTTGTTTTTTTGTATTGTTTTGCAAAACATATCCTTTAATAGCGATAAATTAGGCACAGCCTAATTCATCATAAGTTTAATTCTCTGCCTCTGCGGGCGCAAACTTGGTCTCGCCACTGAAATTTAAAAGATCCCGCAGCATAATATGAGACATGGTAAGTGACTTCCCTCCGGGAACACTGTTAGTTTCTCTAGAAAACCGTGCCGCCCCATTGGTTATTTTAAAACCACGCTTTATACAAACCTAAAAAACTAATAATGAGCAACACAGAACCCATTAACCGGTAAAATAAAGGCGTACTAGCATTGATTATTTTTTTGTGAAACCCCAATCCTATAAAGTGCCCAACAGTGACTAAAGGTAACAGCCATAGATGTTGCATCCAATTAAAATCAACACCAGCAATCACCAGTCCTAGCACTTTAATCAACACTAAGATAAACCATAGTACAAACAAAGTATCTCGCAGTTTTTCTTTTGCTACATGGCTGGCAAATACCGCCACTATTAAAGGCGCTCCTATCAGCGAAGTACCGCTAATATAACCCCCTAACATCAAAAAAACACAATCTAACAACTTACTGTTCGATTGAAAAGGTCGGTTCATCACATAACCGATGGCATAGACGAGTACCACCACAAAAATGATCGTCGTCATCAATTTAGGGGGCATCGTTAACAACCCAAAAACGCCAACGATTTTGGGGACTATCATTATGCCCATTGCATATTTAAGGTAGCCCCAATCAACAGTCGCTATTGAATCCGCGCTGCCTCGATTAAGTTTTCGATAATTACCTATCGCCATCCATGAGGAAAATATCAACAGATGTACGGCAATCAATGGAACAAACAGCAACGGTTCATTATGAATCAGTAAAAGAAAAGGCAGTGCCAGAACAGTACCACCGAACCCTAAACCAGAGCGTACAAAACCACTCCATATAAACACTAAGCCCACTAAGCTTAACTGTAGCGGATCTAACTGCCCCATCTTTCTCCCCCTGACGACCACTGATTAATAGCTTTGATAAAACAGTTCTTAACTCAAATACACTGAACAAGATGGACACTTCATTTAATAGCCGGTATTTTGCAGCAAACGTGCGACAAAAACACGTATTTAAATATGAAAATCAGGATATTTATGCATATTTACTTGGATAACATTTAATGGCAAAACCAAACAAAAAAGGCCCGACCAAAACGGTCGAAATATTCTGCACGTCTTGCCAGCAAATTCTCTTTAAATATCGCAAAGGGGGTAAAGGAAGTTTAATTAAGTGCTTTAAAGAGAGAATAGTCAAAGACTACACCCAAGACATGATCAGCTGCCCTAACTGCCAGCAAGTATTTGCCCGAGATTGTCTGATTCGCGGTACCCCCGCCTTAAAAATGATTGGCAACAAAGTGACATGTAAATAACCATCTGCAGTTATCCCTAATCCCGACAACCGTTTAGTAAAAACTAATCGGCAAACAAAGATCGATTTCATAACGCTCATCATTAGCGATAAAATGATTTTTGTAATAATGCACATAGATGGGCGTTGGCAACATCTTTAACCCAGATGCCGGTATCCAATAGGCTAGAATATTCTCCAACTGAATGAGCAAGTCACCATATCTACCCTCTAACTTAAAGACGGCATGCAGACCTGCGTTTATTTGCAATACATTGACAGGTCCTCTGGCCAACACTGACTCTGATATTTCAATGCAAGCAACATAGCGACAATCTTTTAAGGGTACTAAAGCTGGATTGGAATGAAGCAAACCAAATTGCTGCGAATAATCCATCCCTTGAGCGCTCGCCCAAGCAATAAGTTTCTGCCATGCCTTCTTAATGCTTCTATCGTAACCTCGATGACGTACGTACGCGCCTCTTCTTGCCGGAAGCTCGCGAATCTCATAAGAAA
>Ga0105354_1001331_pt1 | contig 15276 bp, 14 predicted proteins | sample GOMGulsemesocosm_FD_83658 | JGI IMG/M metagenome (GOLD analysis project Ga0105354, IMG submission 83658) | Methane-oxidizing microbial communities from mesocosms in the Gulf of Mexico - GOM9B Gulf of Mexico | ecosystem: Environmental > Aquatic > Marine > Cold seeps | place: USA: Gulf of America...
ACACGTTGTTGTTCTCCTCCTGAAAGTTCGGTAGGTTTGTGTTCGTAGCGATGAGCAAGTCCTAGGAAATTTAATAATTCTTTTGCTTTTTGCTCCGTTTCTTGTTTGTTTTTTCCTCCAATATATGCAGGGATACAAACATTTTCCAATGCAGTGAATTCAGGTAGTAATTGATGAAATTGGAAAATAAATCCAATATGTTTATTTCTGAATTTAGCTAGTTTTTTCTCTCTTAGAGTGTTTATTAACTCACCGTTTATTGTTAAAGAGCTTTTAGCGTCATTTTTGTCTAAAAAATCTAGAGTACCTAGTATTTGTAATAATGTAGTTTTTCCGGCCCCTGAGCTTCCAACTATTGAAACGATTTCCCCTTTTTTTATATGCAAGTCTACACCTTTTAATACGTGTAAATTATTGTAACTTTTGTGTATATTCTTTGCTAAAATCATTTTAATATAAAAATAAGATAGTGAAAGTAATTAAAAACATAGGACTAGCCAATTATGTATTTGATTTTTTTAAAAGTCCTTTTATGTTATTGTAGTCAAGGTAATATACTACTTTTAGTGAAAAATTGTGTCGTATAGGTTGTTTGAATAGAGTATCAAAGCTTTCAGAAAAATTTTGTTCAGCGTACTCATCTTGGTTAAAAATCTGATTTCTATATAATAATACTGCTTCACTACCTGGTGCAAATCGCCAATTATAGGTTACGTCTACATTCCAAATATTAAAATTTGTATTGTGGTTATTGGTAGTAGTATCGTATGTATAATCAGTTAAGCTTCCATTGGTATTTAAGCTAAAAAATTTATTATCTGCATAGCTAGCAGTTGACCAATAGTTTCGTAAACTTAAATTTATAGCTTGTTTGCTACTGAAATTATAGCTTGTAGTAATTGAATTCTCAAGATCTTTTACATCGCGTTGTCCCATAATAATATCATTATCGATAGTATTAACGTAGCCAATTTGGCGGTTTCCTATCCAGCGACTAATTCCATAAATTAAAGAAAACTTATCAGAGAAGCGGTACCGAGGTTCAATGCGCATATATAAACCGCTTTGCTTACTATCAAAAAATGACGAATAATTTATATTTGATTCTATAGCGAATTTTTTTCTAAAATCGGTAGAAACCCAAATATTCGAACCTATCATTCCAGGTCGAAGTAAATACCTGTCTTCTGTACGTGGTTCATAAAAATCTTTTCTTTTACTACTACCTCTGATATGCCCTCCAAATGCTAATCTATTAATTGTAGAAGCAAAAAAACCAACACCATACGAATTATTTGTTAAAAGGTCAGGTAATAATCGTCTGTTATGATTGAACCATCCGTTTATACGGTATTTATTAAAGTTTTTTGTGGGTTCAAAATTTTCGTATGAAAGGTCCAAATCAGTGTTATTATAATTAATTTGTCTATTAATCCCTAAATCATTAATGTCATATGATTTATTGGCAATTTTATTGGATAAAGCATATCTAAATCTACCCTTTGTTCTGTCAATGTCAAATCGAGTAGAAAAACCAGGTTTATTGCTGTCTATATCGTTGATATAGCTCATGACTGCTTTGCCACTATATCTAAAAGATTTTTTTTTATTATTAATTCCAAAAAGAAGGGCAGAAACATTTGCGTCCCTAAAGTATCCGTTTCGTGTTACGTTAGTATTGATTAATGATACAGAGGAACCGTTATTTAACTGTTGATCTAATACTAAAACGTTATAGTTAGTTGTGGGTTCCGTAACAACGCTTCTAGAGGTACCTAATGAAGAATCTATAATCGTAGCTTCTGTTTTTTGAGTAACAGAATTAAAAAAACCAATTCCTAAGCCATCCTTTGTTCTTCCTGAAACTTTTATAGCATTTAGTAACTTTACATCTTCAGGGTTTTCTACAACGCTTTCATTATCATTTAAATTATCATAAGCTACACTATATGCGGAAGGAGTATTACCTACTCTTCTAGAATAAAATAGGTTTCCTTTGGTAAACAATTCTGTTCCTTCAGTAAAGAAAGCCCTGTTTTCTGAAAAAGTTTGCTCAAATGGTCCAAGGTTTAAAGTTACATCGTCAAATTTTGCCTGCCCAAAATCAGGTATTAAAGTTGCGTCAAGTGTAAAGCTGTCACTAATACCATATTTAATATCCATACCAGCATTAAAAGTTGTTTCATTAGTACCATCATGAAACTCTTGGTTTATAGAGGTAAATGGATAAAGACTTAAACGTGTAGGAGGGGTGATATTATTAATTCCTTTTAGAGTTCCGTTATATTGACTTTCATTTCCAATGTTTTTATTGATATAATTCCATGAGTAGGTTTCATTCAGGTGCTTTATTTGCCTGAAAAATTGTAATCCCCATAATTGCTCTTTGCTTTTTGGGAAACGCAAGGCAGCATATGGAATTCGATATTCAGCATACCATCCTTTGTCATCAAAACTTATTTCAGTTTCAAAAACAGTGCTCCAGCTCCAATCATCACGCCCATTTTCACTAGTAGCATCAGCAAGTGTTCCAGCAGAAGTAACTAAAAATTTTGTTTCATTAACAGCATTATTATATGTGTTTAGTATTACGGAAAAATAATCGGCTTGAGAATTTAAGTTATCACGCTGACTAAATTGACTTAATATTTTATTGGGTTCGTTGTCATATAGGTAAGCAGCTACATATATGGCTTCATTTGTATATCCAATTTTAACTTTAGTTTTATGAGTATCTCGTTCAGGTGTTCCATCTCCTGGTTGAAGCATAACGAACCCCCCTAACTCAGGAAGTGTATTCCATACAGGGTCATCTAAAACTCCATCAATTTTAGGAGGTGTAGTGATTCTTGTTGCAGCGTATTCTTTTTTGATGTTTTTTTCTTGTGAAAAACAAAATGCAGAATAGAGCAAAGTAAATGCTAAAAGTGTTGATTTCATAATGTGATTTGATTGATGATTTACAAAATTACAATTATAGCTTATGTAATAGTCATAATTAAAAGTTAAAAGAGCTATATGACCATTTATTTTAAATAAACTTTGTGTTTGTAATCAGAGAATTTACTGTAATTTAGCACTCTTAATGCGATAAGTGAATTTTATCATGGGATACAAACATTTTGATCAATACAACGAAGAAACTACAGCTGAAATAAAAGCTAGATATACTAAAATAATAGAAGGAGTTGGGGAGGATGTAAATCGTGAAGGATTATTAAAAACTCCTGAGCGTGCTTCAAAAGCAATGCAGTTTTTAACTCAAGGATATGATCTGGATGCTGCAGGGATTTTAAAAAGTGCAATGTTTAAAGAGGATTATAATAACATGGTTATTGTAAAAGATATAGAGTTGTATTCTCTTTGTGAACACCACATGTTGCCTTTTTTTGGAAAAGCACATATAGCTTATATCCCCAACGGGTATATTGTTGGCTTGAGTAAATTACCTCGAATTGTAGATGTTTTTGCTCGTAGATTACAAGTACAGGAACGCTTAACTGATCAAATATTAAAATGTATAGATGATACTTTAAAACCTAAAGGAGTAGCAGTTGTAATAGAAGCTTCACATATGTGTATGATGATGCGTGGTGTACAGAAACAAAATTCAACAACAACTACATCAGGGTTCACTGGGGCATTTAAAAATCAGGAAACAAGAAATGAGTTTTTAAAATTAATTACTTCAGATTTAAGTTAAAATATGCTGTAGTATTTTACAACAGGATTAATTTCAGAGAAGTGTATATTAGGATTAATCGATTATTAGATAGCATTTTTTATTCGAGAAAAGCCTTTCGGAATTAATACTGCTGATAAGATTAAAAGAAAAAACAACACACATTTAAATACTTGAAAAGTGAAATCAATTGTTTAAATTTGCGTTCCAATTATTGAAAGAAGCAGTATGTTAGAAAGATTACAGATAGTAAAACAACGTTTTGATGAAATATCAGATTTGATTATTCAACCTGATATTATCACGGATCAAAAACGATATATCGCTTTAAACAGAGAGTATAAGGATTTGCGTATTATGATGGATAAGCGTGATTTATATATTGAGCTAACAAGTAATATTGAAGAATCTAACGAAATTATAAAAGACGGTTCTGATACAGAAATGGTTGAAATGGCCAAAATGCAATTAGAAGAAGCCAAGGAACAATTACCAGTTTTAGAGGAAGAAATTAATTTATTGATGATTCCTAAAGATCCTGAAGACGCAAAAAATGTTGTAGTTGAAGTTAGAGCTGGTACTGGTGGTGATGAAGCAAGTATTTTTGCTGGTGATATATATCGAATGTATTCTAAGTATGCTAGTGATAAAGGTTGGAAAGTTGACGTAGTAAATTTAAGTGAAGGTACTTCAGGAGGGTTTAAAGAAATTATTTTTGAGATTTCAGGAGAAGATGTTTATGGAACAATGAAATATGAATCTGGAGTACATCGTGTACAACGTGTACCACAGACAGAAACACAAGGTAGAGTTCATACTTCAGCAGCGACTGTTATTGTATTGCCAGAAGCAGAAGAGTTTGATGTAGAATTAAATATGCAAGAAGTTCGTATTGAACGTACAACATCTACAGGACCTGGAGGACAATCAGTAAATACAACGTATTCAGCAATTAAACTACATCATGCACCTACGGGAATGATTGTCAGTTGTCAAGATCAAAAGTCATCACATAAAAACTTGGAGAAAGCCTTAAAAGTATTACGTTCTCGTTTGTATGAATTAGAACTTGCTAAAAAACAAGCCGCAGATTCTGCAACACGTAAGAGTTTAGTTGCTTCTGGTGATAGGTCAGCGAAAATTAGAACTTACAATTACCCACAAGGGAGAGTTACTGATCATAGAATTGGATTAACATTATATGATTTGCCAAATATTGTAAATGGAGATATTCAGAAAATAATTGATGAGTTAAAAATTGTTGTTAACACAGAAAAGTTAAAAGCAGCTTCTGACGAAATTTAAAAGAGTTTAATTCCCGCTTACGTGCGGGAATTTTTATATGCTATAGTTAAGATATTATATAATGACTACACAACAATTAATAGAGCAGATAAAGGCAAAAAAATCATTTTTATGCATAGGTTTGGATGTCGATTTAAATAAAATACCACAACATTTATTAGCAACTGAAGATCCTATTTTTGAATTTAATAAAGCTATTATTGATGCTACACATCATTTATGTGTTTCTTATAAGCCAAATACTGCTTTTTATGAAGCTTATGGTTTAAAAGGTTGGAAATCGTTAGAAAGGACTATTCAATATTTAAATACGAATTACCCAGAAATTTTTACCATAGCCGATGCCAAACGTGGTGATATTGGAAATACATCTACCATGTATGCTAAAGCTTTTTTAGAAGATTTAGCCTTTGACTCTGTTACTGTAGCTCCGTATATGGGGAAAGATTCTGTAGAGCCCTTTTTAGCTTTTAAAGACAAGCATACCATTATGTTGGCTTTGACATCAAATAAAGGAGCGTTTGATTTTCAGGTATTGGAAACTGATGGTCAAGAGTTGTATAAACAAGTATTAGAAACGTCTAAATCATGGGATAATTCGGATAACTTAATGTATGTTGTTGGGGCAACTAAAGCGGAGTATTTTAAGGAAATACGTAAAATAGTTCCGAATAGTTTTTTGTTAGTTCCAGGAGTAGGAGTACAAGGAGGAAACATACAAGATGTTTGTAAATATGGAATGTCAGCAGAGAATATAGGACTTTTAATAAATTCTTCTCGTGGAATTATTTATGCTGGAACTGATGATAAATTTGCTGCCGCTGCCGCAGGTAAAGCTAAAGAATTACAAGTGCAGATGGAGGAAATATTGAATAGCTAGTTAGAATCTTATAAATTGTATTATTTTAATAAAGTAAACGAAATGGAATCATTTAGCACTCAAATTTATAGTTAAGTTAAATGAAAATAGTTGATCAATTAAATAGAGTTTTAATTTTCGAAGACATTCCAAGACGAATAGTATCTTTGGTACCTTCACAAACAGAGCTATTGGTTGATTTAGGGCTGGAAGATAATATTGTAGGGCTTACTAAATTTTGTGTTCACCCTGTTCATTTGAAAAAAACAAAAACTATTGTTGGAGGAACAAAAATGGTTCACTATGATAAAATTAGAGCTTTACAACCAGATGTTATTCTATGTAATAAAGAAGAAAATAACAAAAAGATGGTTGAAGAGTTGGAAAAAATAGCTCCAGTTCATGTGTCTGATATTTACACAATAGATGATACTGTTAGCTTAATAAAGCAATATGGCGAGTTGTTTGCTGTTCGAAATAAGGCTACTGGAATTATAAATAAATTAACGAGGTCAGTTGTCGAATTTAAAGAGTATTTGGCTAGCACAACTATAAAAAAAGTTGCTTACTTTATTTGGAGGGCACCATGGATGGTTGCAGGAAGTAACACTATAATACATCACTTATTATCTTTGAATAAGTTTGAAAATGTATTTGCTGATGTATCTAGATACCCTGAAGTGTCGATTAACTCATTGGTTGAACATAAGCCAGATTTTGTGTTTTTATCTAGTGAGCCCTACCCATTTAAAGAAAAGCATATTGAAGAGTTAAAAGGAGTATTGCCAGATGTTATTATTCTATTAGTGGATGGAGAGTATTTCTCGTGGTACGGCACAAGATTACTCGGTGCTTTTAGTTATTATAAAAATTTACATAATATTATTGATTCTCAAGCTTAGTACCCGAATTTAATTCTATTAATTTTTTCTAATAAACGCATAGCTTTATAAGCAGCTAAATCACTTATTGCGCTGTTTGTATATTTGAAATTATATGCTTTTTCAACGAGTTTTTTGTAACGAGACTCTAATCTTGAAGTGTCTCTGCATGTATCTAATTCAGCTAACATTTTGTTGTAAAATATTGATTTTAAGTTAGTTAAAGATAGTGAAAATTACATAAAGTAACAAGTTGTTGTTTGTTAAAATAAAGTAATATCAATTAAATTTCAAGGTGCTCATACGTAAATTGAATTATTTTAGATTTAATTGAGTTTAAAAATATAAACATAGCCTTAGTTATGGTTATATTTTAAGCGATAAATGGATTTAAAAGAAACTATTTAATTGGTATAAATCACAGATAGTGGTTCTGTATAACAATACATTAACTTAAATAAAGTATATAACTTAAGAAAAAGAGTGTCTTTACTTTTTTAGTGTGTTAATTTTAGCGCAAGAGAAAAATTGTTTGTAAATAGAATTCATTGGATGATTAATAGTGATGGAATTGTACAACAACTATGAGAAACAATAAGTCATAAAGTCATAAAAAAACCGTCAAAGTGGTTTTTTGACGGCTTATGTGCTAGGGAGAAATGAAAATTAATCCTGTAAAGCAAATACTTTTTGTAGTAATGAAGTAGTTCTTGATCCTACCTTATTTCTGATTTCCTTCTCTTCTACAGCAATCATTTTATAAACACCCTTTAATGCTTCGTTAGTAGTATAGTCCGTTAAATCAGGGTTTACTTTTTTAACAAAAGGAATACTATTATATTTAGTGATAATGTTATTCCATATTTTATCTGCACCAACCTTAGTAAAAGATTTTTTAATTACAGGATTAAATTTACTGTATAAAGCACTACTAGTTCCAGTTTGTAAATATACTGTTGCGGCATTATCGCTGCCCAATAAAATGTTTTTAGCATCGCTAAACGTAATTTCTTTTACCGCATTAACGAAAATAGGAGTAGCTTCACCAACAGCATCTTCTGCAGCTCTATTGAGTACTTTTAAACCTTCATCAGCTAAACTGTTTAAGCCAATGTCACGCAACCCTTTGTCAACTTTTTTTAATTCTTCGGGTAATAATATTTTAACCAATTGATTTCCTAAAAAACCATCTTTTTGAGTTAATTTAGAAACTTGTTTGTCAATTCCTAAATTTAAAGCTTCTCTTAATCCAGCTCCAATATCAGCATTTGATAATATCCCTCCCGTTTGTTGTGGTAAATTGTCAACTACTTGTTGTAATTCAGCACAGCTAGTTATGAATAAAATTGAGGTAATCGCGAAAATTTTACGTATCATAATAATGTTATAAATTTAATTCCCACTAGTGGGTATAATTTTCCGAGGCTTGTCTCGAATGAAAAATATTAATAGTCCTTTATATGCATTTTTATAGCAGACATTGATTAATTTTCAAATGTACAATTTTATTTGTGCATGTAGGGTTTATGGAGTTCTTCTTGTGTGAATAATATTAATTCATTAAAAAAAGAGGTAAACTCTTTTTCAAAATCTAAATAAAACTCTTTTAGTTCTATTACTGCCAGATTCATTTTAGACCTGTTTTTTGTCCTACGGTTCATTCCTTCCAGTACTTTTGTGATTCCTTCTATACTAGCATAACTTAACAACCAGTTGTCTTGAGTCATAAATGGAAACATTTTTTGAACAGGAAGTGGTAAAACTTCAAAGTTATCTTCTAATAAACCATAAAATTGGTTAACATATTTATCTAAAGGGACGTCGGAATAGGTTAACCAATTTTTTGCTAGAAAATGATCGTATAAAATATCAACAATTACACTTGCGTAATGCCCATAGTTTTTATAGAGTCTTTTTTTACTCAGTTTTACGGTTAGGTGACTATCAGTAAATGTATCAATATGTCGGTGTAGTATAATTCCTTTTTGAATTCCTAAAGGATATTTAAGGTATTGTTTTCCTCTAATACTATCGGCAATAAAGTTTCCGATTTTTAAGTTATCGTTATTACCTGAAAGGTATATATGTGCTAAAAAATTCATATGTTAAATTTATAAAAAGAGAACTAATAAATTATAATGGTTGTGAAGTAATTATTGAAAAAACATGGAGAACGTGGTAGTAATATCTTTTTGAGTGAAAATTTTAAAATGAAATAGGGAAATATTTAACATTTAGAAGTGCCTGTTCTTGTTATAGTTTTCATTCGATTTTGCTATATGAAAATTATTAGAACTGATATTTAAATCGAGTTAATAAAGTTTTAAATACCTAATAAGTATAGCGTTTCAAATTGTATATTTGTGGCAATAAAAAATAATAATATGACCTTAATAAAATCGATATCTGGAATTAGAGGAACTATAGGAGGAGCAGTAGGAGAGAACTTAACTCCTGTTGATGCAGTAAAATTTGCTGCTGCTTATGGAACATGGCTAAAGAATGATAGAAATAAAGATACATATAGAGTAGTTGTGGGTAGAGATGCTCGTATTTCGGGTAGTATGATTCAGGATTTGGTAATGAATACTTTAATTGGTTTAGGAATTCATGTAATTGATTTGGGATTGTCAACTACACCAACAGTTGAGGTTGCTGTTTCATTAGAACATGCTGATGGAGGTATCATTTTAACAGCGTCGCATAATCCGAAACAATGGAATGCTTTAAAATTACTAAATAGTAAAGGAGAATTTTTAAATGGAGTAGAGGGAGTAAAAATTTTAGATATCGCAGAAAGGGATGGTTTTAATTTTGCTGAGGTTGATGATTTAGGAAAAATCACTAAAAATGATGCTTATATTGATATTCATATTGATGAGGTATTAGCTTTAGATTTGGTAAATGTAGATGTAATCAAAAAAGCAAATTTTAAAGTTGTAGTTGATGGAGTAAATTCTACAGGAGGAATTGCAATACCGTTGTTGTTAGATCGTTTAGGGGTAAATACAATAAAGTTATATTGTGAACCTAATGGGCAATTTCCGCATAATCCAGAGCCTTTAAAAGAAAATCTTAGTGATATATCTGAGCTAGTTATTAAAGAGAATGCTGATTTAGGGATCGTGGTAGACCCTGATGTTGATCGTTTAGCCTTAATTTGTAATGATGGTGAAATGTTTGGAGAGGAATATACATTGGTAGCTTGTGCTGATTATGTATTGAGTAAAACTAAAGGAAATACAGTTTCTAATATGTCATCGTCAAGGGCTTTACGTGATGTTACTGAAAAATATGATTGTAGCTATGAGGCATCTGCAGTTGGGGAGGTAAATGTAGTAGAGTTAATGAAAAAGAATAATGCAGTAATTGGTGGAGAGGGTAATGGAGGTATTATATATCCATCATCGCATTACGGTAGAGATTCTTTAGTAGGTGTTGCTTTGTTTTTAAGTCATTTGGCAGAGCAACAGGTTTCTGTGCGTGAATTAAGAGATTCTTATCCAAGTTATTTTATGAGTAAAAATAAAATTCAATTAACCCCGCAATTGGATGTTGATGGTATTTTAAAGGCTATGGAAGAAAAATATGTTCTTGAAAAGGTAACTACTGTTGATGGAGTAAAAATTGACTTCGCTGAGAACTGGATTCACTTACGTAAATCGAACACTGAGCCAATTATTAGGGTATATACCGAAGCTAAGTCACAAGAACTTGCTGATGAATTAGCAGCAAAATGTATTATGGAAATGAAAGAGATTGCTGGACTATAATCCTTTTATAATACGCCATTTTAAAGTAGTATGGTTATGATATTTATACTTCTTTTTTTAAACTAATTTAGTTTACAACATATATTGTGTCTTTTGCAACATATAATTTTTTAAAGAGATTGTTGTATGTATATTTGAGGCGTAGTTAATTTATTTATGAATTAATTATCAATATTGGTTAGTTTACAAAACCCTATTTCTCCCCAAAGAGTAGGGTTTTGTTTTTGATAAACTTTTGTAAATTTATAGACAACAGATATAGGTGTGTAAACAACAGATTATGAGGTTGTTACAACTATTTCGTTTGTTAATTTCTAATTCCTTATATATTTGTAGTATAATTGTTCATATAGGAAAACTACTTGTTTTTCAAGAAAAATTTAATATTGGTTAGTTAGTAAAAATCTTCTCTTGAAAAAGAGAAGATTTTTTGTTTTTTATAAGTCAAATATCTATTATTAATAGGTGTTTTAAGTGTATTTATAGTTTACGTTATAGAAATTAATTTTAGTTTGTTTGAAGCTAATTAAAATTTACAACAAATATTGATAGGTTTACAACATCAATTATCAAGTAATGTGGTTTTACTCTATATTTGAAAATAATTATTTCGTAAAGAAAAATTTAATATTGGTTAGTTTAGAAAGTCCTTATTTTCCCCAAGTAAGGACTTTTGTTTTATACAAGGTTTAATAGCTCTCGATAAACAACATTTACTGGTAATCCTACAACGGTATTATAATTTCCTTCAATTTTGGTAATACCAATAGCGCCAATCCATTCTTGTATCCCATATGCGCCAGCCTTATCAAAAGGTTTGTAATTTTTTATGTAATAGTTTATTTCATCTGTTGTAAGTTCTTTAAAGGTAACTTTAGTAATTGATGCTACTGTTTTTTGAAAAGTAGTAGTTTTAAAACATACTGAGGTAATTACTTCATGAGTAGTATTGCTCATGGAGGATAGCATTTTAAAGGCTTCTGTTTCATCTCGTGGCTTTCCTAATGCAATATCATTATGCCAAACAATAGTGTCGCTAGTAATAAGAATATCGTTTTCTTTTAATTCATCCTCAAAAGGAAGTGATTTTAGCTGGGCTAAATAATCACTAATTTCAAAGTGTTTTAAATTAGGAGGATATACTTCATCAACTTCTTTTAAACGAATTTCGAAATCTAATCCTAGTTCTTTGAAAAACTTTTGTCTTCTAGGTGATCCGGAAGCAAGAATGATATGTTTCTCTTTTAGTATTTTTTTTAGCATAACGATATGAAATTTAAAAGAATCATTGAACAAATTCCTAATACCATTGTGATTTTTAAAATTAAACTCAGTAGTTTAAAATCCGCTTTTGATTTAGCGGATAATAATTTGATGGCACAATAGGATAATGGCCCTACTATTAAGAAGATAAAATAAAGCAGTAAAATTTGACTTTCAAATAAATAGGTAATTACATAATATACTATTGCCATAATAGTTAATGTGCAAAAAACAAAAGCAAGTTTACTAGCTCTGTCTCTTCCAATTGCTATAGGTAATGTGTTGTATCCAGCTTTATAGTCGCCATCAACATCTTCTAAATCTTTTACCAATTCTCTTACAAAGTTTATTAAAAAAGCAAACAGGGCGTAATCAACTAAGAATTGAAACATAAACAAATAGGCGTCTTTACTTTCAGCAGTTATCATTGGTGTTATTTCAAAAATACCTACGATTAAAATACTTAGCGCAACTAGAAGTGATACCACTATATTTCCAATTAATATTGTTTGTTTTAATGAGGTTGCATACCAATAGAGTAGTGCAGAAACTAATAGGAACAGTACAGCAAAACTATTTTTATCAATTTGCCAAGTAACATAGGTGCCTAAAATAATTCCGATAATAGTAAAACCGATAAAGAGTTTATTTGCCATATCTTCAGAAATACTTTTACCTACAATTACGTTGTTTGGCTTATTAACACTATCAGTTTCAATATCATAAATATCATTTATGATATAGCCAGCAGCTGCAATAAAAATAGTAGCGAATACCAAACATGTAAATGAAAGGCTATCCAATGCAGTAGTTAAATTGGCATTTTTAAATTGAGGTAATTCAAAAAAAACATATTTAATAACACATTGTATAAATGCAATCATAAATAGGTTTTTATAACGAATTAGGTTAAGTAGGTTCATTTAGTATTATTTAGATGTTTATTTCTTATTTGTAAATTATTGTAGGGTGTTTAAAAATCAAAATATATTTTTAATATGATTTAAATCATAAAAGAGCCACCGCCTTCTTTTTAATTTTGTGCCACAAAGTAATAAATAATGATAAAATTCATAGTAATACTTAACTCTTTTTTACTTACTATTTTATGCTTTTTAAGTATTTATGTTCTTCATGAAATGTTGTTTTCACGGTTCAGTTATGTGCATATGATTGCTGCTTTTGGAGCATCTGCTATATTGGTTTTCTCTACTAGTTTAGATAATGTTTATTCTATGAAAAATACTTTTCTTGGAGCCACTATTGGAGCGATAATAGGTGTCTTTTTTAGTACTATGGATCTGGATAAAGTTCTATCAATCACCTTAGCTATTAGCACGTGTGTTTTTATTATGAATTTAACCAATTTAAAATATCCTCCAGGTGGAGCAATTGCATTAATACCTGTATTGTCAGGTAGTGAAATACAAGATCTAGGGTATTATTATGTGTTTTGTCCTGTATTGACAGGTATCACTATTATATTTTTTTTTTCAAAACTTCAAATTTTAATGAATACTAAACTAAATAAAAAATGGCAAGCTCAGAAACAATAGCAATAGTAAAATCAACAGCACCAGTTTTAAAGCAACATGGTGAACTTATAACAAAAGTTTTTTACAGACGATTGTTTGAAAATAATCCTGAATTAAAGGATATGTTTAATATGACAAATCAAAAAAAAGGTACTCAACCAAAGGCATTAGCAAATGCAATATTTCAATATGCTTGTCATATTGATAAGTTAGAGTTATTAGGAGATGCAGTAGAATCTATAACAGAAAAGCATAGCAGTTTATCGATAACTCCAGAAATGTATCCAATAGTAGGTAAGAACTTATTAGATGCGATACAAGAAGTGTTAGGTGATGCTGCTACGCCCGATATTATTGATGCATGGGCTGAAGCATATAATGATTTGGCTGTTATTTTTACAACAAGTGAAGAAAAAATTTATAAAAAAAAAGAAAATAATATAGGTGGTTTTAGAGGAAAAAAAGACTTTGTAGTTGTTAAAAAGGAAGCTGAGAGTAATGTAATTACATCGTTTTATTTAAAACCAAAAGACGGTTCTCCTGTACCTAAATTTATACCAGGACAATATGTAGTATTAACCATTGATATTCCTGGTACTACCCATAAACATACTCGAAACTATAGTTTGTCAGACAGTAATGATAAAGATTATTTACGAATAAGCGTTAAAAAAGAAACATATAACCCTGAAGGTATAGTGTCTAATTACCTACATTCTCACATTATTGAAGGTGATGCTTTATTACTAGGGGTACCTTCTGGAGATTTTGTATTAAATAATTCAGATAAACCAGTAGTTTTATTGGCAGGAGGAGTTGGTATTACACCATTAATGAGTATGTATAAAAATATAATAAGAGAATCAAGAAGAGAAGTGATTTTTATACAATGCGCTTTAAATAGTGAAACACATGCCTTTAAGAATGAAATTCATGATAGTTTAACTACCAAATCAAAATCAGTGATTGTTTATAATGATCCACTAGTTACTGATGTACTTGGGAATGATTATGATTACTCAGGATATTTAACTACTTCTATTTTACAAAATATAGGAGTAGAGGCTATAAGTGAATTTTATTTTTGTGGTCCAACGCCATTTATGGCTAATGTGATTAAAATATTGAAAGAATTAAAAGTAGTTGATGTAAATATCAATTATGAATTTTTTGGGCCATCCGAAGAATTAGTAAGTATTTAAAACAATATTAAACTCAAAAATCGATTGTTGTTTACAATCGATTTTTGAGTTTATATGTATTATTTAATTTGTAACAGTATTAATCATACTTTGCTTCAAATTGAGTCATCCATTTTCCTTGTACACGCATTACTTGCTCAATAACATCTCTACCGCATCCTTTACCTCCACAAATAGGAGAAATATATTCTGAAACATCTTTAACTTCTGGCACTGCGTCTTGTGGACAAGTGGCTAAGGCTACTTGTTGCATTACAGGAATATCCGGGATGTCATCACCCATATATAACACCTGTTCTGGGGTAATGTTGTTTTTGGTACAATATGCTTCATATTGTAATATTTTTTGATGAGCACCAAGGTAAATATCAGTAATACCTAAACCTTGTAATCTTTTGCGGACCCCTTCATTACTTCCTCCGGAAATAATGCACACATTGTATCCAGCAACAATTGCAGCTTTTAGAGCATAACCATCTTTAATATTCATATTTCTGTACATTTCTCCATCGGTAGTTACCATAATAGTCCCATCGGTTAATACGCCATCTACATCAAAAATAAAAGTAGTAATATTATTCATTAATTGCTTATAACTTGTAGCCATGTGTTTCTTGTATCGATTTGGTGAGTAATGTATAAATTTCTTGTTGAGTATTAGTGTTTAAGTCTGATAAATGTTGCTTAATTACTTTCTTATCGTTTCTTTTAGCTGGTCCAGTTTGGCTTTTTAATGGAGATAATTCTGAAACTTTTCTAGCAGTTTCTATAATTAA
>Ga0105354_1001333_pt1 | contig 15263 bp, 13 predicted proteins | sample GOMGulsemesocosm_FD_83658 | JGI IMG/M metagenome (GOLD analysis project Ga0105354, IMG submission 83658) | Methane-oxidizing microbial communities from mesocosms in the Gulf of Mexico - GOM9B Gulf of Mexico | ecosystem: Environmental > Aquatic > Marine > Cold seeps | place: USA: Gulf of America...
AAATACCTGCTAAACGAAAGTTTAGCGGGTATTTTTTTGTCTATTGAAAACAAAAAATTATTGGCTTCAGCGACATGTTATCCAGATGAATGACTGTCTACGACCCTCTCTATAAACGAAAGCGGCTTACAGGCGCACTCACTCATATATAAATACCTGCTAAACGAAAGTTTAGCGGGTATTTTTTTGTCTATTGAAAACAAAAAATTATTGGCTTCAGCGACATATTATCCAGATGAATGACTGTCTACGACCCTCTCTATAAACGAAAGCGGCTTACAGGCGCACTCACTCATTTATTAATACCCACTAAATGCAAGTTTAGCGGGTATTTTTCACCTTGAAAAAGTGTAATTTTAAATGTATAGCTATAGGTTATGCAAATGAATGAACAGTCTACAGCTGGACCTGCCAGACTTTGCTAGAGGCTAAGTTGCTTAAAGTACCCATGCCTTCCATAGTGTTTGACAACTGATGCCTCAGATATCTTTCTTTTGCTTTAAACGCTACTATCAGCTTTAAGGAACATTTGGATGGTACAGTACCAGGAGTATTATGTTTAAGTGGAAAATAATAGCGCTTCTCAGCCTCAGTTTTTGGGTTTCTCTTATTTCAGCGGAAAATAGAAAGCTCCTATCTATAGGGGCCGAGCACTATCCTCCTTATGAGATGAAAGAGCCGATTAATGGATTGAGAGGCTTCGACTATGAAGTTGCTATGGAGGCCTTTACCTTGCTGAGGTATCCCGCAAGCGTTCAGTTTTTGCCTTGGAAGCGGGTCGTACAATATTCGAAGTTAGGTAAAGTTGCTGGTATGCTCTCTTGTTCTTACAGACCTGAACGCGAAGAGTATGTCATCTATTCTAATCCTATTAGCGAGTCAGTAAGAGGGTTTTACGTACGTAAAAGGTTTGATGGCCCACTACCTATCTTGCTAGAAGATGTCAGGAACGAAAGAGTCGCTTCTGTCAGCGGCTATGGCACGATTAAGGAACTTGAAAGTAACGGTTTTGAACCTATTGCTGCAAAAGATACTAAAATGGCAGTGTCAATGTTGATAAGGAAACGTTTTGACTACCTTTATTTGAGCCAGCAAGGTACTGATTTCGCGATTCAAGAATTAGGGGTTTCAGAGCAATTAGATTTCCATCCAATATCTAAGAAGGACTATTATCTCTGTTTTTCTAAAAATTACGAGGGTGTTAAACCTATCGTCGAAGCTTTTAATGCCGCTTTATTAGTTTTGAAGCTAAACGGGACATATCAAACTATTCACGCTAAATACAAATAGGAATTATTGGGCTCCATTGTCGTGATGTAATGGCCTCAGGCCAATGCGAACGGTATTAACTTGCGACAGCAATCACTACCAAGGGGCTTCCGGGCTTACTAGATTTCTACTTAAAAGTTGAAGTTGTTAGAGTAGCCATGACTGTTTCCTGCGTTATAATCGCATGGTTAAACGTCCTCACTGCCCTTTAATCCATAGCTTTAGTAGAGTAAGCAACTCGTTTTTAGCTCAACATTTCTTCAACTTGAATTGGTACACAGCGCTACTTTAAGTGCCAAATATAGCATGGAGTAAATACTAGGTTGCTCCCACGGAGCAAGATCAAATAGGGTGCCGTGAATCGTGGAAGAGCGGGGCTGATTGCTTGAAATATATGGCGATATATTTTCCAGATGGATGACTGTCTACGACACTCTCTATAAACGGGAAGATGGATGACAGGCGGACTCGCTCATAAAGGGTAATGCTTACGCGATTTAATTTATACCCTAATGTCTAGTAAGGTGCCTAATGCTTCATCAGCAGACTTTATAACATTCACTGAGCTTTTTGCTTGGTATTCAGCAACCTTTAGATCAACAACTGATTCAGACAAGTCCGGTAGAGATTGATTCTGGTTATTAAACCCAGATGCTAGAGCACTTCCATCAGTACCTTGAGACCCAACACTTACTATTTCAAATGCGGTTCTGTCCAAGCTCTTGCTCGATTGTTGAATGCCTTGTAAACCGCTGCTAAATGCTGGTTGAATATCCATGTATTACCCTTCTATCGTCGGTATGTTTTAAATTATACATCACCAATAACTATTAACACTGAGCTAGATTATTCAGTATAAAGAGATGAAAGTAAATTAACTATATGTGTTATACAACCAGAAACACTTTAAGTAAATATCGTCTGCAGTCGGCTCTCAAGTTATTCAAGTCTAATCCGTTGTCAATGACACTTTGTGTAAGACTAATTGTCGCCGCTATTACCTAAGCAGAAGTGCCGCGATCTGGCGGCAAGTGCAACACAGATGAGATTGTCTAGGTATCTGTTTCTTTGGGGAGGGATACTGGTAAGGGGGAGTAACTGGAAGATAAACGCTTCGCTACACTTAAGGACTCAGAAGCTAGATCGATAAGGCTGATACTAAGCCTGTGTGGATCCAATGTAATTTGAAATCGCTTTGTATACCGGTATTAGACGAGCAGAAATTACCAGATTATTTGATATAGGCTTCCTGTTTTTTTAGAGGCAAGACGCTACTACTTTACCAGTCATGAAGGTAAGACCAAGGCCGCCAAGCTTAGCGTACCGTACCTGTTTACTATTCGTTAGTTGATGGCGGCTTGTTGCAATGCATTGATAAGAAATCAAAAGAGATGATGCTCCCGCTGGCGCACTGTAATCCGAATAGAGTGACCGATATGCCTGGGTCTATGGTCTACTTCAAGGTGAATCAAATGAGATCTTATCACTACAAGTTTTCATTATGTTAGGATGTTAATCGGCAAGACTATAATGGTTATCAATATGGCGTAGCTAAGCATAAAGTTATTTTATGTACTACCCTGTAAGTATCGCTATCAAAGTAGCTGGGGGGGAGTGCTAAAGAGTATTTTTATAATCTTGCTTTGGGGCTTTAGTCATTGAAATAAATAGAGGTGGATAGAATGGATGTTTTAAGGTTGTTTAAAATTTCTCGTAGAATACAGTTTCTAATATTGCTAGCTTTTTTCTCAATGATCTCTATCACTACGGTTAGCCTCATGCAGTTGAGAGAAGAGTTGTTAGAGCAAAAAAGTATCCAGACACGTAACTTAGTTGAAGTCACTCACAGCTTAATTCAAGATCAATACAATCAATTTCAAGCCGGTAAGGTGACTGAAAACGAAGCTAAGCAACAAGCTATGCAAATAATTAAAAGCATGCGTTATGAAGGAAATAATTATTATTGGATTAATGATTATGAACCCCGCGTGGTTATGCATCCAATTAAACCCCAGCTCGATGGTAAAGATGTGTCCAAGGTGAAAGACGCCAGTGGAAAGTTATTATTTATAGAAATTGTTAAAGTTGCCCGTAGTAACCCAGACGGTGGAATGCTTCCTTATCTATGGCCTAAGCCAGATCATGATGATCCCGTTGCAAAAATCTCCTATGTCAAAGCTTTCCAGCCGTGGGAGTGGGTAGTTGGTTCCGGTGTATACATTGATGATATTGATGTGATTTTCTATTCCCAGGCTAAAATAGCTTTAGGGATGTTGCTCGCCTTATTACTCATGTTGCTATTCGTCTCGTATTTTATAGCCCGTAGTATTTTACTCCCTTTAAATAGTACTTCTAAAGCACTGGTTAACCTTTCTGAGGGAGAGGGGGATTTAACTCAAACTCTCTCCACCTCTGGTAAAGATGAGGTGACAATTCTGGTCACCGCTTTTAATAATTTTGTCCGTAAAATAAAAGATACAGTTGTTAAAGTTGAGGAGGTTGGTAAAAACGTCAATATATCCTCACGGGAGTTGAGCGAAATTACTGATACCAATAAACAGCAATTGGAGAGTCAGCATATGGAGACCGTTCAAGTTTCAACTGCGGTTAATCAGATGTCTGCAACGGTATTAGATATAGCGGCTAATGCAGAGAAAGCAGCTCTTGCTGCTAAGCAAGCTGATGATGAAGCTCAAGAGGGAATGCTAGCAATGCAGGACACAACGAAAGCTATTCAGGTTTTAGCCTCAAATGTGAGTTCAGCAACCAGTGTCATTAGTCAATTAGAAACGGAGAGCCAGAGTATAGGTTCAGTCATAGAAGTGATAAAAAGCATTGCTGAACAGACTAATTTACTGGCTTTAAATGCAGCTATTGAAGCCGCAAGAGCGGGTGAGCAAGGAAGAGGTTTTGCTGTAGTTGCCGATGAAGTTCGTGTGTTAGCAAGTCGTACCCAAGAAGCCACAGAAGAAATCAATAAAATCATTGGAAAACTGCAAAATCAAAGTGTTAAGGCCGTTCAAGTTATGGATGAAAATAGTGAGAATACTAAAGAAACGATGGACAAAGTCAATAATGCTGCAAAGTCCTTAAATACAATAGTAACTTCAATTAATGAAATATCTGACATGAACATCCAAATTGCCAGCGCGGCGGAGCAGCAATCAGCTGCAGCAAGTGAAATAGACCAAAGTATTGTCAGAATAGCATCGCTTGCAGATGAGTCATTTAAGTCAGGTAATCAAGTAGCCGAGTCTTCAGTAAGCTTGGCATCATTAGGCGAACAATTAGATTCTTTAATTGATACATTTAAAACGCGTTAGGTGTATTCGTTCAAATTTAATCTGAGGCTTCGTTTGGATAGAAGAGAGTTACTCATTTTGATATTGGTGTCAAATCAAACTCAAATCAACTGGTAACTCTCATGATTCGTACTAGCAATGCAATCATAAAACACCAAGCGGGTCTGCTCAATTTAGCGTGAGAACTCAGTAATGTGTATAAAGCCTGTAAAGTGATGGGCGTAGCTAGAGGCACATTCTTTCGCTATCAGGAAATCTCAAAATCCGGCGCATTGATAGTTTAATCGATAAAAGTCGTAAAAAAACCAAGGTTAAAAACCGTGTCGATGACGTGACAGAAAAACTGTTATTGATAGCGCTAATTAGAGGCTGTTTAGTGAAAGCGGGGAAGTCCACTGATGTTAATTGTATCGAAACTCCATTTGATCAGAGTTGTTCAAAAGACAGCCATTCTTAACGTTCACTTGAAGCTCATTGTGCGGCTATAAATTTCATTGTTAGAAATACTTGCTATGCTTAAAGGAAGTTCACTTATAAGTTAATGAATACTATGGGAGATTATATGAGATATAAAGCGCAAAATACGATTGTACTAATCTCTATACTCGCCATTATTTATCAATATTCAACGACAGAGTTCTCTTTACCGAAAGATTTAGTAGAGGTCATAGCGGAATCTATGATGCTGCTTACTTGTCTTGCTGTTATGTATTACGTAGAACAATTAAAACCTTATCCTAAAATTTACTGGGTTCTATTTTTAGGGTCTAGTTTATATTTCATTTATTCTTATTTAGATTTGATAGAAGAGTTTTTTATAATGAGCTTCTTGGGAGGCTCAAATATTGATGATATAGCCCAGGCCCTAGGCTTTAGTTTACTCTGTATTGGTATTCATCGTTGGATCAATTTACATCTGGGCTTTATTGATACTTTAAAGAAAAATGCAGAAACAGATCAATTAACAGGATTATTTAATAGGCATGCTTTTTTTAGTAGGGTTGAAACAGAACCGTGCGAACGGGAGGGCAATATTGGGGCTTTCTTGTTAATGGATATAGATCACTTTAAATCAATTAACGATACCTACGGACATTCGCTCGGCGATACTATGTTGTCAGGCATAAGTAAGCTGTTACAGTCCAATATACGTGGTGTAGATACGCTTTCTCGATGGGGGGGAGAAGAGTTTCTTCTATATTTAGATGATGTTACAGAGGAAAACGCACTTGTTATCGCTGAGTCACTGCGTGAACATGTAGAGCAGCTCTCTTTTCAATACAAAGAAGAAAGTGTGCGACGCACAATGAGCATTGGTGTTTTTAGCCTCAAGACTAAGGTTAACCTAGACTTCGCTATAGATTGTGCTGATAAAGCACTTTATCGCGCCAAATCAAAAGGACGTAATTGCGTGGTTGTATATAGAGAAATGGATTTTTAGTTTTCCCTCTGTATTTCTAAGTAAAGCCTGGCAAGCTCAGTGCTGTTATCCTCAGTTAATAAGCCAATCTAATGCGGACTCTCGCTCTTTGAACAATTGTATATTCCAAGGTGTGGTTCTTGGAATGGCGATAAGGCAAGATGTGCTCATTGCTGTTATGGAATTATAGGCAACTACGGCCATTAAATTAATTTGGCTCAGTGTTCCTATATGTTGTTGAGCTTCAAAGGTATAGGTATATTGGTTTCTTTTATTAATTAATAAATTAAATGGGTGCTCTAGGTGGGCAAGCAGAAACCTATGGTACTCTCCAACCATTTCCATATTAATTTCAATATCTTTGTCAATAATGACTTCAGCTAGGTTAGGTCTAAGGATGGTTATTTCACCGAATGACAGTCTGTGTATAGTCATAAAGTCCCCCTTATTTTGAATCTAACAGATTTAACTACGCAGGTTGTTAATAGGAAAGTCAAAAGGGATTCGTAAAAGTGAGGCCTTGATTAATACCCCTCAACGATTAATCTTATTGTATCTCCTAAGCTCCATTCCTCTAGCTCGTAGCTGCCTTTTTGATGCTGCTTGTTGAATAAAGCTTAGCAGCTGGGAAAGAGCTTTCAATAAACATCCTTTTTTTTGAATAGATTAAGAAAAATGATGATGTTATATAGATTAAAGGTAAACGTTCTTTATCGAATTCTTTGCCTGCCATGTGCTGGCCAATAGAGTGTGCAGCGTTAATATGCTTTCGATACGTCAAATAGGGGCTACTGTGCATCAATGGCATAAAGCGTTAAGGGAGACGAGCCTTTAAAAGTGCTGGTTTAACAATGAGTACTTTGTCAGGCAGCTTGGAAAGGCCCCATCATTCCACTGCGCTACCTTTCACGTATTTAGTCGTTTTTAAGACCGCTGAGAAAATTCTGGACTTAATCGCATGTTCCCTAAGTGCACGCCGATTGCTAGGAGAAGAAAGCGAGTAATACTATGATAGTCATCGATATGCAGCTAAGCAGGGTTGTTTATATTAATAGAACCTATAGCCATGTCATCCAGTAACATTGTTACTTTCTCTAACGATGATTTATCAAACAAGATACCTACCAACATTTGGCCGTTTTCTAATCGATTGTTTTTAACATGGGCATTGATAATGCACGGTGTCTCTTTGCCTACAATGGTTATGGCAATCTGAATAGGGCACTTTTTGATGCCACCTTTGCCGGTACTAGGTTTAAACGAGAACTGACAACCTTGAGCTGATATGTCGACTATATAACCGGCAATTTTGTTGTCGATAGATGTGTCGTTAATTTTATTTGGCGATATTAATGCGGGAAGGTGCGTTTTCTCTCGTTGTTGCGTTCGCAGTTGGCGGTTTTCTATATGTGTAGGGTAGTTTAAGAAAATCAAACGTTCTGGCTTGTTTAACACGTGTTGTATGGTGGTTGAAAAAGCGACGCATTCGCCATTTAGGCCTTCAAGTATATAACGAACAATGACACCGCCACCTGACATAAGTACGTCTTTGTAATCGGTACTGTTCAAATTACTTGGGAATTTAATCAGTATATAGCGCCCAGCATCGATACCGATAATCGTTGGCTTTATTCTTACAAAACTTAGTCCACCAAGTTGTAGATCTATGACCTTTCCCGGTGTTAATTGATTGATGAACTCATTTATAATGGGGTTATCTGTTTTCATATTTGGCTTACTTGTCAGCTATTATTATCTATTAATATTGCATCACTCACTTACTAAGTTCAATGGTTCAATTTACTGATTTGTAATAAATTAAAGCACAAACAAATCTGTACATGTTGTGTTCATGTTCTCCTTGAGCGAGTAGTACATTTAATCATCCTAGGTGTAATTGATGGCGAGTTTTCCATAGTCTCTCTATCTTAAAATCTAGTTTTACTGGATTGATGGCGCAATAACCTTGCTCAGTATTTCGTATCTAACTGTTTTGATCCAACGAAAACGTTATTGTTGATAAATGGCAAAGATTAAAGTCCTACTGAGCTTTACCAGTAAAGGCTGTGTAACCACTATGGGTAAGCTGGAGTCGGTACTGTTGATATGTGGGGGCCATTCAAAACATTCAGGGGAATCGCTCTTAATTACGCGACAAAGATTTTTTAGTCAGAAGTTAACCTGGTTAATCGCTGTATCATTCTAGACGCTGGATCACGAATTGATTAGGATGTCTTAAGTATAAACCACAACCAAGAGTACCTATGGAAAATCACAGCATCGAAGTAATGATCTCTAAAGCAGAGATTGAACAAAAAGTTGCCGAGCTTGGGGCGCAAATTCAAGCACATTATCAAGGTTCTGAAAACCTATTGATGGTTGCGTTATTAAGAGGGTCAGCTATTTTTATGTCTGATCTATGTCGCGCTGTTGATCTGCCCATGTCGATCGATTTTATGACGGCATCAAGCTATGGCGATAGTACTCAGAGTAGCCGTGATGTGAAAATCGTGCAAGATCTCAATGAGCGTATTGAGGGACGAGATGTGATTATTGTCGAAGACATTATTGATACGGGTAATACGTTGTCAAAAGTAGTCGATATGCTGAAATTACGTGAACCTAAGTCGCTCACTTTATGCACTTTGCTTGATAAGCCGAGTCGACGCGAGGTTAAAGTCGATGTCGACTGGATAGGTTTTAGTATTCCCGATGAATTTGTGGTCGGTTACGGTATTGATTATGCTCAAAAATACCGTAACCTCCCCTATATCGCTAAGGTGGTTCTAGAGCCTTAAATCGTTAGCAAAGAGTAACGCCAGCACCACAGCCTAACCCGTTGTCGTTTGAAGTGTTGGTGTGTTTTACGTGGCTCTAAATTCAATACAAATCTCTTATAACAAGTTTTTCGATGCACTTTCGTCGTCAGCGAAAAAGTCCAAATGATCAGTAAAATGAAACGAGTACTGATACTGGTTGATTTCTTTAATGGCTAAAATTGATTAATGTATAATTTGCTTGCACTGCTGATCACTCGATCAAAACAATTACATCATCTAATATCCTGAATGTTATCATTTCTCCACCAATAAAGTGTTCTGCAGGTGTTGTTTAATGAACAAATTAGCCGCCCAAATATCAGTGGTTGTCTGCCCTGTATGTAGATCGATAGGTGCGTAGGGGAAGGGGCCAAACTCAGGGGTGATGGTTAATTCAGTGCGCCCGTTTTGCAAGGTTAAATCTAAGACTTTCTGCCACAACTGCGTGTGATTGTTGAGATGTTTGCTCCAGCATTGTGCTTGAGGGTCACTAATTTGAGGTCCCTCTTCGAAACCGACTCTCGCGTGAATGTGATGAACATTGCTCAGTAAGTTTTCGACGCGTTGCTGTTGATCACTGAGGTCTGATTCATGCACCACCATCCAATGACTAATATCCAGATTTAGTTTTAGCTCTGGTAAATGCCTCAGGATTTGTTCGGTGCCAAAGGTACTAAAGGTCGGTCTATATCTATGGGTTTCATGGGTGATGCTAATGGCGTATTTCTCCTCTAACGCCAATGCTTTTTCAAATAACATCAGATTCTCTTCAAGTGAGAAAATATCTCGTCCCGTATGAGAGTTGATGAAAACGGGCTCAAAGGCCATAGCACGTCTGACCTGGTGCTCTAAGCTTGCCAGGTGATCGCTGATAGTCTCGCCTTGGGTCGCTATGCCAGTGATGATGTTTAATTGCTGATGCCGGTGAGCTTTTACAGTAGTGATAGGGTCAATGGCATAAAAAGGTAAAAATAGCTCACTGCCTTGATAGCCTTCAGATTTAATCTTGCCTAGTAGTTGGTCTAAATCATGCTCGTTATTGCATTGGGCTTCCCAAAATGATTTATGAAAGGCTATTTTCACTGCATTTATCCTCTAGTGCGGTTAGCTATGATCTGAACGGTGACTGCTTTAGGAGTGAACAGGGAATATCTGGAGACTTATTCGCTATTACTACCTATTAGATGGAAGTTATTCATTCAGGAAATAATGGTAAACCCTATCAATGGACGCTAAGGATACTCTCCATTTTCTTAAACGGATATTCCTATTTGGAAAATATATTATTACATAAATTCAATTTACGAAAAGTTGAGCCGCGAGTATAGTGCTTCCATAGTCAATTGTGTTTCACAGCGCTAGGATATACAAAAAATGTTAAGTAATGAACAAGTTAGCCAGTATCAAGATCAAGGCTTTGTGGTATTAGGCGAGGTCATTGAGCAGTCAATTCTCGATAAATTAAAAGCGCAAGCGGGACACATTGTGCAGCAATGGCGCGATGATAGTCGCTCTCACACTTTTACGACTGAGCACAATAACCGCAGTGGTGATGATCACTTTTTACAGTCGGCTGAAAGCATACAATGCTTTTTTGAAGAGGAGGCCTTTAATGCAGAGGGAGAGTTGGTACAAGAACGGGCTTTGTGCATTAATAAAATTGGCCATGCCTTGCACGAGTTAGATCCGGTATTTGAACACTTTAGTCATCTGCCATTACTCGGCGAAATAGCCGCGGATATTGGGCTAAAACAGCCGCAAATTCGCCAATCTATGTATATTTTTAAGCAGCCAAGAATAGGAGGGGTTGTCAACTGGCATCAGGATGCGACCTTTTTCTACACACAACCGCAAAGCGTGGTCACTTTTTGGTTCGCCATTGAAGATGCAACCTTAGAGAACGGCTGCCTGTGGGTGGAGCGTGGTGGTCATCGTGGACCGTTGAGAGAAAGGTTTAATCTCGATGATCGCACCACCACTATGGTTAACTTGGACGATACACCTTGGCCTACTGAAAAGAGCGGTCAATCGGTGGAGGTAAAAGCGGGTAGCATTGTCGTATTTCAAGGAAAATTGCCACACTACAGTGCTGTGAATCGCTCCGATAAATCACGACAAGCATATACTTTGCACGTTACCGAAGCGAGCTGTGAATACGCCAGTGAAAACTGGTTGCAGGCTAAAGAGCTGCCTTTGCGTGGCTTTAATCGAGATGAAGTTAGCGCTGCTTAACACTCTTTTGATTTGATTCCCCATCGCTTTAAACGATAGCACTACAGTAGTGAGTTATTAGCAGACAGGCCTTTGGTGGTGCTTATGATTTGCTGCTTGAGCCAACGATGGGCCTGATCTGTATCACTGCGTTGATGCCAGATCAGTGAATATACTACCTGTGTGAAAGTGGCGGGCATCGGCAGCTGCACGAGAGTTTGTCTGGCAGTAGAAAATTTTGCCCAAGACGCAGTCGTAGTAAAAATCAGTTCCGATTGGCTGCATAAGCTGGTGGCCGCGTAAAAGTCAGGTACTTGTACAGCAATGTTGCGCTGTAAGCCCTGTGCGGATAAGCGACGGTCAAATATTGGTGTCCCCAGTTCGTTGTCTCGTACATGCACGTGACGGTATTTCAGGTAAGCTTGTTGATCCCAGTGCTTTGTCAGTGCCGGGTGACCTTCTTTGACTAAGCATACGAGATTGTCTCTATAGAGTTCCACTGCCTTAAGGTGGCTGCCAAAATTAACACTCTGGCCTACATCTTGAGGGAGGATTACAAAATCAAGTTGACCATGGTTGAGTTGTTCCAAGCTAACAGTATCTTTAAACCAAGTATCTAATTGCATGCCTGGCGCGCAATCTAAAAGCTGGTTCAGAATAGGGGCAATAATAAATTCAAAGGCACTCTCTTGCATCGATATCCTAAAACGGCCTTGATACGCGGCTAAATTAAACTCGCTCGGAGAAAACAATGCCTGCATTGTCGATAGAGCGGCGCTCAGTTTGGGCTCTAGTTCAAGTGCCAGCGGTGTCGGCATTAGGCCCTGTGAGGTGCGATGGAAAAGTGGGTCGTTAAATAAATGGCGCAGCTGTGACAAATTTTTACTAATTGATGACTGGCTGAGATTAAGTCTGGTGGCTGCTGTTGAGGCGCTACGCTCTTTGAGTAGGACTTTAAGTGTTATCAGCAAACTGATATTGACTCGGGACAGTTGGGCTAGGTCCATAACAACCTCTGGCTTTCAGTGAGAGATGACAAAATCTCGGAAAAAGTAACTAAACGAAGATAACGCGAGATGAAGGTCGGTGAACATGCAGTGGTGCGCCTTGCTTGTTGAGCCGATTTAGATCGAAGTATTATCAGTCCCTGTGTAAATTATAATGAAGCCTGAGCGCATTAAGCAGTCGCATATTAACGTTTAATAGTAAGGCGAACAAGAACTAACAGCCTTAGCCAAATCAATATTTAGGGGGGAATAAAACGATAATCCCCCCAGGGGTTGTTCTCTAGAATAATTTTAAGCAGTCTTGGTTTTTCTTCGAAGCTTTTGCAAAAGGCTGGAGACATTTTGAATAATAGCCACGCCGCTAAAAATTAGGCCGACGCCCAGCATATCATTACTGCTGAGCGTTTCACCCATTAAACTAATGCCTACGAGAATGCCTACCACGGGAATTAGAAAAGTATTGATCGAAGTATTGCTGGGGCCGGCGCGCTTTAGCAACCTAAAGACAATGATGTAAGCGAGCGCTGTCGACATAACTGATAATATAGAAAGGGATAACCAAGTCTTGGTACTGTAAGCTAAGCTTGGCAGCCCCTCAAGCGGGATGCTAACTATCGACATCGCCAACGCCGCCCAAAATAGCGTGTAAGTTGTAATCACCGTTTTATCTAAATGACTAGGCACTACTTTTTGATAATAGATACCGCTAATGGCGTAAAAGAAACAGGCGCAAATCATCGCCAACTGGCCTAAGTTGGTCAAGTCAAAACTGTCGAGTTTGTCTATACCCATAATCGTGATGATCCCGGCAAAACCTAAAGTGAGGCCTATTATTTTACGGCTATTGATGCGCTCTGAGCCGCCTAAAATAAAATGCGCAAAGAAAGCGGTGAAAAAGGGTACGCAGCCGTTAAATACAGAGCCAATGCTGGTCGATACGTATTGTTGTCCCCAGGTGAAAAAGGAGAAGGGAATAGCGCAGGATATCAGTCCGCCAATGATCAAACGCAAGTGATTGCCCGTAGATATCTTCATCTTTTTGCGGGTCACTAAACACCAGAGTAATAAGGTTAAAAAGGCTAATGTTAAACGTAACAGCACTAAATTAAACGGGGTAATTTCAAGTAGGGACTGCTTGATGTTGATAAAGGAAAATCCCCAGAGCACTGATAGCGACAACAGCATTAACCACTCAATTTTTCCCATTTTATAGCTTGAATCCATCAGTGTTTCCTTTGTTTATTACTAATAACGGCCAATTTCTTGATTGAGCCAGGCGCTAATTAAATAGTGAGAAATAGAATCGGCGCTACTCATTTTATAGCCATCCCCGGTAGCATTTCGCTCGCTAAAGGCTTTAATTTGTACTCTTGAAAACCATTGAGCATCTTGCAAACTGTCATGGCTTATATCAATTTCCTGGGTCTTGGCAACGGCGGTAAAGCCAAGCATGACAGAGGCGGGGAAAGGCCAGGGCTGTGAGGCGATGTAGCTAACATCTGTTACTTCAATACCGCTCTCTTCTAGAACCTCACGACGTACTGCTTGTTCTAGCGTTTCGCCGGGGTCTACAAAGCCTGCAAGTGTTGAATACATGCCCTGCGGCCAAATTTCTTGTCGTCCTAATAAGCAGCGGGGGATGCCATCATCAAACAGTGATTCAACCAACATAATGACCGCAGGGTCAGTGCGCGGGAAGGTCATGTTATGACATTGATTGTTAGTGCAGCGTCTGGCATGCCCAGCTTCCACAAGCTGATTGAGGGATGCACATTTTCCGCAATATAAATGCGTGTTATGCCAGTAAACGAGGGCTTTGGCCAGGCTAAGTATTGCAGCGTCTTGTGAACTGATACTGGATGTTGCTTGCCTTAAGTCTAGCCATTGTCCACGGGCTGTGAATGATGCTAAGTCGGTTGGGTTAAGCTTATTGCAATCGAGGGCAAAGATGGCATGATTTTGCTCTTTACCCAGAAAAATACAACTGTTGATACTGACGTTTTCCAAGATATTGCGATGGATAAATAAGGCTTTAAGCGCACTATCTTGGGTAAATAAATTTTCGCCATTATTGATAAGACAAAAGCGCGTGTCTTCATCATTAAAGACTTTTTTTAGCCATTGTTTGTTACTGCGCTGATTTGAGCATCTATCTAACGGAAGATGGGTGTACATTAGTGACATAAGGCATCTCTGATTATGTGGTTATTTGCTTAGCCCATTGCTTTGACCAGTCTCCCAGTGGGGCTATTATCTCGTAGAGGTCTTTGCCTTGTTGGCTGAGTCTATAGCCGCTTTCATGTTTTTCTACCAGTTTTAGCGCTATCAACTCTTTGATACGCGTGTTCAGTAAACTTGGCGATATTTGCTCGCAACGATTTTGTAATTCACGAAAAGTGCTCGGGCCTTTATGCAATTGCCAAATAACGCCCAGTGCCCAAGTTCGACCCAGTAGGTCAAGTAGCGCCATGATCGGTTTTCCTGATAGTGATCCGCGTACAGGATGGCCGGGAACAGGAATCGCCATTGATACTCTCCGAAGATTGTTACTGAAGAAATCAAGACTACCTTGCTACTGAATTAGTAGCAAGTGTTTGTTTTGGATTACAGCGAGTAAACGATACTTATAAAGATCAATGATTGAACCTAAAAACGGTAGTTGGACATAATTTTAGGCGTAGAAAAATCGTGCTGTAACGAGGCTTGATTAGTTAAAAACCCTTTGATGATTTAGTCCCTAATTCATCTTAAGTAAATGGTTGTTCCCTTTGCAAAAATTATTACGAAGTTACAGTACGATTTAGCAAGTCTAAAGTGATGTAGTGTATTCACTCGCTGAGTGAATATGTTAATCGGGATAAAATCCAAAGATAATAATTACTTAACTTTCATTTTAAACGGTCAACTGCCGTTTTTAGGTTGAATGGCTTTAAGCGTACTCGCGCAGGTCAATTGTCAACAAAATAAGGTATACTGTTGCGCAGTGGAATTAACAATTTCAATTTTTATAACTTCAAGTCGCATTATAGCGATCAAGATATAGATCTTTGTTTTCACTGATCTTTGACCAGAACTAATTACCGGAGCCGTGTATGTCTGTTATTCGCCAAGAGGACCTCATAAGCAGTGTTGCTGATGCTTTGCAGTTAATCTCTTATTACAACCCGTTAGATTTTATCCAATCACTGCATCAAGCCTACGAAAAAGAGCAGAACCCAGCGGCACGCGATGCCAT
>Ga0105354_1001334_pt1 | contig 15247 bp, 8 predicted proteins | sample GOMGulsemesocosm_FD_83658 | JGI IMG/M metagenome (GOLD analysis project Ga0105354, IMG submission 83658) | Methane-oxidizing microbial communities from mesocosms in the Gulf of Mexico - GOM9B Gulf of Mexico | ecosystem: Environmental > Aquatic > Marine > Cold seeps | place: USA: Gulf of America...
AGAGGGCGTGCCGCAACGGGCCGGGGTTTGCTGTCTGGACAAATCCGGCTCCCCGTGGCACCGCTGCGGCATGGCTGATCCTTTGCACCACTTCATCCCCCTGCCCGATGCCACAGTCGAGCTACGCCGCGCCTTTGGTCGTTTTGGTACGGGGGTCACGATTGTGACGGTGCAGACCGCGAATGGCCCATTGGGGATGACCGCGAACTCCTTTTCCTCGGTTTCGCTGGACCCGCCCCTGGTGCAGTGGTCCCCCGCGCTCAGTTCCAAACGTCATGACGCATTTACCAACGCGGCGCAGTTCGCTGTGCATATTCTGGGTAGCGGTCAGCGGGCGCTGGCAGATGCCTTTGCTGTCTCTGGCGACGCGTTTGACCAATTCGACTGGACGATTGGCCCCAATGGCGCGCCGACACTGGCAGGCTGCCTCGCCAGCTTCCACTGTGACACCTACGGCGTGCATCCGGCGGGTGACCATTCCATTGTCCTCGGGCAGGTCACGCACGCCGCTTATGACCCAGATGACAGCGTTCCGGGCCTGATGTATGACCAAGGCCGCTATGGCCGTTTTACACCGCTAACGGAATAGCCCGTAAGCCTTTCCAGATGGTCAAAATCCCGGGGGTGTCCCGGCATCGCCGGGACGGGGGCTGGCCCCCATCCTAGCTGAACCGCAGAACGATGCGCTCAATGGCGGATCAATAATCCTTCTCGAAGAAGATACCGATCCCGGTGTTCCCATCGGACCCGACCGTCCCTTTCGCCGTCAGATTCTTGGTCAGATCAAGGTTGATAGACACATCCGCTGTCCCGTCAGAGGCGGCGGTCACATCGGTGTAGACATTCTCAGAAATGTATTTACCCGCGCGGACAGCCGTGGCACCGCTGTCGGTGGTGGTCACATCCAGATCGTCCAGCCCGAACCCTGTGCGCAGGTTAGAGATCACCCCCGCACCACCGCGTCCGGCAAGTGTCGCCACCGCGCTGGCGAGTTGCAGCGCCTGAAACGCCGAGATTTCAGAGATGTTTCGCCCAAACAGAAGCTGTGCCAGCACCTCGTCCTGCGGTGCATCGGGTGTCGATTCAAAGGAAACCTCGGGCGATGTGGCTTTGCCCTCGATCACGATACGAACCTCGCCTGTGTTGGTGGTCGTCGAGGTTACAAACCTCAGATAGGGTACCAGATCGCCTTGGAAGCGCACGGCCCCCTCGTCCAGCTCGAACCGTTTGCCAAGAATATCCAGACGACCACGGATCAGGTCGAAGCGACCGGCAGAGATGATGCGATTGGTCGATCCCGTCAGCAACAGGCTACCGCCCAGTTCCGCATCCAGACCACGGCCGCGCACGAAAATCCGCCGTGGCGCATTGATGCGGACGTTCAGGCCAAACCCCGGCCCGCTGTCGCCACTTGCCGCGGGATCCGTGCCCGCGTCGGCACCGGTCAAACCGGCCTTGCGACGGGTCGCCACAACATCTGCTGGCGCGCCGATGAAATCGATCTGTGGAATATCACCGATGCTGGTCATACCGGTTGACGGCACGCTTACCTCGGTCTCGCCCACGTCGATCTGACCGCTGATATTCGCCCCCCCCGAAAGCGGTCCCGCAAGACGCAGGTTGCCATCAAGCGACGTGCGATACAGCGATGGATCGATCAGCACGAGGTTGTTCAATCCGATCTGGATATCGGCGGGCAGTGATCCGGTCAGGGTCACCGCCCCGCCCGCTTTGATCTGCCCCCCGTCCGCGCTGCGTGCAGAAAGGTCGATTTGCGCGCGATTATTGGCCAGCCGGATATCCGCTGCGATGTCCTGAAGTGTCACCCGAAGGTTGGGGGCGGACAGCGACGCGTTAGAGGTTTGAATGCTCCCGTTGACCGACCCAAGTGCCGGCGGCCCGTTCACCGTCAAATCGAACCGTGCCTGACCTTGCAAGCTCCGCGGTGCAATGAACGAGGCGGACAGCCCCAATGGCGCGTTCCCGTTCACGTCAAGGTTCAGATTGCCATCGCTGCCCACAAGCCCCGCGATCGTGGCACGGGTGCCCGCTGGTCCGGTGGCGTTCGTATTGACCCGCCAGCCAGCGCTTTCCTGCTGTGCGGTACCGGTCACATTCAGCGGGCCGGACAGTTTTGGCACCACGGCCCCCAGATTGGGGATCGTGACATCATAATTCAGCGCGGGCGCATCCCCCGTGACAACCCCCTGCACAGACGCCCGGGCCGCATAGGGGCCCGTCGCGTTTGTATCTACGGCGATGCCGGCGGGCGTTTGCCGCACCGATCCTTTTGCCGCCAGCGGGCCGGACACGCCCGGCACCAGCGGCTGTACATTTGGCACCGACACGTCAAATGTCAGCGACATATCGGGGCCAGTGGCCAAGCCTTCCACCATCGCGCGCGCGCCATATGGGCCTGTCGCGTTGGTATCGACGAAGAACCCCTTTTCCGTCTGACGCACGGTCCCTGTCGCCGCAAGTGGCCCGTTCACCTGTGGCACCACCGCCTGAAGATTCGGGACCGATGCGTCGAAAGAGATATCGACCATAGGTGTTAACATCCCCTGAACGGCAACCTGCGCGGCGTAGGGGCCACTGGCTTTCGCGTCGATCTGGAACCCTTCCTCCAACTGCTTGAGGTTGCCCGACGCCTCTACCGCGCCGGTCACCTGCGGTGCAAATGCCTCTACCCGCGGGATCGAGGCGCTAAAGTCCAGATCCAGCGGCGTCAACAGCCCCTGGACCGAGGCGGTCACATCTTCGGGGGCGGACGCTTTGGTGTCGACCTGCCACCCGTCCGGCGTCTGGCGTAGCACGCCATCCAACGCGATAGGGCCCTCGACCGGCGCGTCGGGCACAAAGTCACGCAGTTCGGGCACATCGGCGGTGAAGTTGAGCACCGCATTCTCGCCCGTTGCCAGCCCTTTGGCGGTCAGCGCGGCTCCATAGGGGCCGTCCGTCACGGCATCAACAGTCCAGCCACGGGTGTCCTGCTCGGCCTCGGCCTTGATTGTGATGGGACCGGAATATTGCGGCAGCACGGTCGCGATGTCGTTCAGCTTTGCATCAAACCGCGCTTGCGAATTATTGCTGCGCAGCTCGACGCCACCGCTGGCGGTCAATGCGTCATTTTCCAGCAGCAGGTCACGCACGAAGGTGCCCGTCTCGTCACGCGATGCGCCAAGGCTTAGCGTCGTGTCGCCGGCCAGCAATGCGTCTGCCTGTTCGATCCCCACTTTCAAATCTTGCGTCAGGCCAGAGATGTTCAGGTCGAACGTCCCGTCCAGTGGCGTGATCTGCCCCGCGATCTCAACATTCGCGGCCCCGTCCATCTCGCGTCCGGCAAGAGCGGAAAAGCGGCTGATGTCAGTGGCTTCAAGGCGGGCTTTCAACTGGGTAAGAAAGCTATCGGCTGGCCCGCTAATCGTGACATCGCCGGTCAGACCATAATCCGCGCCAGAAAGATCAAGCCCCGTGATCTGAACCGGTGTGCCTTCGGTATAGGCGATGGTTGTACGCCCCTTGATGGACCGGCCGACCGCTTCGGAAACCGCGGCGTTGGTCAGCGTCAGCCCGTCAGCCGAGAATGCCAGATCGCCCATGAATTCGCCGACCGACCCTGCCGCGCCTTGCAACGTCCCGTTCAGCGTCAGTTGCGTCGCGTCAATCGCCAGCGCGTCTGTGGCCAGTTCGGTCACGTCGAACGTCGCGTCAATCGCGTCGCCATCTTGCGCGTTATAGTTCACATCAAGCCCGACGCGCCGCACGTAAGTATCGCCCCCAGCCACTGGCAGCAAAACGCGACTGCCATCGGCGCTGGCGACAGTGCCCGTGATGTCGATCAGGCTGGGCCAGTTGTCGCTGTTCAGCGTGACCTTGCCCTGCAATTCCGCGGATTGCGCCTTGAGGGCAAAATCGCTGACCTCGACACCGCCTTCAGCCTGCACCAAAGCATCCACGGTCAGCGCGACATCGGGGCCAAAAAATTCGCGGTATTGCGACAGGATCAGCGCGGTCACGTCGCCGTTCAGATCGGCCTGAATACGGCGGTCAGGTGCGGCGCTATCGCCTTGGGCGGCAACGATAACCTGACCGGCGAGCCGTTGTTCGCCGTCGGTCGAAAGGTTGATATCCGTTGCAAAATCAGAAAGCGGCCCCTGCCCCGCAATCACCAGATCGACAGAGGGCTCATCAGGCAGTTTCAGCGTGCGCGAGATGATGCCTTTGGCTTCCTCGGAAAGGGTCACGGCCATGTCCAGCAGGCTGTCATTGCGATCCAGATCAGCGGTGATTTTGAACTCGCCCTTCTTGCCATCGGTGCGCGCGGCCAGAATATCGACCGTCGCCGTGTCGTCATTCAACAGCGCGGTGGCTTGAACAGTCAGTGTGGCCGCTTCGCCCAGAATTGGCGCACCCAGATTGATCTCTTCGACCGAAAAGTCAGCCACGTCGATGGCGACGGGCAGATCGGGGATCGCCGGAAAGGTAAACGGTTTCGCTTCGGGATCGGGGAGCGTTTCTTCCTGCGCCACGGGCAATCGCGGCACGCTCAGCCGTTTTGCGGTCAGGGCCTGCACCTCCAGCCGACCGCGCAACAGTGCGGATCGGTTCCAGTCCAACTCCACCTCTTCCAGCGTCAGCCAGACCCCTTGGTCGTCGGCGATGGTCATCCGGTCGAACCGCGCGCGCGAGCTGAGCGCACCAGCGAAACCGTCAATACTGACCGTGCGGCCCGCGCCGCTGAGGGCGTCTTGGATCGTGCGGGTCAGGAAGCCTTTGTCATCCTCTTGGGCCGAAGCGACAGAGCCGACAAAGATCAGGGCGAAAACCAGAAAGCTGCGCATGAAGTGGATCAAAACGATTGTCCAATACCGATATAAACTTGAAAATTCTCATCTGTTTCGGGGCCCGACACAGGCACCGCGAGGTCGACGCGGATGGGGCCGATGCCCGTGGCATAGCGCAGACCAAGCCCTGCGCCTGACTGCCAAGTGCCTGACCCGTCGTAGAATTCCTCGGCACCGATGTAGCCCGCGTCGGCAAAGGCCACGACGCCGATCTTGTCGCGTACCTGCCAACGTGCCTCTGCGGACAGGCCAGCAAAGCTGCGACCGCCCACTGTATCGCCACTGGCCAGATCAACGCCAAGCGATTGGTAGGGTTGCCCGCGCACGGTGCCGCCGCCGCCGGAATAGAACAGATAGTCCGCGGGCGATTCAGCCAGTGTCGGGCCATAGACCGACCCAAGCTGTCCCCGCAGGGCAAAGGTGACGGGCCGCGTGGTGCCAAAAGTTTTATAGCCGCGCACGTCGATGTAGGTGCGCACGCCGTTATCCGACCCCGACAGCGCCACAAAAGGCGTCACGCTGGCCTTGGCGTAGTAGCCATCTTTCGCATCAAGCCGATTGTCGCGGTAATCATGTTCCGCGCTTAGGGGCAGCGTCAGCAACGTATATTTGTTCTCGCCAAAGGCGTCGCGGGTTTCAGCCGTACGCAAACCGACACCAAGCGTATAGGTCCGTTCCTCGCTGGCGATGCGTTCGATCCCGGCCTCAAGGTCGAGCTGACGCGAGAAATAGTTCACCTCGTCAAGCTGTTCGATCTCGGCCAGCGCGTAGAAATTCGTGTCGGCGTTAAAGGTCGCAGGGCGCTCAAAACGTGTGCCAAGACGATAATCCGTGCCGCCGGAATCGCCGCCGATCCCCGACACCTCGCCTTCGACACGTAGGCTTTCGGCCCCGCCCAGCAGGTTACGGTGCAGCCAGTAGGTGCTAACGCTGAGCCCTTCAAGCGACGACAGTTCCCCGCCGAAACCAAAGCGTCGCTTGGGCGCGTCAGTGATCTGCGCTGTAATCGGCAGAACATCGGGTGCGGTGATCTGTTCGGCCTCGATCATCGCGACAGAGCTGAAAGCGCCCGTGCGCCGCAACCGTGTGGCGGCCAGATCAAGTTGCTCTTGCGAATAGACCTCTCCGGTGGGCAGGCCGGCGATTTTGACAATCCGACGCAGGCGCACATCGCTTTTTCCCTTTACCGTCAACTCTCCGAAACGCAGGCGCGGTCCCGGGCGCAGACGCAGGGTTGCCGCCAGCGTGGCATCGGGCACGCGGGCGGTCAGCTGCTGGTCGGCCAATTCGGCTTTGGCGTGGCCCTGATCGCGCCAGCCTTCGATACCTGCGGCGACGGCCTCTTTCATGACGCCGAGACTTGCGGTTTCACCTGCGGCGAATTGTTCGGGCAGCTCGGTTTCGGGGGCGACTGGGGCGATTTCGGCTTTGGAAAAGCTGAACTTGCGACCGGTTTCGATGTCGATCACAGCGCGGTTGATCAGGCGCGGCGGGGCGACCGGCGCGATGGCAGAGGCGTCTACACCGTCGATGGTAATCTTGATGACCGCAGCAAAATACCCTTCGTCATAGAGCACGGCCAGAAGGCGGGCATAATCGGCCTGCGCGGCGGCCAAAAGCTCTTGCGTGGTGGGGTCTGCATCTTCGTCCGTGTGTTCGCGCAGAAGCGATCCGCCGAGCACCGTCTCGTATAGATCAGAGTCCTTATCGATGCCGGTGATGTCGAGCGTCGCCGCTAGACCCGCCGTGCATCCTCCCCAGACCAAAGCTGCCGCGGCCGTAGACGCCCGCAAGAACTTTGCAAAACTGTCTGATTGAAAATGCCCCATGCGGTGCTCCCTGTACTCATAGAACGACGTGCCGTTGGGTGAGACATAGAGCGCGCGACCGCAACGTCAGCAAACTTGTTTATTATTCCCTTGTGCATAGCGGAAAGCGCCTGCCATCGGCAAACAGTCTGTTGGCCAAAATCGCGATTGTGAACCGCAAAACACATCCGGTTATGTCATTTTACGCAAGCAGGCGGAAGTTTGCCGTGAAAATGGGGGCGCGTATGCAAAACGCCCGCCAGGGGGAACCTGACGGGCGTTCTTTTCAAGGCCGTGCGAAACGGCCAGTGGCCGGTGGTTAGGCCGATTTCGCGAGGTTGCGCAGTACGTAGTGCAGAACGCCACCGTGTTCGATGTATTCAATCTCGATCGCGGTATCGATCCGGCATTTGATCATGATCTCTTTGACCGTGCCATCTGCCATTGTGATCGTGCAGGGCACTTCTTGCAGCGGCTTGATGGTGTCCAGACCGCTGATCGAAACGGTTTCGTCACCGGTCAGGCCCAGGCTCTTGCGGGTGTCGCCGTTGGTGAATTCGAACGGGATAACACCCATGCCAACCAGGTTGGAGCGGTGGATACGTTCAAAGTTCTCGGCGATGACCGCCTTGACGCCCAGCAACGCCGTGCCTTTGGCCGCCCAGTCACGGGACGAACCCGCGCCGTATTGTTCACCACCGAAGATGACCAGCGGCGTGCCGTTTTCCTGATGCGCCATAGCCGCGTCAAAGATCGAGGTCTGTTCGCCATCGGGGCCTTTGGTATAGCCGCCCTCAACACCGTCCAGCATTTCGTTCTTGATACGGATGTTGGCGAATGTGCCGCGCATCATGACCTCGTGGTTACCACGACGGCTACCGTACGAGTTGAATTCACGCACAGGCACCTGACGTTCCACCAGATACTGACCCGCTGGCGTGGTTTCCTTGAAGGAACCGGCAGGCGAGATGTGGTCGGTCGTGATCATGTCACCCAGAACGGCAAGCACTTTGGCGTTCTCGATGTTGGTGATCACACCCGGCTCTGGCGACATGCCCTGGAAGTAGGGCGGGTTCTGCACATAGGTCGAGGTTGGTGGCCAGTCATAGGTCTTGGCGTCTGTGGTTTCGACGGACTGCCACTTTTCGTCGCCCTTGAAGACGTCGGCATATTTTTCCTGGAAGGCTTCGCGGGTCACGGTCTGCTCGACCAGATCAGCGACTTCCTTGGATGTTGGCCAGATGTCTTTCAGATAGACGTCGTTGCCGTCCTTGTCCTGACCCAGCGGGCTGTTGGCCAGATCGACGTTCATGTCACCGACCAGCGCGTATGCCACGACCAGGGGAGGCGACGCCAGATAGTTGGCGCGCACATCAGGCGAAATCCGCCCTTCAAAGTTCCGGTTACCCGAGAGGATCGATGTCCCGATCAGGTCGTAGTCGTTGATCGCCTTGCTGATCGGTGCTTCGAGCGGGCCGGAGTTACCGATACAGGTGGTGCAGCCATACCCGACGAGGTTGAAGCCGATGGCGTCCAGATCCTCTTGCAGGTTTGCGGCCTCAAGATAGGCGGACACAACCTGGCTACCGGGCGCGAGCGACGTCTTGACCCAAGGCTTGCGTGTCAGACCCAAGGCACGCGCCTTGCGTGCAACCAGACCGGCACCGATCATCACATAGGGGTTGGACGTGTTGGTGCACGATGTGATCGACGCAATGACGATGGACCCGTCATGCAGCTGGTAGTTGCCATCTTCGGTTTGGACGTAGCCACGCTTGTGGTTGCCCTCGTCACCGGGGATGTCGCGTGGCTCGGGCTGGCCGCCCTCACCTTCCCAACGAACTTCGGCGTTGGCTGTGGTGTCTTTACCTTCGCGCACGCCCTTCACGTATTCTGCAAATGCAGTGTGTGCCGAGGTCAGTGCAATGTAGTCTTGCGGACGCTTCGGACCCGAGATCGCAGGCACGATGGTGCCCATGTCGAGCGACAGAGTGTCGGTGTAAACCGGCGCATAATCATCGCCGCGCCACATGCCGTTTTCCTTGGCATAGGCTTCGACCAGCGCGATGCGGTCTTCATCACGGCCGGTGGTGCGCATGTAACGCAGGGTTTCGGCATCGATCGGGAAGAAACCACAGGTCGCACCGTATTCGGGGGCCATGTTGGCGATTGTCGCGCGGTCCGCCAGAGGCAGGCTATCAAGGCCAGCACCGTAGAATTCAACGAATTTACCAACCACGCCCTTTTCGCGCAGCATTTCGACCACTTTCAGTACCAGATCGGTCCCGGTGGTGCCTTCCATCATGGCACCGGTCAGTTCAAAGCCGATAACCTCGGGGATCAACATCGAAATCGGCTGACCCAGCATCGCGGCTTCGGCCTCGATCCCGCCAACGCCCCAGCCCAGAACGGCCATGCCGTTTACCATTGTGGTGTGGCTGTCGGTCCCGACGAGCGTGTCAGGATATGCGACTTCGACGCCGTCTTGGTCTTTGTCGGTCCAAACGGTCTGCGCCAGATATTCAAGGTTCACCTGGTGGCAGATGCCGGTGCCGGGGGGTACAACGCGGAAGTTGTTAAACGCCTTCTGACCCCATTTCAGGAAGGTATAGCGTTCGATGTTGCGCTCGTATTCGCGGTCAACGTTCATCTGGAACGCGCGCGGGTTGCCGAACTCGTCGATCATGACCGAGTGGTCGATGACAAGATCAACAGGGTTCAGCGGGTTGATCTTATCGGCATCGCCACCCAAGGCAACCAGCCCGTCGCGCATCGCCGCAAGGTCGACAACTGCGGGAACGCCGGTGAAATCCTGCATCAACACGCGTGCGGGACGGTAAGCGATCTCGCGCGGGTTCTGGCCGCCCTTGGCACCCCATTCGGCGAAGGCCTTGATGTCATCGACGGTGACAGTTTTGCCATCTTCGAAACGCAGCATGTTCTCAAGCACCACCTTGAGCGCGGCTGGCAAATTGGAGAAATCACCCAGACCGGCTTCCTGCGCTGCAGGAATCGAATAATAAGCGATGGATTGGCTGCCCGAAGATAGAGTTTTGCGGGTTTTGGCGGTGTCCTGGCCAACGAAGATGGTCATGGATGGCTCCCTTTATGGGTTAAAAAAGGTCGGTGACTTGGGGCCTAAATGCCTTATTGCGCGGGTCGTTTCAACTGCAAACACGCGCTTCTGGCGCTTTTGTATACCGTTGTGTACTGGATTGAGGCATTTCATACGCAATCCCGTGACGTTACAGCGCCTCAACAAAGGTTGAGTGGTAATTACAACGGGTGCAGTCTACGAATTGTGCATCCAAACCGAAAGTACCCTGTGATGCCCCGCCTGTTTACGTCCCTGATCGCCGCTGGCCTGCTGTCCATAGCGCCTGCCTTTGCTCAGGATCGCCCCGTTGTCGTCGAACTCTATACCTCGCAAGGGTGCTCTTCCTGCCCTCCTGCTGACGAGATGTTTGCCGAGCTGTCCAAACGGGACGACGTGATCGCGCTGGCGCTGCATGTGGATTATTGGGACTATATCGGCTGGCAAGACCCCTTTGGTGCGCCTGAGCACGCCGAACGCCAGCGCGCCTACGCTCTGACCGGTGGGCGGACGTCGATTTACACGCCCGAGATGATCGTCAACGGCCAGTCCGATGTGGTCGGTGCCAAACCCATGAAGTTGATGGAGGCGATCAACAAGCACAAAGAAGACGCCCCGCAGGTCGACCTATCTATCGCACGCGACGGGGAAACCCTGCGCATTAACGCACATACCGTATCGGGTGCCGCCGGACCGTTCGACGTGCACATGCTGCGCTATCACCCGATGGCGGTCACGCAGGTCAAACGCGGCGAAAACGCGGGCCATACGTTCGAGAATTATAACATTGTCGAAGGCTGGCAGACGGTTGATCAGTGGGACGGGCAAGCGCCGCTATCACTCTCTGCCGCCATCACCGGCGATATGCCGGTGGTTGTGCTGGTGCAGCGCAGCAACGCGGGGCCGATCGTGGCAGCGGCGCGGATCAAGTAGTCACTCAAAACACCTAGATGTTTAGGCATTAATTGTCGTGGATGCGCCAGCGACGATGGACCCAGAACCATTGCTCGGGATCCGCTTTGACCCGTGCGGTAAGGCTGTCATTCAACGCCTGCGTCATCGTGACAGCATCACTGTGTGGCACAGGTGCCTCCAGCACCGTGTCGAATGACACCCCATCAGCTTGTCGAATGCCGTAGAACGGGATCAACAGCGCATCATAGCGCAGTGCCAGCTCGGCGGCAGAAAGCGCTGTATTGGCAGGTTGCCCCAAGAAATCGAGCGCCGGCGCGCCAAAGACGTGTTGATCAAACAGCAGTACCAGCTGCCCGCCCTCTTTTAGATGCCGTACGAAACCCGCCGTGCCGCGTCGGCCTTGCGGGAAGACAGGGCCGCCGAAAGCCTCCATCGTTTGGACATAATGCGCGTTGAAATAGGGGTTCTTCATGTTGCGGTAGAGCCCGCCAATGTCATACCCCCGCGCCACAAGACAGGCACGCATCGCTTCGTAGTTGCCATAGTGGCCCGTCACCAGAATGACCGGCTTGCCTTGTTCTGCCGCTTTTTCCAGCGCCGCGACGCCTGCGCCGGTCGGCGTATTCTTTGCCATACGCTTGGGGAAGTCGCGCGCCGAATAGTTTTCGATAAAGCTGCGCCCCACGTTGTTAAGGCACTTTGAGGCAATTTCTGCGCGCCGTTCTTGCGGCATCTGCGGCCAGATCATCGCAAGATTATCAAGCGCCCGCGCCCGATATCCTGCTACCGGCCCGATCACATGTTGAACAACCCAGCCGACGAACGCTATGCGCGTTTTATAGGGCAGCACCAAGGCCAGTCGAATAAGGCCGACGATAAAGGCATTGGTCAGGTAGTGCCCTGCACGTCGGCTAAATCGAACGTTCTTGGGATATTTGGGACTGGCCATGCGCATCTGCCTGCAAGGAAAAGCGCCCTTAAGGGGCGGGGCCTGCCGTTCATACCGCGCAGGGCCCCGCGCAACAAGCGTGTTTCACCCAGGCGGCAATGCGCCACCGGATGCAACAGCGGCTGGTTAATAGCTAAACGTCTGACCGGTTGCGATCGCTGTCCGCAAGGAGGTTTCGGCCCATGTCCCTGCCCCGCCATGCGCGCGAATGGCACGAAGTTCGGCCAAAGCTTCGGGGATATCGCCCTGCTCTACCAAAGCTTGCCCGCGATAGGACCGCGCGAGAACATTCGCAGGGTTGACTGCCAGCGCACGCGCATAGAACGCCATTCCGCCAGCTTGGTCGCCCATTTTGCGCGACGTGAACCCCATGTAGGTCAATCGACGATCGTCCTGCTCAGGCATAGCGGCAAGTACGATCTGCGCATCCGAGTATTCGCCTGCATAGGCCAGTTCACGAACAGTTTGATAAAGGTCATCCGGTGTTAACCGGCTATCCTTTGCATCGATACAGGTCTTTAACTTCTTGTCATACACCTGCCCGTCTTCGCATTTCACAACGGGCTTCGGTGGGGACGTATCATTGGAGCCAGCGGCAAAGGCCGCGAAAGGAATAGCCAATGACAGGATGGACGCAAACACAACACGCATACTCAAACACTCCTGAACTAAATACACGGCTGATGTTAGACGATCCGCGCCATAGGTAAAGCATTAGGTTCCACCCTAACGTCACGATATGGCGCGAGATAGGGCAATAATACGCAGCTTTTGAATCAAAAAGGCTGCACCGCCGTCAAGCGATGCAGCCCTGAATGCCTGCGCGTGTATCAGTCCTTGAAGACGCGCTTAAAGATCGTATCAACATGTTTGGTGTGGTAACCCAGATCGAATTTTTCTTCGATCTCTTCTGCACTTAGTGCGGCCAGGACTTCTTCGTCAGCCAGCAGCTCGGTCTTGAAATCCTTGCCGTCTTCCCAGACCTTCATGGCGTTGCGCTGAACCAGCTTGTAGCTGTCTTCGCGGCTCACGCCGGCCTGCGTGAGCGCGAGCAAGACACGTTGCGACATTACAAGACCGCTAAACTTATTCATATTTGCCAGCATGTTGTCAGGATAAATCAGCATATTGTCGATGACGCCGGTCAAACGATGCAGCGCGAAGTCAAGGGTGATGGTGGTGTCGGGGCCGATCGCACGCTCCACGCTGGAGTGGGAGATATCGCGTTCATGCCACATGGTGACATTTTCCATCGCTGGAATCACAGCCATGCGAATTGTACGGGCCAAGCCGGTCAGGTTCTCGGTCAGCACAGGGTTTTTCTTGTGCGGCATCGCCGAAGACCCTTTCTGACCCGCCGAGAAAAACTCAGCCCCTTCCAAGACTTCGGTCCTTTGCATATGCCGCACTTCGGTCGCAACGTTCTCGATAGAGCTGGCGATCACACCAAGTGCTGCGAAGAATGCCGCGTGACGGTCACGGGGGATGATCTGCGTGCTCACGGGTTCGGGAGACAGGCCCAGCTTTTCGCAGACATGTTCCTCGACCCGCGGATCGATATTCGCAAATGTCCCCACGGCACCGGAAATCGCACCCGTAGCAATCTCGGAGCGTGCTGTCTTCAGCCGCGTCAGGTTGCGGTCCATCTCTGCATAAAAGCGCGCAAAGGTAAGGCCCATTGTTGTGGGTTCAGCGTGGATCCCGTGGCTGCGCCCGACGCGCACAGTATTTTTATGTTCCATGGCACGGCGTTTCAGCGCGGCCAGCAGCAAACCCATGTCTTCGATCAGAATATCAGCTGCGCGGGTTAATTGCACGTTAAAGCAGGTGTCCAATACGTCAGAAGAGGTCATCCCCTGGTGCACAAAACGCGCCTCGTCGCTGCCCACATGCTCTGCCAGATGCGTCAAGAACGCGATAACGTCATGTTTTGTAACGGCTTCAATCTCGTCAATCCGCGCGACGTCGAACTCGACATCTTTGGCTTTCCAAACCGCCTCCGCATTTTCGCGCGGGATCACCCCAAGGTCAGCCATGGCATCACAGGCATGCGCCTCGATCTCGTACCAGATGCGGAACTTGGTTTCGGGGGACCAGATCGCAACCATCTCGGGGCGGGAATAACGGGGAATCATGTGGTGATACCTTTGTTTTGGGGTGTTTTGATGTACGCGCGGGATAGACCGCGGGGGGGTAAAGAACAAGTCTGAACCCTTGCGCCACCAAGGCAGGGACGCTTGCTGCCTCGCCGATAGGCGCCTCCGGCGGGAGTTTTCAGAGCAAAATGAAGAAGGGGCGCGTTTGTCCCATTCTGGTCTGGCAGTTTACCTTCGGACAGGCAAAGGTGCCGCAAATTGAATATATTACGCCATTAAGGAATCGCTAAGAAATGTCTGATACGTCTCGCTTAAGCCCCGCTACGATTGCTGCCCAAGCAGCGGGAGCGGTTGATGCGCAAACCGGCGGGGTTGTCCCGGCGCTGCCTATGGCCACGACCTATCTGCGGGATGAAGCATACCAACCGCTGCGTGCAGACAACATCTATCTGCGCGATCAGAGCGATATTGTACGCGTTGCAGAAAAAGTGCTCACTCAACTGGAGGGGGCGAAAGAATCGCTGCTGTTCCCGTCAGGCATGGCAGCGCTTGCCGCCGTCTTCCGTACCGTCCCAAATGGCGGGCGCGTGCTGGTGCAAAGCCAGATTTACTGGGGCACCACCAAGTGGATCCGGGATTTCTGCACCCGGCGTGACATTGAGCTGCGAGAGGTCGAAGCCTCTGACAAGGCGGCGTTTGCCGCCGCCTGCGAGAGCTTTAGACCAACCTTGGCGCTCATCGAAACGCCATCAAACCCGTGGCTTCGCGTGGTCGATATCCAAGCTGCGGCTGATGCGGTGCATAGCGCGGGTGGGTTGCTCGTGGTGGATAGCACGGCCGCGACGCCGATTCTGCAACAGCCGCTTAAACACGGTGCCGACGTTGTAATGCATTCTGCCACAAAGGGCATTAATGGCCATTCGGACGTATTGGCGGGCGTTCTGGCGACCAATGACGTCACGGGCCGCGTGTGGGAAGATATCAAAGCGGACCGGCATGATGCAGGCGCGGTTATCGGCCCGTTTGAAGCATGGTTGCTGGTCCGCGGGATGCGCACCCTGCCCCTGCGCGCCAAGCACATGTCGTGCAACGCCATGGAATTAGCAGAGTTTTTGCAAAATCACCCGAAAATCGAAGAGGTTCTCTATCCGGGTCTTGCGTCACATACGGGCCACGAATTGGCGACGCGGCAAATGTCAGGAGGATTTGGGTCGCTTTTGTCGTGCATTGTAAAGGGTGGCGGCGCAGCGGCGCTGGAGGTTGTCGGCAAGCTGGAAGTTTTCCATCGCGCAACGTCTTTGGGCGGGGTCGAAAGCCTTGTCGAACACCGCCACACGATCGAACCCCACACCGGGATTCCCGAAGGGTTGCTGCGTTTATCGGTGGGGATTGAAGATATCGAAGATCTAAAACGCGACTTGAGCCAAGCGCTTGATGCATAAAGATACTTCGGGGCGCTCGCGCCCCGGGACCCCATGTCTTTCGAAGATGATTTGAAGGATACAACCAGTGGTGCGGTCGGAGAGACTCGAACTCTC
>Ga0105354_1001340_pt1 | contig 15177 bp, 18 predicted proteins | sample GOMGulsemesocosm_FD_83658 | JGI IMG/M metagenome (GOLD analysis project Ga0105354, IMG submission 83658) | Methane-oxidizing microbial communities from mesocosms in the Gulf of Mexico - GOM9B Gulf of Mexico | ecosystem: Environmental > Aquatic > Marine > Cold seeps | place: USA: Gulf of America...
TATAAATGATTGACTTCATTATACTAAACAACGAACCAATACTAAAATTATTTATTAAACAACAATTCGATTCATAGGATAAAAAATGATGCCCTTTATTTCATATTCTATGATGTTTTTATGGTCATATACACATATTTTCTATGGTTCACGACTAGAATAGCAAACAATTAAACATGAATAAAAAGCACATATTAATGAATTTTTATTAACTTTAAAAACCTAAAAACTAATCAGTTATGAAAACATTAAAAATTAAACTTTTCAAAAAAATTATGTTTGCCATGGTTTTTGTTACTCTAGCTCCAGCAGTGATTGCACAGAGTAATGATAATTCCATGTACGAAACATCCTATGTAACAACCATGAATAATAAAGACCTGAAATGGTTACCTGCTCCAGAATTTTTCCCAGGTTGTTCCTTTACAATATTGCATGGAGATATTGTAAAACCCAACTTGGATTTCTTCTTTAAAATAGAACCTAATACCGAAATAGTAAATCATACGCATAATTCGCCAGAAAGAATGATTTTAATTTCAGGAGATTTGGAAGTACAGTACGAAGGAGAGGATCCAGTAATTTTAAAAGCGGGTAGCTATGCTTATGGCCCTGCAGGTAAACCACACAAAGCAAAATGTTTAGATAATGGACCTTGTGTTTTATTTATTGCAATGGTAGATCCTTTTGATGCTAAACCTATTACCAAAAAGAAATAAGGACCTTTAGTAAAATAAAAAAGTGTACGCTTATAGAGTTAAGTTTACTAAAAAAAGCAGTATTATTTAAAACAATACTGCTTTTTTTTTAGAAAACTACATTGGATTTTATTAACTCTCCCAAGCAAAGAAAACAAAAGAATTAGACCTATTGACACAAATGGAGAGTTAGACTAAATAATAAGATTTTTCTACTTCCTTTTTTTCAATTATTTCATAAACTCATCTTCGTCTATCCCATAGGAAAAAGCACATGATACCATACACAGTTTAAGTACCATTTTAATAATCTGAACCACCTAGTGAATTTGTTTTTTTTACACACCTAAAAAACTAACAATTAAACACATACCCTCATTGTATAGTTCCTGCAAATTCAAAATTGTTACCAAAAAAAAGAAATAAAAGATTGTTTTAACTTTATACTCCTTCCAAAAAGACAAGTCTATAATTTTTTATAAACTTAAATATCATATCATGAGCACAAAAACAAAACAAACAGATTCGTATGACAATGGTGAAATTGATTCATTTAAATTCCTTTAAACCCTTTGAATAAAAGGATTTAGTCTTGTTTTCAGTAGTTTATGGATTGTATACATATACCCCTTCCGAGGTCACAAAAATAAACCCTAACAATTTAATTGTTAGGGTTTTGTTGTTAAATGACAACTATTTTCTGTAATCCATATCTTAAGAATCATTCAAGCAGTTTCCTTTAATAAAACACTACCCACCAAACAATTACCAGTATTACCCCTATTGAAATGGCATCATAAATAGAAAATTCTATTGAAATTGCTTCCTCTAAAGGTTCTTGTGACAAAATATTTCTTACCAGTTTATACAATTGCTTAAACATCTCTATTTTTTTTAAAATAAAACACACCTTAAGTTAATCAATATTTTTCACTCTAGAAAATAATACAAAAAACTATTTGCATAAAAAAAGGCTCTAATACTAAAATTAGAGCCTTTTACTATAAGAAATAGTTAAATTATTTCAGCACTTAAACCTGCTTCTAACAGCTTTGTGCATTGAATTTTTAAATCTTTCAACTCTCCTGTTTTTACCGTGCATTTCCCATTATAATGTACAATCAATGAACATTGTTCTGCTTGCAATGGATTATGTCCACAAGTAGCAATCAAGCAATCTATTACATGATCAAAACTATTTACTTCATCATTATATAAAACAATCTCATTACTTTTTGTTTCCTTGGCTTTCAGGGATACTTCTTCTAATACTTGTTCTTGAACACTCATAACTTCCTAAATTATATTACAAATTTACGTATTTAACTGCAACCCAGTTGTTTCTTTCAATATTTTCTACAAACTTTAATTGATGCTTCCCGCATTCTTCAGAAATTAACGGAATATCTTCTCTATAAAACCCACTTAATAACAAGGTTCCATTTTCATTTAAACAAGATGCATAGGTAGCAATATCTTTTAATAAAATATTCCTATTGATGTTTGCTATAATAATATCGTATTTTTTACCCGTTAACAAGCTAGCTTCACCTTCGTAAGCCTTAATATTATGGCAATTGTTACGCTCAATATTTTCTACGGTATTTAAGTAACACCAATTGTCTATATCAATGGCGTTTAATATAGTGGCACCTTTCATTTCAGCCAATATTGCCAAAATACCCGTACCGCATCCCATATCTAAAACTGACTTACCGGTGAAGTCTAATTTTAAAATATGCTGAATCATCATATGAGTAGTTTCATGATGACCCGTACCAAAACTCATTTTTGGCTCAATTACAATATCGAATTCTACATCTGTTTTTTCATGAAAAGGCGCTCTTACAGCACATATTCCATCTACTTCAATAGCTTGGAAGTTTTTTTCCCATTCCTTATTCCAGTTTACTTGTTCAATTTCTTCAGAAGTGTATGAAATTGTAAACTCGTCGTTTGTTAAAATATAGATATCATCTAAAATACCTGAATTCCATTCAGGTTTCTGAATATAGGCTATTACACCCGCTTCATTTTCAACAAAACTCTCAAAACCTGCATATCCTAATTCCGCAATTAAAATTTCAGTTCCTGGTTCTCTAGGAGAAATCTCAAAAGTATATCCTATGTATATTGGTGTACTCATTGTATGTTATATAGATGCTATTATTGCTAAAAAATCTACTGCTTTTAAAGCTGCTCCACCTATCAATCCACCATCAACATCAGTATTTGAAAAAATTTCTTTTGCATTTGCTGGCTTTACACTTCCTCCGTATAAAATAGATACGCTTTCAGCTATTTCATTAGTATATTTATCGGCAACAGTTTTCCTTATAAAAGCATGCATTTCTTGCGCTTGTTCTGGCGTTGCTGTTTCACCAGTACCAATAGCCCAAACAGGCTCGTAAGCTAATACTATTTTTTTCCAAGAAGTTTCTGGCAAATGGAATAGAGCATTTTTAATTTGACTTTCGACCAATTTAAAATGATTGTTTTCTTTACGGTCGTTTAATTCCTCACCAAAGCAGAAAATAATTTTCATGCTTTGCGCTAAAGCGCTATCAACTTTTTCCTTTAATATAGTATCTGTTTCTCCAAAATAGGCTCTACGTTCACTATGCCCTAAAATAACAGTTTTCACCTTTATACTTTTTAACATTTCTGCAGAAACCTCACCTGTATAAGCACCATTTTTAGCCGCATGCATATTTTGAGCTGCGACCTTTATTTTTGACTTTTTAATTTCAACTACAGCCGTACCTAAATTTACAAATGTTGGAGCAACAATTACTTTCGTGTTTTTTAAAGGCATTTTTTTAAGCCCTTTTTTGATATCTTTTAACAATGTTTTTGTTTCCTTAACATCATTATTCATCTTCCAGTTTCCTGCAACAATATTCTTTCTCATACTATCTCTTTTACTTAAAAAAAGTTCAATATTTATATTTATCTATCCGCTTTTACAGCGTCTAAAATTCTTGAATCATTTGCCTTTACAGCTTTGTATAATTTTATAGTACCATCTTTTCCAACAACCATATAACGTGGAATCCAATCTAAATCAATCGATTTTCCAAGCGCTCCCTTCATAGATCCAGAACTCACCAAAAAATGATTTCCTACAATGTTTCTTTTCTCTATTGCGGCCTTCCAATTTCCCTGTTTTTTATCTACTGATAAAAACAAATATACCACATCATCACTTTTTGTTTGGTCTTGTAATTGTTTTACCAAAGGCAAGCCTTTTAAACAATCACCACACCATGAGGCCCAAATATCTACTACTATCGTTTTTCCTTTATAGCTTTCTAAAACCGATGTTAATGTCGCATTTTCACCCTTTAAACTGGTCAATTTAGCAGAAAGTGCTTCCTGCGGGAATATCACTTTATCTTGTGCACAAGCGCTTATTATTATTGTAACCAGCGCAATTAAAGCAATTCTAAATTTTCTCATGATATGTTATCTTTTAATTCAATCTTATTTTAGGATCTAACCATCCGTATATTATGTCGACAAAAATATTAATAATTACAAACATACTTGCTATAACTATCACCGAACCCATAATAACAGGCAAATCTAAATTATTTAAGGCATCTACAATTTCTTTTCCTAATCCGTTCCAATTGAAAATATACTCTACAAAAACGGCCCCTGCAAGCAAGGATGCAAACCATCCTGAAATTGCTGTTACCACAGGATTCATTGCATTTTTTATAGCGTGGTTTTTTATAATTGAAAATTCCGATAGTCCCTTAGCTCGTGCAGTACGAATATAATCCTGATTAAATACTTCTAACAAGGAGTTACGCATGAGTTGTATGACAACTGCTAATGGGCGTATTCCTAAAACTAGCGCTGGCAATATCAGGTTCTTTAGTTTTAAATGTAATGACTCTCCAAAGTCATCCAATTCATACAAACTTCCTGTCATTTCTAAATTAGTGTATTTATGCAATACATAACCAAATAACCATGCAAATAATATTGCGCTAAAAAAGGAAGGAACACTCATACCCAGTATACTAAATATTTGAATACATTTATCAATCCATGAATCTTTAAATAGTGCTGAAAAAACACCTAATACGCCCCCTATAAGTAAAGCTATACAAATAGAAGCTACTGCCAGTACAACAGTATTTGGTAAGGTTTCTGAAATAATTTGTGCTACCGATTTACCTGATTTAGAAAAGGATTCTCGTAAATACGGCTTTTTTAATACTATGGTAGTATTTAATATCGTAAACAATTCTACTGCGCTATACTTTCCGCTTGCTAAATTCGTGTAATTATCCCGTTCATTGTTATGAAATGACAGCGGTGATAAATCGTTTAAATAATAAAGATATTGAGTTGATAAAGGTTTATCAAAACCAAACTTCTTTTTTATTGCAGCAATTTGCTCACTACTTTCATTTTGACCCAACATCATTTTTGCAGGATCTCCAGGAAGAATATTAAACAAGAAAAAGATAACCGTTATCACACCAAAAAGTGTTAACACAGCATAACCTATTTTATTTAAAAGATACTGTAACAATTACTTTTTAGATTGTTTGGTTAAATCATCAGAAAACGCATCATAATATTCGAAATAAATAAATCCAAAATCATCTTGAGTTTTTACTTCTGATTGAATACTATTATTATTCATAATGTTGTATAATGAGGAAGCATCTTTTATCAACCACCATAATTCCTTTTCTCTATCGTATTCAAACGTAATAACTCGAGTCCATCTATTTGCTTTACCAGCTTCATGTTCAACTGAAAAAGCATTCCCTTTAAAAACTATTGACGTTAAGGGGCTACCTTGCGGAGAATTACATGAATAGCAATATACGATATCTTCATTTTCAAGGATTTTCTCCAATTTACCAGCATCATTCCTTTTTAGAATAAGCACATTCCTTTTCGATTTAATTTCATCGTTCCTGTACTTGCTCACCTCATTTAAGTCTCCTAAAACAAGAACAGCATCAATTTGTTTGTCTCCGTTAAAATCTCCTGCTGCATAGGTAATCATATATTTTCCTTGCGCCACAAAAGGTTTAATTTCTTCAAAAGGAATTGTGGGTTTTTCTTTTGCAACAAAGTCGTCTGACCAACGTTTTTTCTTTTTTTGAGCGAAAGAAATCGTGGTAATCAATAAAAATAATAGGGCAATTTTTTTCATGATTTTAATATTTTTAATCGGATTAACCTATAATGATAACTTATCAATATCTCTCCAATGCAGTTTTTGTTTTACAGTTCCTTTATCCATTTCAAATACCCCAGGATTGGAACGAACAATAGTTTTTAGTGTTATTCCATCACAGAAATAAAACTGAAAATTTAAATCGTATTCAGCAACTTTAGCAACTCTGCTTTCTTGTGTTTCAGCAGTCATTCCAATAACGGTATACCCCTTTTTTAATGCTTCATCAGTAATCTTTTTAATTGCTTTAAATCCTTCATCACTAGATTTAGCAAAATCATAAGCTACTACCACTAATACATTGTCTTTTGAAAGAAATAACTCGGTATCATCATTCTGCCCTTCAATCATGAAGTCATGAATTTTAGGTTCCACAGCTTCTCTAATAATTTTTGTAGAATGATCCATAAACTTTCCTCCTTCAACTGTCGGATATTCTCCTACAAATGCCTTTCGCTCACCATTAACATCAAAATACCAAGTATATTCAATAATTGCGGGTAATGCATCTGGCGGAACAACCATTCCTTCAGTAATATTTGCATTTATTTTAAACGCTCTGAAATCTTTTATAGGCAAATGATTGTAGCAATACACCGTAAAAACTAATGATGCGACTAAGCTTAAACTTAATAATCTCCATTGGTTTTTATCAAATCGTTTGATAACAAACATCAAACCATACACCAATATTGAAAAAATTACAGGGAACCACCAACCAGTAACTCCCACAGAAAATAATGCAATAAGTATTAATGAAGGAACGATGTATTTTAAATCTTCTCTATTTTTATTCGGAAAAATATGTTTTCTGAATAAAAACAGTATTACTGAAAAGAACAATAAAACTACATCTTTTGAAAACGATTCCCATGGTGTTAATTTTAAGGCATCACCAAAGCAACCACAATCTTTTACTTTATCAAAATAAGCAGAGTAAAAGGTTAAAAAGGTAAAAAACAACATCATTAATACATTTAATGTTGTCGTTAATTTTGCTTTTAATCCGAAAATCAACGCTACTCCTAATAGGATTTCTAATATGCAAATACTTGCAGCCATTTCTAAAGTGTAGGGTTGTAAAAACTCCATCCCTAATATTCCTTCAGTAAAATATTCAATTAGCTTATATGAAAATCCTAAGGCGTCATTTGCTTTAATAACACCTGAAATTATTAATAAACTTCCTACCAGTAATCTTGAAATGTATAGTAATGTGTTTTTCATATGTTTTTTTTATATAAATCAACTTTCTCGATGCAAGCATACGAGGTATGAATTAAATTTTTTGTTTTTCGCTCGAGACATCCCGATAGCAATCGGGACAGGAATTAAAACCCATTTGTGGGATTAATTACTGTTTACATCTTTTCTTCTTCTTTCAATAAAATCAATGCAAAAACTGAATAGTTAATCATATCTTGGTAATTAGCATCAATACCTTCACTAACCAATGTTTTTCCTTCATTATCTTCTATTTGTTTTACGCGCAATAATTTTTGTAAAATCAAATCGGTTAAGGATGAAATTCGCATTTCTCTCCAAGCTTCACCATAATCATGGTTTTTAGCTTCCATTAACTCTCTAGTTATTTTAAATTTTTCGTCATACAACAGCGTTGCTACATCTAAATTTAAATCAGGTTGTTCTACCACACCTTTATCTAGCTGGATTAAAGCCATTATGGAATAGTTAATAATTCCGATAAACTCTGAAGCCTGTCCTTCATCAACCTTTTGTTCTGTGTTTTGTTGTAGGCCTCTTATGCGTTGTGCTTTTATAAATATCTGATCGGTTAGTGATGGCAAACGTAGTATTCTCCACGCGCTACCGTAATCTTTCATTTTATTGATAAACAAGGCTCTGCAAATATTTAAAACCTCATTGTATTGTTTCGCTGTTTTTTGCATCGATACTATGTATAATTTGCGTAAATTTCGTTGATTTTTTGCTGATTAACAACAGTAATATCACTTTTATTTCGCATCTAAATTGAAAAACACGCTATGACTATTAATTGTAAAGGGAAACTGATTGATTTAACCATCACAAAGATTATGGGAATCTTGAACCTTACTCCTGATTCTTTTTACGACGGTGGAAAATACGATAATGAAAAAGAAGTCTTTTCTCAAGTAGAAAAAATGCTAACCGATGGCGCCACTTTTATTGATGTTGGTGCATATAGTTCCCGCCCAGGAGCACAACATATTTCGGAAGAAGAAGAATTAGAACGAATTGTTCCAATAGTGAAAGGTTTAATTACTCGCTACCCAAATATATTACTTTCTATTGACACGTTTAGAAGCAATGTAGCAAAAAAATGTATTGAAGAAGGAGCTGCGCTAATAAATGATATCTCTGCGGGAAATATGGACACTGAAATGCTCAAAACAGTGAGTGAATTAAACATCCCTTACATCATGATGCATATGAAAGGAACCCCTCAAAACATGCAAGAGAACCCTGTTTATAATAATGTTACGCAAGAAATATTATACTATTTCTCTGAAAAAATTGCCTTAGCAAGAAGTTATGGCATTAATGACCTAATTATTGATCCAGGCTTTGGTTTTGGAAAAACAAATGAACATAATTTTCAACTTTTAAATGAGTTAGAACTACTTAAAAATATTGAATTACCACTACTAGTAGGAGTATCCAGAAAGTCAATGATTTATAAAACCTTAAACACCGATGCTAAAAATGCGCTTAATGGAACAACCACTTTAAACACATTGTCAGTATACAAAGGAGCTAATATTTTAAGAGTTCATGATGTAAAAGAAGCTGTAGAATGTGTAGGTTTAATGCAAAAGTTAATTCAACAATAAAATTACAATGAAAAAAATATTATTTCTTCTATTCATAACTTTAGTTTCTTGCCAAAAGAACACTTTTATAATTCCTTCCAACACACTTTTAAAAGAAGCGTCTGACTCTTTTTTTCAACCGAACACTACTCATAAAATTAAATTAAAAAAGGAAGAAGTTAGTTATACAAACGAATATAACCGCTTGCCAAATACCGAATTTTCAAAATTCTATTTAAAAAAACACCCTAATATCTATGCTCCTTATTTTAATATCACCTTAAATTTGAGTTTGAACCATAAAATTACTTTTGAAGGTGTTCAAGTTTTCGAAGATGAGCTCATTTCCTATGTAAAAGAATTTGTTGATTTTGCTGCAGAAGGAAGACCAACAATGATTCATTTAAATTTTGATGAAAACATTAACTTTTTAGAATATCGAGAATTTATTAATTTCATTGAACCAATACGAAGTGACGCTATAAAAATTAACAAGCAAGTTTTTATCTACAACGTAAAATCATTACCCGATTGTGACTGTAGTTTATAAGCAGTTATTATAAATATTTAACTATTTTTACATAAACACATACCAATTGGAACTATTTAATATTTTAGAATTTACACTCCTTGATTTACTAGACATTACTTTAGTTGCGCTATTATTGTATTATGTGTATAGATTAGTAAAGGGAACAGTTGCCATAAACATCTTTATTGGTATTGTAGTCATTTATCTAATTTGGGAGCTAACCAAAGCCTTACACATGGATGTGTTAAGCAGTATTTTAGGGAAGTTTATCAGTGTAGGTGTATTTGCTTTAATTGTAGTATTTCAACAGGAAATACGAAAGTTTTTATTGATGATCGGTTCCACTAAATTTTTTACAGATAGCAAGCTACTACAAAACTTCAACTTTTTACAAACCAAATTAAAATCTACCACTAATGTAGATGCTATACTTACTGCTTGTATAAAGTTAGCGACCACTAAAACAGGAGTTTTACTGGTTTTTGAACGTAAAAACAATCTTGAATTTGTAAAAAACACTGGAGATGAAATGAATATTTCCTTGACTCAGCCTATATTAGAAAGCATCTTTTATAAAAATAGTCCGCTACACGATGGTGCCGCAATTATTGAAGGAAACTCCATTACGGCAACTCGTGTAATACTACCAATTTCAAACAGCCAAAGCATTCCTAACCGATTCGGATTACGACATAGAGCCGCTATTGGTATTACCGAAAAAACTGATGCTTTAGCTTTAATAGTATCTGAAGAAACGGGAAAAATATCCTATATCAAAAACGGGGAGTTCGTACTATTTAGCGACACAGAGGAACTAGGCCAACTACTTCTTGAAGATTTAGGATAAGCCACTAATAAGAGTAGGTACAACGTACATCTAAAATATTTTTTTGGAACCAACATCTACTTACTTTATAAAAAAAATCCTGTTAGTATAATAACTAACAGGATTTTTTACCCCAAAAAAACTTACTTTACCTACCTTGTTAAAAGCAGATATTCAAATATACCACATTATTTTAGTTTATAAAATACCCAATATTGGGTATTTTTAACATATTGAATAACAATTACTTAAACCACATCTACTTCACTAAACTGTACTTCATATAAATTTTTATAATACCCATTATCAATTTTCAATAACTCCTTATGTGTTCCTTTTTCAACTACTTGTCCTTGATCCATTACTATAATCATATCCGCACTTTTAACGGTTGCTAGACGATGTGCAATTACAATTGAGGTTCTGTTTTTTGTGATTTCAGCTGTAGCATCTTGAATTAATTGCTCTGAATGAGAATCTATAGAAGAAGTTGCTTCGTCCAAAATTAAAATATCAGGATTACTTACATAGGCTCTTAAAAAAGCTAATAATTGTCGCTGACCTGTAGATAACATTACCCCTCGTTCTTTTACATTATATTCATAGGAATTTGGGAGTTGTTCAATAAACTCGGCTACTCCTATTACTTCAGCAGCTTTTTTAACATCCGCCAATGTTATGCTACTATCATCCAGCGTAATATTATTCAAAACACTATCTGAAAACAGAAAAACATCTTGTAAAACAATTGCAATTTTATCTCTTAAATTATCTAACTTATACTTATTTATGGAAACACCATCTAATAAAATATCACCACTATTTATTTCATAAAACCTACTCAATAAATTTATTATTGTAGACTTACCAGCTCCAGTGGCACCAACAATAGCAACAGTTTCTCCAGGATTAACTTTAAAAGAAACCCCTTTTAACACTTCCTCACCTTTTATATAGGAAAAATGAACATCTTTAAATTCAATCACCCCTTTAACATCTGCCACCTCAAAAGTACCTTCGTCAATGATAGCTGTATCAGTATCAATAACATCAAAAACTCTATTGGCAGCAATCATCCCCATTTGTAACGTATTAAACTTATCCGCTAATTGACGTAAAGGTCTAAACAGCATTTGAGCCATTTGAACAAACATTGCCATGATACCAATTTTAGAAAGGTCATGATTCATTACCGAATCCATACCTGAATTCCATAAAATAACAGCAATTGTAATTGATGAAGCCAATTCAATTATGGGAAAGAATATAGAGTTATACCAAACTGTTTTTACCCATGCTTTTTTATGCTTCTCATTAATAGCTTCAAACTTTTTATATTCTTCATTTTCACGAGCGAAAAGCTGAACAATTTTCATTCCTGTAACATGCTCTTGTACAAAAGTGTTCAAAGCCGATACTTGGAAACGAACATCTCTAAAAGCTCCTTTCATGGCGCGCTGAAACATTCGTGTAGCAATCAAAATAAACGGCAGTATAGCAAAAACATATAATGATAGCTCTAAACTAGTTACCAGCATTACAATAATTACGACAATCATTTTTAATAAATCGCCAATTATAACAAAGAACCCTTGGCTAAATACCTCTGCTATTTTTTCAATATCACTAACAGCATTGGTTACAAGTTTCCCAACCGCATTAGTATCAAAATACTTCATTTTAAAATGAAGCATGTGCTTAAAGAGTTTTACACGGATATCTTTAATTATAGATTGACCAATCCAGTTTGCAAAAAATATAAATAAAAATTGAATAATGACCTCTAACACTAAGATTCCTGCCAGGATAGAAATTAATACCACCAAACCTTCTTCATCACTTTCATATAATTTAGTAGTAATGATCTCATTTAATAAATAAGGTCTTGATACCGCCAAAAACGATAGTAATATTGCAGCAATTAACACACCATAAAAAGTTCCTAAATACGGTTTTGTATACTTCAGCAACCTATTAAAAAGCTTAAAATTAAATGTATTTGCAGTATTATTTGCCATAAACTATATTCTCTGGGTATTCTACTTTTGTTAAATACAATCCTTGTGCAGGTACTGAAACGCCAGCCTCCCCTCTATCTTCACTTTTTATAATATCATGTATTGCAGCAACTTCAATTTTCTCTAAACCAACATTTAATAGCGTTCCTACTATTGCCCTAACCATATTTCGTAAAAATCGATTCGCAGAAACACTAAAAATTAATTGATTCCCTACATAATTCCATTCAGCATGAGTAACATCACAATTAAACGTATGTACTTCAGTTTTAACTTTTGAAAAACACTTAAAGTTAGTGTATTCTAATAAAATTTTTGCCGCTTCATTCATTTTTTCAACATCCAACGGAAGTTTCATTAAATGAGTATATTCATGTAGAAACGGATCTTTTTTGGTAATAATTTTATATTCATAAGAGCGTTTTACAGCATGAAACCGAGCATGAGAATCGTCCGTAACTCTAAAAACAGTTTCTACTACAATGCTTTTTGGCAATACAGCATTTAACTTGTATACAAAAAGTTGTTCTTCTAAAATTTCATTAATATCAAAATGAGCGAAAATTTGAGTTGCATGCACCCCCGCATCTGTTCTTCCAGCACCAACAACACCAATTTTTTGTTGTGTTATGGTACTTAAAGCTTGTTCTAAAACTTCTTGTACAGAAATAGCATTGGGTTGTATTTGCCAACCGTGATAATTTTTACCGTTATATGAAAGCTCAATAAAATAGCGCAATGAAATTCTTTTTTTGATTAGCAAATATAAGGTATGATTTACGAATTATAATTTTACCTGCTGTTAAAGTAAATAAAATACCTTGATTCATCTAAAAAAGTTACTTTTGACATGTTTATTTTTGATTATTCAATTACCACATGACCAAAATATTATTATTATCAGATACGCACAGTTTTATTGACGAACAGATATTAAAATATGTAAAACAAGCGGATGAAGTATGGCATGCAGGTGATATAGGTGATTTAAAAGTTACCGACGCTATAAAAAAGCTAAAACCTTTACGAGCGGTATATGGCAACATTGATGATACCACAGCTAGATTAGAATTCCCTTTACACAACAGGTTTTTATGCGAAAAAGTAGATGTTTGGATTACCCATATTGGCGGCTACCCAGGAAAGTATAACATCAACATCTGGGAAGAAATACAACAAAATCCGCCTAAGATTTTCATTGCAGGTCATTCTCATATACTAAAAGTGCAATACGATAAAAAATTACAGTCATTACACTTAAACCCTGGTGCTTGTGGCAAACACGGTTTTCATAAAATACGTACGATGTTACGCTTTGAAATTGATGGTAGTGATATTAAAAATATGGAAATTATTGAGCTAGAACAGCGGAAATAATTACTAATTAATTTTTTCATACTTTTAATCTCCTCTTAGAATCGACATAAATTTAAAAAGTAACTATGAATTTTAAGCAACTATTTTCTAATAAAAAAACTATTCATTTATTGTACTTAAGCTTAATTACACTAGTACTAGTAACGAAATTGCAATGTAATTCTAACAACAATCAATTTACTACAAAATCCTTAATTAATAAACTAGAAAATAACAATCATAATATTACTAAGAAAAATTCCAGAGTATTGGGATTAATAGAGAGAAAAGGACGCAACATTCCTTCTCTATTTATGGATGATTATTTAAAAGCAACAAAAATTGTTACTATTTCTCAAGAGCTAAATAAAATTCTTGATCAATTTAAAATATCACTTTTAACAGATTTTGAAAAAAACACATTTCTTACAAACAAAAATATCCTTTTAAACTCTTTAAATAAATACAAAGATTCTTTACTAACTTTTAGCCAAGAAGATAAAATATACAAAAATGATATCTTAAATAAAATTAAACATCTTAATTTAGATGAAGTTTTTGTTGAAAAAAATAGTATAAAACCAGAAAGTAACAATCAAATAAACAAACTTGAAATTGCTGCGAGAATAAGTTTAGTTCAATATGACATTAGCATTATTACACAAGAATTATTACTAAATTTATCTGGACTCAATCATAATGATTTTTTATCATTTAAAAGCTACAGAGCTATTGTAGTACCTCAAAAAACAGCTTGTTTAGAAGGTGAAAACTTTAAAGGAAGAATTGTATTAGGAAGGGTAGATGTAAACACTAAGCCTAATAAGGTTATTTTAAACGGACAAGAAATAGATAAGAAAAACTTTAAAGATGATGGGGTTGTATTAAATTTTCCTGTCGGAAAAATTGGAGAAAACGAATTAAAAGGGCAATTTATATTTATGGAAAACGGATATCCAGTAACAGTACCTATTGAATCCTCTTATTTTGTTCTTTCAAATAGTAAATAAACCAGCTAATTTTCGGCATAAAAATTAATGAGTTTTCTATATAACTATAAACTCACCTTCCAAAGGCTTCAATTCCTTTTTCAACATAGGTATTAACTTATCCCCATACTCCAAATACAATTCAGAGAAGTTTGTATTTCGTTCTTGTAAACTTTGTTTTGGAAACAATTGGTTTTGAAGATTCATAAAAGAGTTTAACTTCTCTTTAAATTTACGTTTTTCTGCTCTTAACAATCGTTTCTCTAAAGTATCTAATCCGTTTAATTGCATTTTTTCTTGTGCAGCTACTGCTCCTACAAAAGATGCATCTGTTTGTTTAGCTATTTTATACAATTCTTTAAACTGCTCTTTTAAAAACGCTGCTTGACCAGAAAAGTCTATGTTTAATTCTGAAAGTTCTTTTGTTTTTTGAGTTAGTAAATCCGATTGTTTCAAAAATAACTCTGAAGTTGATAATTTTAATTTAGCAGCTCTTTTGTGCTGCGCCTCAGTAATCACCATCGCGGAATTACGTAATAATAACATTGGAAAAACAACTCCAAAATCAGCAAACATTGACTTCATTTCAAACCAATAGGCTAATTCTCCTCCCCCACCTATGTAGCATAAGTTTGGTAATACGACTTCTTGATACAATGGACGTAACAACACATTAGGAGAAAAGCGCCCCGGCACCTCATAGAGGTGTTTTAGTAGTTCTTTTTTAGTCCATGAA
>Ga0105354_1001345_pt1 | contig 15150 bp, 9 predicted proteins | sample GOMGulsemesocosm_FD_83658 | JGI IMG/M metagenome (GOLD analysis project Ga0105354, IMG submission 83658) | Methane-oxidizing microbial communities from mesocosms in the Gulf of Mexico - GOM9B Gulf of Mexico | ecosystem: Environmental > Aquatic > Marine > Cold seeps | place: USA: Gulf of America...
CCAGGTGCTGCTTTAACTTTGCTTAAATCTATGGATTTAACGATTCCGTGAGCTATGGTTGTTTGACCTATTGCACCATGTAAATGATTTGCCATAACTGGACGGTCATCTATATATAACGCTTTACCGCTAACATGTTTTTCAGCACTTTCGTGTTTTCTAGAAACACCTACTTTACCTGCAACTTTACTAGATTCTTTACTTGGCAAATCAATTAACTTACGCATGATAAAAAACTCCAGTATTAGTATTAGGTTGTGTCATTTCGATAAAGGCTTTTTGTAATAGGTTTTGTGCTACTTGCATACGGTACTGCGCTGAAGCACGTACATCATTCATAGGTGTATAATCAGTTGCTAAAGCAGCCATCGCACTTTCTATGGTGCTTTGTGTCCAAGGCTGACCATTAAGTGCTTTTTCACAGTTACTTGCGCGTTTCGGAATTCCTGCCATGCCACCAAATGCAATGCGTGCACTTTTGATCACATCACCATCTATTTCTAGGTTAAATGCAGCCAATACCGCTGAAATATCATCATCAAAACGTTTTGATATTTTATATACTTTAAGGTGTGTATTTTCTTTTGCTTTAGGAATGATGATGCTTTGAATAAATTCGCTTTTTTGCTGCGATGTTACTTTGTAATCTACAAAATAATCTTCAATTGGAATAATGCGATTATCATCACCTTTACGTAAATTAACTTGTGCATCTAACGCAATTAAAACTGGTGGCGTATCGCCAATTGGCGAAGCATTACCAACATTGCCGCCTAATGTACCTTGGTTACGTATTTGCAATGAACCTATGCGCTCTATCATTTCACCAAACTCATGATACTCAGTAGCAATACTAGGGGTAAATTCTGTATAAGGAAGTGCAGCACCAACCACAAACTCTGAATCGTTTTGCTCAAATGTTTGTAGCTCAGGTACGTTGCCAACATAAATGATAGTGCCTAAACTTTTCATCATTTGTGTAATTTCAAGTACGATATCTGTGCCACCGGCAACAATACGTGCATCTGGGTGAGCAAGCATTAACTCGCTTAATTCTTTTAATGTTGTTGGACTAAAAGCCACCTGATCGCCATATGATAATTGCTGCATGGTATCTTTTTGGATCATCGCTAGCGTTTCAATTGTTTTACCTTTATTGCGGTCAAACTGATCTGGCCCGTGATTATTAGCCGCTTTTGCCGCATCAATAATCGCACGATAACCTGTACAACGACATAAATTACCAGCAAGTGCTTCTAATGTTTGTTCTTTTTCAGGTTCAGGGAAGTTTTTATGTAAAGCAAATAAAGACATGATAAAACCAGGTGTACAAAAACCACATTGTGAACCATGAAAATCAACCATGGCTTTTTGCACTGGGTGTAACTTATCACCATCTTGTAAATCTTCAGCTGTGATCAATTGCTTACCATGTAAGCTAGGTAATAAGCTGATACATGCATTTAAACTTTTATAACGTAAGTTTCCACCAGCATATTCGGCAACAACAACAGTACATGCACCACAGTCTCCTGAAGCACAACCTTCTTTAGTGCCATTTTTATCGGCATTGTTTCTTAGGAACTGAAGAATACTGGTATTTGGATTTACATCACTTAAGGTCGTTAAACGATCGTTAAGTAAAAATTGAATTTGATTATCTGCCATAAAATTTTGCCTACCCTGCTAGCTTTTTATTTCTTTGTTATTCCCAGCAACAAAAATTAAAACGTTTGTTACGATAAACCTGACACATGTGTCAACTTACGTAAAATATAAGTTAATGGACGACACGAGTCAAGGGTGAATTTTAAGAAACAATTAAATACTCTTTAATAATAGGCATTAAAAGTTAACAAAATATTAATGGGATAATAGGTTTGGCAGCTAAAATGGATGTAGTTTGCAAGACTAAATTTATGAAATGAATAAGGGGAAGCCAGGGTTTAGCTAATTGCTTATATCTATATAATTATCTAAACCTGTCATTCCCGAGTGCTTGTATCGGGAATCTCATCACCTGAAAATAAGTTTAAAGTCTCAGACTAAAACCTTAAAAACAGATCTCCGATAAAACACCTCGGAGATGACGCTTGAGAGAGTTAATATATATTGAAGTTTAAACAAGTCATTAAAGTGAGAAAATAGCTAAAAGTAAAAGTGGTTATAGCTCCTTACTTTCATTAGTCATTCCGGAGTAGTTGCATCTATAAATTATCTAAACCTGTCATTCCCGAGTGCTTGTATCGGGAATCTCATTATCTGAAAAATTAGTCTAAAGTCCTAGGCTAAAACCTTAAAAACAGATCTCCGATAAAACACCTCGGAGATGACTCCTGAGAGTGCGAACCTTGTTGGGGTTTAAGTACCACAATAAAATTATGGTGCTTATTTTAGATGAGTTACTTTGCTGTAATGCGTTTAATATCTACCTGAGGAGATTCATAACCTGTAAATAATAACCAGTTATTCTCTGGCACATAAGTCATACCACGCGTACGGCTAAAGCTTCGCTCTGGTACACGAATAATATCTTTATGCTCTTGCGTTTCGAAGTTATAAAAGCTCAAGCGGTAATCGTTCCCTTTCACATTAAAGTAGTAAATACCTTTATCTGTATATTGCCAACCTGTGCTACTCGGTAAACGAATATTAGCGAGGAGTTTTCTTTCTTGTGTTGGTGCTATTAATGGCAGTCGCCATAATCCTTTGCCACCACCTTTACTATAAATAAGTTCACCAGCAGAGGTTTCAACGCCATAGTTACCACCGTTTTGAGTCAATTGCTTTACTTGCTCACCATTAACGGAGACTTGATGTAAATTTGTATTATCTGATACATAAATAGTTTGGTTATCGCCAGACCAACTAGGTTTATTATGAAAAACGAGCCCTGTATCTAAACGCTTTAGGTTCTGTGTTTGCACATTAATAACATATAGCTCATTACTATCAACTGTGTTCACTATAAAGGCAATGTGTTTACCATCATGTGACCAAACCGGATTTTTTATGGTTTGCTTTAACTGTGTAAGCTGTTGCTTTTTAATGCCATCAAGACCGCTTATCCAAAGTTCATCAAACCCCGACTCATTTGAGATCATAGCTAACTGTTTTGATGAAATAGAATAATTAGGATATCTAAAATTAAATTCCGACTGTAATAATGGGAATGGAGACGAAGCAACTTGTGCATCTAATTCTACGTGCATAATAGAAGTGTCTATTTGCCAGTTATGATAATAAATCGTTTTTTCATCAGAATATCGCGGAAAGCTCACTCCTGACACCGGCAGCTTAACTAGCTCCGAACTATCTACATCAATTTCAAAGCCATATCGTTTACCATGTTCGATTGCTGCAAAGATCAGTTTATTCTCTGAAGGATGCCAATCTAAGCCTCTAATATCCAAATAACCGGAAGTTAACCTCCTTTCGATACCTGAGCTTATTTCATGAATAAAAATATCTTCATGACCCGATTCTGTATTTCGAGAAATTGCTAAGTACTTTTGATCTGAGCTAAACGAAACTGATTCATCTGTATAATCACAATTTTGTAAACAGGTCAGACGTTTGGCAGGTAAATCGGAGTTAAGCTCTTTTAGATATATCGCTTTATCAGTATTTTTATCACTAATACCAGCATATGCTAATAATAAACCATCTTTTGAAAGGGCAACCGAGCTACTGCTACTTGAATCACAATTACCTAAAAGTTCAACCATAGAGGTTTGTAAATCTTTTTTAACTACCTGACAGCCAATTTTACTGCTTCTACGATAATAATAAAGTGCACTGCCATCAGGCGCCCAAACAGTGCGTCCTTCTCTGAATTTTGAGTGTGTTAAGTTTCTTGATGCTAAGTCAGGTTGAGATAAATCTTTTAAATACAAATCAATATTACGATTCATTTGACGCCAAGAAAAAGCCAAATAGCGTCCATCAGGCGATACTGATGGATATAATTCGCGGCCGGGATATTGTGTAACTAATACTGGTTTTGAAAATTGTGTTTTTTGATTCCCATCTGGCCAAGATATAAAACCAATAAATATTAAAGCAAATAAGCCCAAAGCATATAAAGACCAAGTATGTGACCAAACTATATTAAAAGACTTATTTAGATCCTGCTTTGGTTTAATGTACTCAGGTTCTATTAATAATTTGTAACCCGTTTTACGAATTGTTTCGATAAATTCAACATTAGCATCAAAACTTTTAAGGCTTTTTCTCAAATGCCAAATTGCATTTGTTAATGCTTTTTCGCCAACATAAAAATTACCATCCCAAATCTCGTCAATAATTTGTTCTCGTGTTACTAAGTTTGGGTATTGCTGTGCTAAAAAAGCTAATACTTCAATAAACTTGGGTTGCAATGTTAGCTTAGTTTCACCCATAGAAATAATATTCTCTGGTGGCTGTACTTCACATTGATTAAGTTTAAAAGACTTATTAAGGCTCATTAAGTATCGATACTTTTTAAAATATTAGATTTCATAGCATACCTAAAACCTTATAAAAAAGGCAAAGGATTTACGATAAATAACAATAATATTGGAAAATGCAACAATAGGGATGAAATTTGTAACTTATTGTTTTAATTTGTGAAGATTTGAATAGATATTAAATAGATGTATAAAAGGTTAATAATAGAGAGCCCTAGCATTGAGCTAATGTAAAAACTACTTTAAAAAACAAATAAGCCAATTGGTTTAGCTTCATAAATGCTTTTTTATTTACTGAGGCAGGAGTTCAAATAACAGCGTGCTTTTATTTGAACTACCACAAATAAAATAATAAGTAGCATATTAAGTAACATAGTTCAGGGGAACTCATATGAAAAAAACATTTAACCGCGGTGCTATAGCAACAGCTATCGCCTTTGCAATATCAGGTCAAGCTTTTGCAGCTGATGCTGACAATATCGAAAGAAAACAAGCTCAGTCTTCAATTAGCAATCAAAAAGCTGAAGAAAGTAAAGTCGAAAAAATTGTTGTTACAGGTTCTCGTTTACGCCGCGATAGTTTTAGTGTTGCAACTCCTCTTGTAACTATGGACTTGGATGCAATTCAGGATACTGGTTTAGGTTCTCTTTCTGAAATTTTAGTTGATGGCATGCCAGCAATCAGTGAAGGCAGTAGTAACTCAAATTCTCAATCAAGCGTACAAAACACAGGTTTATCAACTATTGATTTACGTAATCTTGGTACCAACAGAACGCTGACTTTAGTTGATGGTCGTCGTGTTGTTTCTAATAGTTACAGTGGTAACTATGTAAGCTTAAGTACAATTCCAAGTGGTATGGTACAACGCGTTGAAATTATTAGTGGTGGTGCATCAGCAACATATGGTTCTGATGCTGTAGCGGGTGTGGTAAATATCATCACACAAACAGATAAAGAAGGTTTTGGTTTTAAAGCGCGCTCAGGTGAATCAACTGAAGGCGGCGCAAAAGAGTTTACACTAGATTTAAATTACGGTACTTCATTTGATAATGATCGTGGTTACATGTACTTCAGTACAAACTGGGATCGCCAGTTTGGTTTAATGTTCGATGATAGAAAGCAAGCACAAATCGAAGATTCATACAGATACAGTGAGTCTGACGGTTGTAACCAAATGTTGACTGAAAATGGTTACCAATGTATGCGTGATATTTCACAAGCTGATTGGCGCAGCCGTAGTGATGGTACTTTAGGTGGTGTATTTGGTGAAAGCAGCCGAAATGATACCCAATTTTGGTACGACGAAAGCGGTTTACGTAGCGACTGGAAAGATAATGAAGAAAAGTACGGTATCAACTCTCAACAATATGTTGCATTAAAGGTACCAGATGATGCATTTTCTACAGCTTTAAAAGTTAACTATGATTTAACTGATGATACATCTAGCTACTTCCAAGTACAGCTAAGCCAGAATCACTCAGTTAATAATAAATCACCAGAAGATGAGTACGAAAGTGCTTATGCTTTAACTTTAGATCCCCAAACAGGTGAACCAGGTCGTGTAAGACCAGGTTATATCTCTATGGATAACCCATACGTTCCACAAGAAATTAAAGATGCTGATTTATATAAAGATCGTATCTATTGGGATCGCCGCTTTGATGAAGTTGGTAATATCGTAACTGATAACGAACGTACAACGATGCGTTCATGGGCAGGTCTACAAGGTGTTGTATTTGATGGCGAGTGGGATTGGGATGTATCTGTTGGTTACGGTAAATTCAAGCAAGAACAAACGCGTTATAACGAATTAAATACTTTCAGAGTAGCAAACGCACTAGACGCTGAATACGCTGATGATGGTAGCATTCAATGTGCTGATGCTGATGCACGTGCTGAAGGCTGTGCACCATTAAACATATTTGGTATAGGCTCTATTTCTACAGAGGCTGCTGATTACATTCGTTCAAACCCAACAATTACAACTGACATTGAGCAAATCAACATGCTTGGTTACGTAGCGGGTGATTTATTTGAAATGCCAGCAGGCACTGTTTCTGCAGTATTTGGTGCAGAATACCGTAGAGATTCACAAAAAGTAAAAACAAGTGATGAGCAACAATACGGTGGTATCACTTTTAACGTAGTGCCTTCATTTGAAGGTGAAGTAGAAGTGTATGAAGCGTTTGCTGAAGCCGCGTTCCCATTATTAAAAGATGCACCTCTAGCTAAAAACTTAACAGCTGAAGTGTCTTTACGTGTAGCTGACTACAGCATGGAAAATGTAGACATGGTATCAAGCTACAAAATGGGCTTGATTTGGGAGCCTATCGAAGGTTACATGGTTCGTGGTAACTACTCCCGTGCTCAGCGTGCTCCAACAATTACTGAGTTAATGTCTCCACCACGTGGTGATTACGATAGCTTTGATGATATTTGTGATGGCTTAACTGCAACTTCAACAGATGCAGGTCATGATAAATGTCGCTTAGAGCCTACTCTTGCAGCTGTCATTGCAGCAGAGGGTGAATTTGAAGATGGTAACAATGCTTACTCTCCAAATACAGGTAACTCAGAACTAAAAGAAGAAACAGCTGATACATATACTTTTGGTATCACTATGGCACCTTCACAAATTGAAGGTTTACGTATCGCCATCGATTACTACGATATTGAAGTGACTGATGCTATTTCTCAAATCAGTAATCAAAATATTATCAGCGAATGTTACGATTCATCAGCTGCATGGGGCGATACAAATAGCTTCTGTAATGATATTTCTCGTGATGAAGAAGGTAATATTATAGAGATTTTACAACGTTCATTTAACCTAGATAGCTTAACAAGTCGTGGCTATGATGTTGCAGTTGAATACCGTTTTAATTTAGATGACTTAGGTAGTTTAAAACTTAAAGGTGATTTAACACACGTTATCGAAAACTCACAAACGTATGAAGGTAACGATGGCTTTGAAACTGTTCAATACGCTGGTCAATTAAATACCGACGTATTTACTGATAAAGCGTCAGTATCATTAACGTGGTACAAAGATGACTTACGTGTACGTTGGAGCACTAAATATAAAAGTGATGTGATCTCTAGCCAAAGCCGTCAAGAAGATTACGATGATTACATTGCAGAGAATACTGAATATTGTGCAGCAGCCGATGAGTCTTGTGTTGAAAACCCAGAAGCGCTTGCTTACCACAACATTCCATCATACATAAAACACAGTTTATCAGTGTCTTACAATATGGATATTGGCACAGAAACTGAGATGCGCTTATTTGGTGGTGTAAATAACATCTTCGATAATAAAGGTCCTTTCGTATTAAGCGGTAAAGGTAACTTCGATAGTAACTATGGCGGCGGTGTAGGTCGTTTTGCTTACCTAGGTGCTGAAGTTAAGTTTTAATTAAATAACGACATAACTCCCAAGTTTGTTCATTACCCTTCAAAGCCAGCTTAATCGCTGGCTTTTTTTAGGCTTAGTATTCACCCTCATTTATATCTCTGCCTCTATCCGCTATAATCGCGTTATTGAATTCCCCTATGTGAACACCTTAAATGAAATTTCCTTGTCGTTTAGATAAATTTATTAGCCACTTGGCTGAAACTCCTAGAACAAAAGCCAAAGCTGCTATAAAAAGGAAATGTGTTACCGTAAATGATGAAGTGATCCGTAGCTTTGATTATCAAGTAAAACCTGATGATATTGTTATGTTCAATGGTGAACAGCTGATTGATTTAGGCAAGCGTTATTACATGCTAAATAAACCAGAAGATTATGTATGTGCTAATAGTGATGAGATGCACGCGACTGTTTTTGAGCTTTTAAATGAGCCTAAACTGAGTGAGTTACATATCGCAGGCAGATTGGATATTGATACCACAGGTTTAGTATTAATCACAAATGATGGTGATTGGTCGCATAGAGCAACATCACCTAGACATCAAAAATTCAAAACATACTTAGTTGAAACAGAAACTGAAATCACTGAGCAAGAAATATCGCAACTTGAAGAAGGCGTGATGTTGCATGGTGAAAAAGCACTCACCCTTCCAGCTAAAGTAGAAAAAATAGCAGGTTTTAGCTTAAAGCTTTCAATTCAAGAAGGTAAATATCATCAAGTGAAAAGAATGTTAGCAGCCGTTGGTAACAGTGTTGCAGCATTACACAGAGAGCAAGTGTCTGATATTTGTCTTGGTGAAGACTTAGCATCTGGTGAATATCGTCCACTCACTGAAGATGAAATAAACTGCATTTAACCCCGCTTTCACAGTACCTTAGAATTAAACATTAATAAAAATCATGAATTTCATGATTTTTATTAATCTCTCCCTCTAGCACTTAATTTTAAAAACGCTATTATCATAAAGGAATAATAATAAACCAGAGGTAGTAGCTGTATGAGTTTACGTTCGAAAATTATTGCTTTTGTAGGGCTGTTATTTATTGCCCTTATAAGCATTGCCGTATTAGGTTTACAGGCGCTACGAAACGCAAGTGAAAGTGACAACATAGCACGCATAAATCAATTAATGAAAAGCACCACCAATATAGTACAACAATTTGAACAACTCTCCTCCTCAGGCCAACTAACAGAACAACAAGCAAAACAATACGCTAGCCAACTTTTAAGAGAAAATAAATACCATGATTCAGAATATGTTTATGTGGTAGATGATAAACTTAATTTTGTTGCAACACCTCACGAACCTCAATATCATGGTACCAGTTTTTATAACTTTAAAGATGCAAATGGCGCTAGCATAGGCCAACTAGTAGAAAGGTTAGTAGCCAACAAAGTTAATCAAATTGTGACTTATCACTGGAACTCAGAGCGCGAGGGAGAAGTAGTTGATTTAACTTCTGTAGTGCAAAAAACGGCTGATTGGGGTTGGTATATTGGCACTGGTATTAGCTATAAAGAAGCTGATGATAGATATTGGTCTAATGCAAAATGGTTATTAAGTTTATCGATATTTATTGCCACCGCACTAGCCTTTGCTTTAGGTCACTTTGGTTTAAAATTAAATAGCGCATTAGGGGCTGAAATCAATCAAGTATTAAGAATCGTACGTAAAATCTCTAAAGGTAATTTACAGCAAAATCGTACTTTCGAAAATGCCAGAAATGACAGCGTTGTCGGGGCTATGACTTATATGCAATCAGGCTTAAAAGATGTGGTTCAAGGTATTAAAAATGTATCTGATACTTTAAAAAATCAAACCTTAGATTCTGAAAAACGCTCTGTTGAACTCGATCACCTAACTGAAGCTCTCAGCAATGAAACACAAATGGTGGCATCTGCCATAACAGAGCTAACCGCATCAGCAGAGGCTGTATCGAGCCATGCAGAACAAACAGCGACATCAGTAAAAGAAGCGGAAGTTCAAGGTCAAAATGCGCATATGCTTACTGAAGAAGCCTCTAAAACAATTAATTTATTAGAGACTCAAATTGAAAATGCCGGTGCTAATATTCAAATACTAGACGATGAAGTTAATAACATTGCAAATGTTTTAACTGTTATTCAAGGCATTGCTGAGCAAACTAACTTACTGGCACTTAATGCAGCAATTGAAGCAGCAAGAGCCGGAGATCAGGGACGAGGTTTTGCAGTTGTTGCCGATGAAGTAAGACAGTTAGCACAAAGAACGCAAAGCAGCACTGAAGAAATTCATACGATGATTTCACGCTTACAAGGCGCGACCAAAGATGCTAAATCTTCTGTTGCGCAAAGTATTTCAACCAGTGAAGAAACTGTTGAAAAATCACATAAGGTATCTCAAGAACTGCAAAAAATTGCAAACTCTCTATCTGAAATATCTCAAATGAGTCATCAAATATCTATTGCAGCTAAAGAGCAATTAGAGGCCGGTGAAGATACCGCTAAACGCATTGTGAATATTTCAGATACTGCTAACAATACCTCTGAGGTATCAAATAAAGCCCATACATCAACCGATGAAATAAAAATACTAACAACAAGCTTAGAGAAAGAAGTGGCTAAGTTTGAGCTTTGATACCAATTCCGATAATTAAGTGACAGGTTAATTTACGAAAATGGTATAACAAATAAATTAACGCGAAAGCAGGCTTACTGCTTTCGCGTTAATTTACAAAACTCAGACGATATAAAATAAAGGGGGTTATAGTTCGTAACTTGGTTTGATTTTTACTAAATCGAATTGTAATAACGAAGGGATAATTTTTTGTAAACGGGTTTCAGTTTCATCAAGCTTTTGTAAACAACTACAATATTCAGCCGCTTTAGCTTCAAGTACCATAGCCTTTTTCTGTAAAGATTTATCAATTTCTGTTGCTATAATATCCATTCGAGTGCCCATATCTGAAATCCGCTCTTCTAAGTTTCCCTCATCAGATTCAAATGCATCACCTAAAGCAACTAATATAGCGCCTAAAGATCCGTGAACTGCAGCATGAATTTTTTCACTGATTTCATTTTTAAAAAAGTCATCTAAACGTGATAATGATTGTGGTGCAATAAAGTAAAAGTCATCACCCCTTTTAAATTTACTCATTAAGGTTTTTTCAACATACTCTAGCTGATTTTTTAATACTTGAGGCTCTTTATCCGAAAAACCTTTTACCACTTGCTCTATGGCCGTTAAACCTAAGTTAACACCATCGGTTGCTAAGTTAACCAGTTCAGGTACGGTATTACGTAAACCTTGCTCAAATTCATTTAATACTAAAGTTTCTTCTTCATTTAATGCAATCAATAAGCCTTTAATAAATATTTGAGTATCTTGCTCTGTGGTGCCTAAATTTATTTGTACTCGTGTTTGAGTTTTATCAACAATTCTAATCACTTTTTCAGTAATAATAAGACCATGCTCTAATTCAACATTGCATTCTTCGTCAGCAATAGCGCTGAAACTTAAGAAATAAAAGCCAAAAACAGCTAAAAATAAGCCAATGCGTAACTTGTTAAACATTATTTTGCTCATAAAAATACCAATAAGCCTACTTTAACAAAAAAAGACAAGGATACCCAATGACTCGATAAATAAAAAACGCGACATCAGTCGCGTTTTGTATTTCTATTTAACTTATTAACTTAATAGGACTGGTATAGTCGCGCATTAAACAAGTTTAGTTATTTTGCGTATCTAACTAACCGCACATATATATCAGCACTTTTACTTTTAAGGTTATTTTTACCACTATAAAAAGCATATGCCCACGCATGATCCCCTACATCTATACTTGTGGTATTAGTCCAATAGTTTTCAGGAGGGGTATTAGGAAATAAAACTTTATTTACGGCCGGATTAACACACTGTCTTTCAACCATACCAGCTAACTGCTTAAAATCAGGTACGTGCCAATCACTAAAATCAGCAAACTGAGTTGATTGAGCTGTTTGTAAAGCTTCTTTCCAAGTCATTTGTTTGGCATCACTATCACAGCTTGCTGTTTCACTATTATATGTTTGCCCTATACTACAACGCATCCACATCAACCCAGTTAAGCTATCTTCTACTGTACCATTATCATTTTGCACAAAACGATCTGTTGGTGTGGTCGCTGTTAAATCAGAATCATAACAAGTTTGAGCTTGGCTAACTTGACTCAATGCAAGACTTAAAACACCAAATAATTTTAATAATTTCATATATCTATTCTCCCACATTAAAGTTATGGCGTTCTAACCAAACGTAAATAACCTGTATTTGATTTTGGATAGGCTATGTCATTGCCTGTTTGCATATCTAAAACCCATGCAAAACTTAAACTTTGACCATCAGCACTGGTTTCAAGCGTCCAATAACGTAAATGATTAAGCGCAGATTGTTCCGGTATATTTGGAAAAACTTCGGTATTGAGCAAATGTGTTTGACCTTGCTGGCTCAAATCCATTAAGCCCATTAATTCATTATAAGTTGGTACTCTCCAGTTATTACCACCACAATAGTTAGTGGCGTTAACTTCACTCACATAAGTCTCTAAGCCACAGTCAGTATTACTTGGACATGTTGAATCAGCAGCTCCTTTTGTACCCTCAACACCACCATTCCCCTCTCCTGAGTAAGACCAGGTATAATGATTTTGACCTTCTCGTAATTGTGTATTAGGTATTGTGCCTGTATTTTGTTGTTTCACTTCCCAAATAAGCCCAGTGATATTATCCCTTACACATGAGAAACCTGTTGCATCATCAGGTAATTCATCTGCAAACTCATCGAGTTTAGTAAAATCAAACCCTGAATTACCAAAACCTATTTTATCTAAATGTTGCGAAACAGAATCTCGACCTAAATCAGCATCTTGCCCTGGAAATTCAGTACTATTACAGGCGATTTTTTGCAGCTCATCAAAACACTCAGTCATGCCAGAATCATTACCGACTCCCAAAGCGAATGTTTTGATATTTACTCTGGCGTTCCCTGTCTCAGATCTGTTTTTATCATCAGTGACAGTCACAGCAAATAATAATTGCTCTGCAGCGTCTACATCCGGTACTAAAAAGTGACTGATACATTGATTTTCTTGAATCAAATTAACCGAGCTTCCAGATATCTGAGACCATAAACAGCTAAAGTTAGTCGTTAAGGCCTTTGTATTACTGGCGTCTAAAGAAACGGTTTCAAATTCATTGGCTGATTGTGTTATGCCTGTATCAACATCTATTACTTGAGCTGTTTTATGTAGTAATAAGTCAAAATAATTTGTTTGGCTACCATTTTCATCATCAGTAATAGTCAGGCTAAATTGCGTTGTATTATCAACTTCTAATAATGGGTGAGAGAAGCTTAAATTTGCTTGATTAACAGTAGATAAAGCGATTGGGTCGCCTTTTGTTTGCTGCCACTGATAACTCATTAAAGAACCGTTTGAATCAGGGTCAGAAGATTTTTCGCTGCTTAAGGTGATAGTATCAGCGTATTTAGAAGGTAGCTGTGTTGGAGCTGTTTGCTCAATTGAAACGATAGGTAATTGATTTACAGAACTGACAATAACAACAACTTCATCACTAACTGCTGTATTATTTGGCGCAGTATATTTAACTTGAAAAGTAAGTTGTGAGTTTTGTTTTACCTCAGGCGCTTCAATGCTTTGCTCTGCGCCTTCAGCTGGGAAACCTGCGATAATAGGACCACTTGTTTGACTCCAAGAAAAAGCACCTTCAGCAGGAGCTGCTATTGCAGATAGCGTTATTGTTGTTTTTTCATCTACAACTTGATCTGAGCCCGCATTAACACTTACAGGTACTTCTTTTTTAGTTTCTGAGTCCGAACTTCCACCGCCACAAGCGGCAACATTTACAGCCAACAAAGCTATTAAAGCTTTTTTTTTCATGGCAAACCCTAAATAATTAAAATCTCTAAACTCAACATGCAAGATATTAACCAGAAATTTTTGACACTCTTAAAATTAGATTTACATATAGCTTTCTTGATGAATTCTCACAAATAATTTAGTGCCTATTTTACTGTAATCAATTTTATACTCTCTACCATCTAGAGATTGAATAAATATTAATTGCTTAACTTCACTAAAAACATCTTGAGTAGGCACATAAACAACCTCTAAGTATCGTTCTTTTGCTTCTCTACGGTTTTTAGGCAAACTTTCTTTAAAAGGCTCTAAACCATGTTGAGTTACTTTTATTTTTGGGTGATGTTCACCATTTACAACTACCAAATCTAGCTTTTTTTCTTTATGAATAATTGTATTACGCCCACTTACTATATAGGCTCTTTCACTTTCACTCATTTAATTAATTCCTACGATATAAATTTTATCTTATTACTTTTACAGCACTCGTATTTATTATAGCAATACTGGAGTGTATTAATTAAAACATTGCTAATCATTTTTAATTCAATGCAAAAAAAGGATTAACTATTTTTTATTGAAAATAGCCAAAGTATAATGCAGCCATTAAACAGGCCCAAATTAACATATAGCGTATTCTTTTACAGTACATACAACTTGATCTTTTAGCCATTATTACCACATTTAAAAATAAAAATTTAAAATTTCATTAACTTTTCGTTTAAACAACAAAATAACAAGATGCGTAACAGACGCATTAATGTCAATTTTTCATACAATATAGTTAATATTATTTTATTAATGAATCATCAATATGTTGCGTGCACAATCTGGTAAAGCTCTATTTCCATTCATTATAGCTATTTTAATCGCTTTATGTATTTATCTTTACCTACCAAAATCAGAAAATAACCAGAAAAATCAAACTAAACAAGCAACATTAGTAAAAGTTGTTACCGTTTTAAATAAAACTCAAAGCATCGATATCGAGTCTTTAGGAACAAGCCGCGCTAATCAGGCTATTTTTATTAATAGCGCTCAAGATGATTATATTAAGTCCGTTCATTTTCAGGATGGTGATATTGTTAAAGCTGGGCAGCTTTTAGTGCAACTTAATAACGCGCAAGAAAAAGCGCAAGTATTAGAGTTAACGGTTAACTTAAAAGAAGATAAACGCCAATTAAACCGATTAACTAAATTAGCTAAAACACAATCAACTGCAAAGTCTTTATTAGATGAACAACAAGCAAAATACGAATCATCTTTGGCTCAACTAGAAGCTGCGAAGGTAAAACTATCTGAAATGTCTATTAAGGCACCATTTGATGGCATGCTAGGTCAACGGTTAGTTTCACAAGGCGCCTATATTACCAATAGCACTGAAATTACCAC
>Ga0105354_1001347_pt1 | contig 15142 bp, 15 predicted proteins | sample GOMGulsemesocosm_FD_83658 | JGI IMG/M metagenome (GOLD analysis project Ga0105354, IMG submission 83658) | Methane-oxidizing microbial communities from mesocosms in the Gulf of Mexico - GOM9B Gulf of Mexico | ecosystem: Environmental > Aquatic > Marine > Cold seeps | place: USA: Gulf of America...
AATTAATCCTCTTCCAATCATCCAATGATCAATTAAAGGAAATCGTTCTTGTAACTCTCTAAATTTTGAAACAGAAGTAATATCTCCATTGTAGTATAATTTTTGTTTAGAAGTGTCCAAACAACGCTGAAACGAATCTAAATCTACACCACCTTTGTAGAGTTGCTTGCCTATGCGAGCATGAATAGCGATGTTTTTAATAGGGTACTTTTCTAAAACAGGAAATACATCTAAAATTTCTTCAGGGTTTTCATATCCCATTCGCATTTTCATAGAAACAGTTATATTAGTTTCTGAATGCACTCGATCCAAAATATGATCTATTTTTTCAGGGTTACAGATTAATCCTGATCCCATACCTCGTTTAGTAACCATTGGATAAGGGCAACCTAAATTCCAATTCAATTCGGTATATCCTAATTCTTGTACGTATTTGATAACAAACAAAAACTCATCAGCATCATTAGTCATTATTTGCGGGATGACTTCTGAAACAGTATTGTTTTCAACAAGTAAATCACGCTCATAAGATCCTTTAATCTTCAACTTTCCATTTAAACGAATGTAGGGAGAATAAAATGTATCGATCCCTCCAAAGTACTGATTAAAAGCATTTCGAAATCGAAAATCAGTAAAGCCTTGTAAAGGAGATGAAAGTAATGTAAAACTCATGAGATATATTCTGAAGGCAAATATAAAATAAGTTATTCTTAGTTAAATAAGGAGCATGTTTTTTATTTAGATATTATTAATCATCGTCTTCTAACTCAAATAAATCATGTATGTTTTTTTCAAATACTTTTGATAATTTTAACGCTAATATTGTAGATGGGATGTATCTGTTTTTTTCAATGGAATTTATTGTTTGGCGTGAGACCCCTATTTCATTTGCTAAAGCTTCTTGAGTTAGATCTTTAATAGCCCTTTCTATTTTTAGTCTATTTTTCACGATTCGCTTTTTTCATTGAGTAAAGAATTATAAAATAAAAAACAAACATTTGAATTAGAATATATGTAGTACTTGTGTTTGATGGGCTTCCAAAGTCAGGGAATAAATAGTTACTAATTGATGAGATAACAGAAAACACTACACCAAAGATAAATGACGAAGTGAATGCTTTTAATCTGTTTTTATGTGTTAATTCATCTTCAATTTTGTTACTCGTAATGGATAATAGAAGTAAAGAGATGAGGATAGTATTTTTCCCTATTAATGTTATCAAATCTTTTTCTATTGAAATTAGGTTTGTTTTAAACAAAATAGCTAAGATTACTGGAATAAGTATAAGCGAATATGCTATTTTTTTAAAATAATTAGGTAATAATCTTAAATCTTTTTGAATGTTGTTCATAATGTAATTTTTGACAAGTTAGTTTTTCTTTTTGACAAATATACTTTACATTTTTTAATATAAAAATATTTTCGTTAATATTCTAAGTAGTGATTACTGTGTTTGCTTTCCAAAAAGAATTACTAAACCAAAAACAATTAAAATAAACAATACTAAAAAGAATATTTTCCAGAAAGAATACGGTCTGTCTCCTTCTATAATACCACTCTGTCCGTTTACGTAGAAATGATACTTTTTACTGTTAAAAAGATAAGATGATATGTATACAGGTAAAAGGATGTGTTTAAAAGTTTCATCACTTAATTTCATGTTTAATTGTGATACACGTTGGGTGTCACCACCAATATCTTGTTTGGCCCATCCCGTAGCAATTTGTTTTGCTTTTTTGGTAGATTTTAAATGCCCATTTTCTAATGATAAGGTGTATTTTTCTGTAACAAATCCTGCTAAATAACTAGAATTAAAAGATTCTAATTGGTCTAAATTCCAATTGGTTATTTTTTTAGGAATAGTATTTCTTTTTTTCTCTGAAGCACTAATTAATGTGTCATCAACAAATCCTTTTATAGCTCCGGAAGCATAGCTCCATCTTGTTTTTTGAACTTGACGCGTACGAGTAACATTTTTTCCATTGACAGTGGTGTTATAACTTTCAGTTACATAATAATAGTCTCCACGTTGTCCTTCGTATTCGCCATATAATTCAGCATCAAATGTCCAGTAAGGGACATATAATCCTTTTGTTTTTTCTGGATCTAAAGCCGCGCGTTTGAGTTTGTTTGGTGCAAACCATAAGCTATTCACCCATTTCTTGAAAATAGCGTGTGATTGTTTGTGATCAAGCTGAAATGGAAGTACAGCTCCAGGTAAAATCCAATCTTCATTATAAGTATCTTCAACAATTAGGGGTTGACTACAATACACGCAATGTAATGACTTGTAGTTTTCTTCAACATGTTGATTGGCACCACAAGTTTTACAATGAAGCATGCTGATCTTTTCAGTATGCGATTGTGCTCCCATTTTTTCTAAATAGGGCTGTAGTTCTAATTCTTCGAAGGCGTTTTCAGTAACAATAATTATTTCTTCATGATTACAATAGCCGCATTTTATTACAGAAGAACCAGGTTTGTATTTTAGTTCTGCGCCGCAATTTACACATGATTTTTTATGCTCTGAACGCTTAGGTGTTTCTTGATTCATTTATAAGTTGAAAATGTCGCCCTCACCTTAATCCTCTCCCATAGGGAGAGGAAACTTAGATAAGTTTATTTTATGAATGTTATGTTCTAATTGTTTGGTAATGGAGGTGGAGCAGAACCTAATAAAATTTGTAGTTCTGGTACGGCATTTAAAGCAGTCCAATTTGCCATTCCTTGTTTCCATACAAGTGTATTTGAATCAACTAATTTTGATGTAAATAAGTTACTTAAACCTTCAAAGTTAACAGGCCCTGATTGTTGCCCGTTTGCTGCATAAAAGTATTGTGTCTGTTGCGGTAATGGAGGAGGTGTGGCTCCGTTATTTTGCATTGGTGCAGCTGTTGTAGTTTGATTTTGAGGATTTAACATTCCACCCATTTGTTGTGCCATGGCAAACCCCATTCCCATTCCTATTCCGGCTCCTGCAGCTCCCGATTCGTTTCCTGCAGCGATTTCCATTGCTTTTGCGGCTTTAAACTTTGTAAGCTTGTCTAAATCTAATTTATTAAGTCTACTATATTCAAAAATTTCTTTTTTCAATTCTTCTGGCATCGATACATTTTCGATAAAGAATTTTTCTAAAGAAATTCCAACGGAATTAAATTCAGGGCTCATGACCTCTAAGCATGTGTCTGATAATTCATTGGTATTAGCAGCATACAGTTCTATAGGAAGATTTGCCTCTCCAATAGTATCAGTAAATCGAGTAGAAATTAAGCTTTTTAAGTGTTCATTAATTTCAAAACTTGTGAAATTGTTATCCGTACCAACTATGTCCGTAATGAATTTTCCTGCATCATTAATCTTAAAGGCATAAGTACCAAAAGCTCTTACTTCAACAAATCCAAAACGATCGTCGTTTAAAGTAACAGGGTTTTTAGTTCCCCATTTTTCATCAGTGAATAAACGAGAACTTACAAAGTATACTTCTGCCTTAAACGGACTATTGAAACCGTATTTCCATCCTTTTAGAGTAGCAAGTACAGGTAAGTTTTGGGTGTTTAAAGTATATGTTCCAGGTTTAAAAACATCAGCTAATTGTCCTTCATTAATGAATACGGCTATTTGTCCTTCACGAACTACTAGTTGAGCTTCGTTTTTAATTTCATTTTGGTAGCGTTCAAATCTATGAACTATGGTGTCATTAGAACTATCAAGCCATTCAATAATGTCAATAAATTCATGACTTAATTTCTTTTTTATTTCGTCAAAAATGCCCATTTTTTAAAATTTAAATTGATTGTCAACAAGATAGTAAAATCTTTTAAAAAAAGTCAGTAGAATCAGTGTTTATCGATCAAGTAATAAAGAATTAACAGAGATATAACAGTAGTTTTGTAATCAAATTTTATCTTTAACAATTATATAGGTGTTACGGCAGTTGATTATGAAAACTTTTAAATTAGATTTTGAAGATTTTTTGGATGAAGAGTATGAATTATTAGCAATTCATACTACTTTAGAAGCTTATCATTTAGCTTATTACATGAATATTGCATTTGATATTCAGTTTAAGAGATCGGACGTCATACAGGATTTTCATTTTTATGAATTTAATGATGTAAAGAATCAATCGTTATGGAACCTAATTGCTAATAAAGGCGCTCAAGAAAAAACGGATGCTTTAGAAGAACAAAGTACTTTGTTTTTTGAAACAAAAAGTAACAGGGTATATTTATTACCAGAATATAAAAAGGTTGATTACCTTGTTAAGATTGAACACAACACGCATAATACTCAAAAATTGATTTCAAAAATGAATGCTATTCCGCAAATTATCACAACATTTGCAATAGATATCACAACATTGAAATCTAAAAATAATTTAATTTTTTACTAATAATACAGATGAAGAAAACCAAAATAGTAGCTACCTTAGGTCCTGCAAGTTCTGATAAAGAAACGATTCACCAAATGATTAAAGCAGGAGTGAATGTTTTTAGAATAAACTTTTCTCATGCTGATTATGACAATGTAAAGGAACGAATTGAAATTATTAGAGAGTTAAGCGAAACACATAAATACAATACGGCTATTTTAGGAGATTTACAAGGTCCTAAGTTACGTGTTGGTGTAATGAAGCAGGATGTGGTTGTTAACGATGGGGATATTATAAAATTCTGTACAGGAGAACCTTTTAATGGAGATAGGAATAAGGTTTTTATGAATTATGAAAAATTCCCTGAAGATGTACAAGCTGGGGAACGTATTTTATTAGATGATGGTAAACTAATTTTTGAAGTTAAAAATACTAACGGAAAAGATGAGGTAGAAGCAATAGTAATTCAAGGAGGGGCTTTAAAATCTAAAAAAGGGGTGAACTTGCCAAATACAGCAATATCATTGCCAGCACTGACCGAAAAAGATATTAAAGATGCTATTTTTGCTGTAGAGCAAAAAGTAGATTGGATAGCACTTTCATTCGTTAGAGATGCTGATGACTTAGAGTTATTACAAGATTTAATCAATGAACATTCGGCATATAAAATTCCAATTATTGCAAAAATAGAAAAACCAGAAGCAGTAAAAAACATTGACAAAATCATTGCTTTTTGTGATGGATTAATGGTTGCTAGAGGTGATTTAGGAGTAGAAATTCCAGCCGAAGAAGTTCCGTTAATTCAAAAGCAGTTGGTGTTACGTGCTAAAAAAGCAAGAATTCCAGTAATTATAGCTACGCAAATGATGGAAACTATGATTACTAGTTTAACGCCTACACGAGCTGAGGTAAATGACGTTGCAAACTCTGTAATGGATGGAGCTGATGCTGTAATGCTATCAGGAGAAACTTCGATAGGTAAATATCCTGTTGAAGTAATTGAAACAATGACTAAAATTATTAAGAGTGTTGAAAACTCACCATTAATTACGGTACCTGAACTTCCTCCGCATGTAAAAACGGCTCGTTATATTACAAAATCAGTTTGTTATCATGCGGCAAATATGGCAGATGAAATAGATGCAACAGCAATTTGTACATTGACCAACTCAGGATATACTGCGTTTCAAATTTCGGCATGGAGACCAAATGCACATATATTAGCATTTACATCTAATAAAAACATTCTTTCTCGTTTGAGTTTACTTTGGGGGGTTAAAGGTATTTATTATGATAAATTTGTAAGTACAGATGATACTGTTGAAGATGTAAATCAAATTGCTTACGAACGTGGTTTTGTAAAAAAAGGTGACTATTTGATCAATTTAGCGGCTATGCCAATTATTAAAAAGGGAATGGTAAACACTCTGAGAGTTTCTGTGATAGAATAATTTTAAAAGTATGATGGAAACACTTGTTTCTTCTGAATGGTTGTTTCATAATTTATCAGACCCTGAATTAATAATTCTTGATGCAAGTCAGAAAGAAAATAAAGCAGGATTGAAAACTAATTTTGAGAATTTTCAAATAACTGGTGCTCGATATTTTGATGTAAAAGATGTATTTAGTGCTATAGATAGTAGTTACCCAAATACTCTTTTAAGCCCCGAAATATTTGAAATAGAATGTAGGAAATTAGGGATAGGTAAATCAAACAAGCTTGTTGTTTATGATAATTTAGGAGTGTATTCAAGTCCTAGAGTTTGGTGGATGTTTAAAATAATGGGATTTGATAATATTTCAGTTTTAGACGGGGGGCTTCCAAATTGGGTTTTACAAAAATATCCAGTGGAAAATTTTAATGAAACCATATTTAATCAAGGAGATTTCGAAGTTAATTTTCGTCCAGAAAAAGTAAGGAGTTTTGATTTCGTAAAGAAAAATTTAACGAGTCAAAATGCATTAGTAATCGATGCACGTTCTGCAGATAGATTTAATGGAATTACCCTTGAACCAAGAAAAGGGTTAAGAGGTGGTAATATTCCTAATTCAATAAATATCCCTTTTCAAAACGTGTTAGAAGAAGGTAAGTTCAAATCAAAAGAAGAATTATTGACCTTGTTTAATAGTTATGATATTAAAAATATGCCATTAATTTTCAGTTGTGGTTCGGGGTTAACGGCTTGTATAGTTTTACTTGCCAGTGAATTAGTATTAGAAAATAAAAAATCAATTTATGACGGTTCATGGACGGAATGGGGTCAGTTAGTTCCTTAGTAAGTTGTCAATAAATAGTAACTTCTGCTTAAAGTAAATTATTCTTGTCTATTAATTTAACTAATTCAGTTTTTAAGTTTTTGCTTAATGAAACTTTTGCTCCGTTATTCATAAGTAATAAATTCCCGTCAATACTTTCAATCTTAGTTAAGTTTACAATAAATGATTTTTGGCATCTAAAGAATTTTGAAGAAGGTAATATTTCTACTAATGAAGTTAAACTCATAAGGGATATGATTGTTTTATCTTTTAAATGAAATTTTACATATTTCTGCATGCTCTCAACGTAAATAAGCTCATTAAAGGAAATTTTTACGGCTTTATAATCTGATTTCACAAAAATATAATCTTCTTTAAGCGTATTGTTTTCAACTATTACTATGTTGTCGGTATCTTTTAAAAGAGACAATACTTTTCCAATAGCCTTAAAAAATCGATCAAACCGGATAGGTTTTAATAAATAATCAATAACATTTAGTTCATAGCTTTCTATGGCATATTCAGAATAAGCTGTTGTTAAAATAGTTAGTGGTGGTTTTTCTAATGATTTTAAAAATTCAATACCAGTGATATCTGGCATTTCAATATCCAAAAACATAATATCAATTGAGTTGTTGCTTATTACGCTCATAGCTTCCATTGCTGTGTGACATTTGGCTACTATATCGACGTTAGGGATTTTAACTAAATGCACTTCTATTAATTCCTGCGCAAGCGTTTCATCGTCAACTATAATACAATTGTAAGTTTTCAATATTGTAAATTAATTGTTAGTGTTAGTTTAAAGATACCATTATTATTTTCAATATTCAACTGATGGTTATTAGGGTAGTAATGTTGTAATTGTTGTTTTATATTTTGTAAACCAATTCCTTTTTGATAGCCTTTTGTTTGGTATGAGTTAGTGGTTTTAAATGTTAAGGCATTATTATCGACTGTTAAATTAATAGATAAATGCGCATTGTCATTATAAGTAACATCACTATGCTTAAAACAATTTTCAATACTATTTATTAAAATCAAAGGAGCTAATTTATGTGAGGCTGATACACCTTTTGTGCTTATTGAAATATTTTTTTCAGCTTTTAATTTTTTCATCAATTGCAAGTTTACATAATTATTTAGAAGAATAACTTCACGTTCTAATGGCACAAAATCTTTTTTTCCTTCATAAATAATGTACCGTAAAATATCCGATAGTTTTTCAATCATTAAAGGGGCATTGTCGTGTTTAGCGAGACTTAATGAATAAATATTATTTAGAGAATTGAATAAAAAATGTGGACTCACTTGCGATTTGAGTATTAATAATTCTGCTTGAAGTTTTTCATTTTGTAATGCCAATCGTTGTTTGTGTTCTTGTTGAAAAAGGGTAAAATACCAGTATAAGTAAGATATAACAACAAAAAGAATGTAGTTTAATGAAAAGGAAAAGAAGTTTCTTACGTTACTTTCGCTTATTAAATAGTAGCCTAATTCAGAATAATAAAAAGGAACTGAGATGAGTAGTAGTAATACTAAAAGTCCCAATCCATATACAGATTTTCCTTTTTGCTCTAATAGTTTAGGGATAAGTACATGTAAATTGGTATAAAATATGAAAGTATAAATAGTGCATTCTATTAAAGTAAAAGAGATGGCTTCTGCTATTTCATATTCAGTTTCTAAGTAATCAAGTACGAACAAGAATATAAATACCCAGAAGAAGACGTGATATATTGGTTTAACTTTTAACATTTACAATAATATTATACTCAAAAATATTGATTTTATCTTTTAAAGATAAGTAATAGGAATGAAAAGCACTTTTTTGGGAGCAAAGTGTTGTTTTTTATCTACAAGCTAAAAACAAGCTTTTTAATCCTAAAATAAGGGTTTTGGTAGAAAATAGTTTTTCGTGTTGTATAGCGCATATACTTTAGCTGCATATTAATACAATTCAATCGTTATGAAAAATATTTTAATCCTTACTGTAATGCTGACAATGTTGATGTCATCAAATGCTCAAATAGCCGATATCATTATTAAAAATGCAAAAATATATACAGCAGATGCTTCAGATACATTTGTTCAAGCTTTAGCGATAAAGGATGGACTTATAATTTACAGAGGAACCGATATAGGTGTTGCTGTGCATATTGGTGTAGGAACTACTGTTAAAGATGGCGGAGGAAGGTTAATTTTACCTGGAATGCATGATGTGCATATGCATCCGTTAGAAGCAAGTTCTGTTAATGGATCGAGTTGTAGCTTGAGTAGTACTGAAACAAATCCTGAAAATTATAAAGCAGTAATGCAAGCTTGTGGTAGTATTCCTAATTCTAATGGTTGGATTATAGGTTGGGGACATTCAATATATACATTATTGGATGCTACAAGAGCTCCTCGTTTGATATTAGATGAGGTGTACCCGACTACCCCAGCGTTGTTTATGGAAGAAACATCTCATTCCATGTGGATAAATACTGCAGGATTGAATGCTTTGGGGATTATCGACAGTACTCCAGATCCAGTAGGAGGACATATCGTAAAATCTAAATGGGGAACACCTACTGATGTAGATGGAATTTTATTAGATAACGCAGGTGATGCAGCAATAAGTGTGGCCTTAGCTACTAATGGAACGCTACAAACGAATAATTATGAAGGTTTGGTATATTATGGATTGCCATTATTAGCTAAAAACGGAATTACTTCTATTTGTGAAGGTCGTACCTATTGGAAACAAAATTATATTCAAACATGGCAACAGATTAAGGCGAATAATTTACTGACTTGTAGAGTTGCATTAGCGCCATGGATTTATCCTGATGATAATGATACTACGCAAATACCTGCCATTGAAGCATTGTATGACACAGGAGATGATATGCTAAAAATACGTCAGATAAAACTATATTCCGATGGAATTTTAATAAACGCAACAGCTGCAATGCATGATGATTACGAAGCAGGAATATTAAATACATTGGGTTTTCCATTCTCAAAAGGATTAAATTACATAGATGCTTCAAGAATGACTTCTTTAGTAACTACTTTAGAAAAAAAAGGATATGATTTTCATATTCACGCTATTGGAGATAGAGGGGTAACGGAAAGTTTAGATGCTATTGCTGCTGCAAGAACAACAAACGGAGATATTGGAGCACGACATAGAATTACACATGTAGAAGTAGTAAAACCAACAGATTTTCCAAGATTTTCAAATTTAAATGTTACTGCTGATATGCAGGTGACAGGAGATTTTACCAATCCAAATCATTGGCATGATAATGATGAATTTATTGGAGTAACACGATCTGATAATTTAGTGCCAGTAAAATCGATATATGATTCAGGAGCAAGGGTTACTTTAAGTAGTGATTGGGATGTAAGTAGTATTAGCCCGTTTGTGGGTATTCAAAACTCATTAACAAGAACTCCTCAAAACTTGCCAAATGTAGCGGCGGCAGTAAAAGCATTTACAATTAACGGTGCTTATGTAATGCGTAATGAGAATAAAACTGGTAGCTTGGAAGTAGGTAAATATGCCGATTTGATTATGGTTGATAGAGATATATTTACAATACCAAATATGCAAATAGGGGCAACTAAAGTTGTGTTCACTTGGCTGTCAGGAAATCAAGTGTATAAAGATGTTACTTTAAGTACAGCCAAAAATTCGTTAGACAATACCAATTTTGATGTGTATCCAACTGTTGCGCATGATTCAATACATGTATATGTGACTAATAAAAATAAAAACCATTCCTCTATTAAAGTATTCGATTTTAATGGAAAAAAGGTAATTGACCAAAACGTGAATTCAAACTCATTTGTTAATGATGAAATTACTATAGATATATCAACGCTTGCAGAAGGTATATATATACTTGAATTTAAGAATGAAAGTGGTTTGGTAGAAGGGACTAAAAAATTTATAGTTAGTTATTAAATCACTCTATTCGGAAGTTTTAAGTAAAACTTATTTCATGGTCAGATTGAGCTTAGCCTGTACTGAGCAAAGACGAAGTATCGAAATTCGTCAAGCTCAGTTTGACAATTATTTTTATTAGGAGAAATTAAGTTTTTACTTTTAAAACAATCAAAACACTGTTGCTTAATGAATTAATGTAAAGAAAATAGAGTTTACTTTGTAAAATATATTTTCTTTACATTAAAAATAGAGTTTCCGAATACAGCTATAGGAGCTTTGATTACAGTTAGTACTAATGAGGTTTCATTTATACTGTCAATTTTAAAAGCATACCCTTCTCTTTTTAGTTCAAAGGCTGCATAGTCATAAGTGACACTTTTAATGTTTTCACCTTCATATTCGGCATCTTTAATGGTGTATTTCCATTGGTAAAAATCAATAGATTCGTTTTTTGTAGTAATTAAATCGGTTCCTTTTAAAACAGGAGCTGAGGTTATTTGCTTTATTACTTTTAATTGTTCCGTAGCTTTGTCAAAATTTAAAATCAAATCAATTTTATCAGAAAAAGCAGGTTCCATTTTTACTAGTTTCCAGTTAGTATTATAGAGTAGGTTATTTTCTAAAACTTCTATTTGTTCAGTTGTAACTATGACTTCTTCTTGTGAGTATCCTTTCAGATTAATAGCTAATATGGTAATTAGTATAACAAGAGTGGTGTGTTTTAATTTCATAAAGAATAGGTTTAGAATTCTCCCTAAAATAGGGAATAACGCGTAATAAAAAAAATAAGCACTTAAAAGTGAGGTGACAAATCTATTTATTGTCTTTAAATATCAGGAGGAGAGATGTTACTAAAGGCTTAGAAATCGAATTTTAATTGTGCAGAAATACTTTTTTGTGTTTTCTTATTTTCGGCTTTAACGGTATTGTTTAAATTCCCCAGAGAAATTCCTAATAGCCGAACAGAGTTTTTTGGTTTTTCTTGAAAAAGTAACTCCTTGGCGGTTTCTAAAATCAAGTGTTTATCTGAAATAAAGTATGCTATGGTTCTACTTCTTGTCTGTTGTGTAAAATCACTATACTTTATTTTTAAAGTTATTGTTTTTCCAGAAACGTTATTTTTTTTTAAACGCTTCTCTAATTCCTCAGCAATATGCTCTAGTTTTTCAAGCATATATATTTCTGAGGTAATATTGTCGAAAAATGTTCGTTCAGCAGCGACAGATTTTTGAGTTCTATTAGGCTTTACATCGCTTAAGTGAATTCCTCTAACGACATTGTAATAATACGTTCCAGACTTTCCAAAATGCGTGGTTAAATACTCAACAGTTTTTTGTTTTAAATCTCTACCTTCATAAATTCCTAGTTTATACATTTTTTCAGCAGTAACTTTTCCTACACCGTAAAATTTACGAATATCTAAATTTTCTAGAAAGGGAATTACTTCTTCAGGATCTACTGTTTTTTGCCCGTTAGGTTTGTTGTAGTCACTGGCTACCTTAGCTACAAATTTATTAATTGAGATTCCTGCCGATGCCGTTAACCCAGTTTTCTGAAAAATACGTTCTCTAATTTCTTCAGCGAGTATTGAGGCGCTTAATACTCCTTTTTTATTTTCAGTAACATCTAAATAGGCTTCATCTAATGAGAGTGGTTCAACTTTGTCGGTATATTCGTGAAAGATATTTCGTACTTGTTTGGAAATTTCTTTATATCGGTCAAATCGAGGTTTTACAAAAATAAGCTCCGGACAACGTTTTCGGGCTAATGTGCCGCTAATAGCACTTCGTACACCAAATACTCGAGCTTCATAACTCGCAGCACTAACAACACCTCTTTTTCCGCCACCGCCAACAGCAACTGGTTTTCCTTTTAACTCAGGATTATCCAGTTGTTCTACAGAAGCATAAAATGCATCCATATCAACATGAATAATTTTTCTAAGAGGGAAATTGAAAGGCATTTTATAAATTAAATAATTGAAGTATTAAAGGATTAAAAACCCTTTCCTCAAAAATACAATATAAAATTTCTTTTAATCATTCAGATTTATAATCTTTGGTTTAAATAATTCAAGATAAAATGAACTTTTTAAAGACGCTACTTTTATTGTTATTGATTTTACTTACCTGGTCGGCTATAAATCCATTTGAATATTTTACTTGGTTTTTAGAAGTACTACCAGCTATTATTGGTGTTTTAGTATTGTTATTTACGTATAGGAATTTTCAATTCACAACATTGGTTTATGTTTTAATATTTATCCATTGTGTGATTTTGATTATTGGTGGTCATTATACATATGCTGAAGTTCCTTTGTTTGATTGGATTCAAGAAACATTTCATCAATCAAGAAATAACTATGATAAAGTAGGACATTTTGCACAAGGATTTGTTCCGGCAATGATCGCGAGGGAATTGTTACTTTGTAAGAATGTCATAAATGGTAAAAAATGGTTGAATTTTATTGTGGTATGCATTGCTATGGCAATTAGCGTAACCTATGAATTTATAGAATGGGGAGTTTCTTTAGCTACGGGTGATGGAGGTGATTCTTTTTTAGGAACCCAAGGTTATGTTTGGGATACCCAGTCGGATATGTTATATGCTACTTTTGGAGCTATTATTGCTATGTTAACATTGCGTAGAATTCATGACAAGCAATTGATTAATAAATAGATTACTATTTTACAGAAAATGAATATGATTGAAATAGAACGTAAGTTTTTAGTAGTTTCAGAAGTGTATAAAGCGGAGTCTTATAAAAGTACCCGTATAATGCAAGGCTTTTTAAGTACAGATCCTGAACGAACAGTTCGTGTACGTATAAAAGGAAATCAAGGGTTTTTAACTATTAAAGGAAAATCGAATACTAGTGGAACTTCTCGTTTTGAATGGGAAAAAGAAATTGATTTACAAGAGGCTGAGGACTTGTTGAAATTGTGTCAAAAAGGGATCATTGATAAAATAAGATATGAAGTAAAAAGCAATGCTCATATTTATGAAATAGATGAGTTTTTTGGAGAAAACAATGGGTTAGTTATCGCCGAAATTGAATTAAATTCTGAAGACGAAGCTTTTGAAAAACCAAATTGGTTAGGAAGTGAAGTTACAGGAGATAATAAATATTACAATTCTCAATTAAGTACAACACCCTTTTGTGAGTGGTAATATAAGCCATTAATTCGAGTGTCTTTTGAAATAAAGTAGAGAAAAATGGATCAAGAATAAGTTTGATCTGAAGTAACAGGTTTTATAACTTTTTAACCACATTGGTTACAATTCCCCAAATAACAAAGTTGTTTTCAGGGGTTACTTGTATAGGTCGGTAGTCAGGGTTCTCAGGTTGTAGCCAAACACCATCATTTTCTACACGCAAACGTTTTACGGTAAACTCTCCATCTAAAAAACATACGGCAATTTTATTATTTGTAGGCGCAATACTTCTGTCAATAACCAATAAGTCATTATCGTCTAATCCGGCACCAATCATTGATTGTCCGCTTACCCTAGCAAAAAAAGTAGCCTCTTTGTTTTTAATCAATTCTCTATCTAAAGAAATACGATCTTGTTTAAAATCATCAACAGGTGAGGGGAAACCACATGATATTCCTGTGTCGAAAAAAATAGCGCCTTCACTCTCTTGAGTATCAGGGGTAAAAAAAGTAAGTGCTTCAGTTATCATAGTATAAAGATACTTATTTTATACTAAGAATTTCATTATACTGAGTAGTATATTGTTTTGATAAATGTTCTTGACGCATTTCCCAAGTTTTTTCTAAATCTTGATTAGCAAGCTAAGGCAGTTTTTACAAATAGTACATTACAAATTAGAGGGTAATAGTTTAGTAATCACTTTTACTTTTGGATGGTGCACAATTAATAATTAAATCAGGCTATGATTATAACACGTTGTAAGGACATTGAGTAAAGAAATCTTTTTAAAACCCAATTGGCAGGTAAATATTATTAATTTTGACTTTACAAAATCTCTTGGTAATCAATATTAGAAGGTCTCTTAATTTCTATAAAGGAATTATTGTCCTACTATAACATTAATTTGTTTTACAACCTAGTATATTCAAATTATAAACGCAATTTCTTAAAAATTCAAGTGCATACTCGCTTTAAAGTTTCTTCCTGAGGCACTTATTCCTGAAGCAAATTCTTTATAATGAATATCAAAAATATTATCCAAGCCTAATTGCAATTTTAAAGCTTTAGTTGCTTGGTATCCGAATGAAGTGTTCAGAATGTTCCATGAGGGTGTTCCTGCATAATATTCATCATCATCAATAGTTGGGTCGGGATCTATAAGCGGACTTTGACTTAAGTTGTCCTCACCTCCTGGACTGTATTGATCAGCATTCTTTTTTGCAGTATATCTCCAATTTAATCCAGCGTCTATTTTGTTTTTCAGGTATGTAGCACTAATACTACTAAATAATGGTGATATAGATGGTAAGTAGCTATTTGTGTCGTTTGTTTTTCCTTTAGTATAGGTGATATTTCCTTTTAGGGTGATGTTTTTTACAGGGCTAAAGCTAGCGTCTAAAGTACCTCCGAAAATATAAGC
>Ga0105354_1001351_pt1 | contig 15085 bp, 8 predicted proteins | sample GOMGulsemesocosm_FD_83658 | JGI IMG/M metagenome (GOLD analysis project Ga0105354, IMG submission 83658) | Methane-oxidizing microbial communities from mesocosms in the Gulf of Mexico - GOM9B Gulf of Mexico | ecosystem: Environmental > Aquatic > Marine > Cold seeps | place: USA: Gulf of America...
CCCCATGTAGAACACCAAGGTCTTGCCGTCACTGATTAACTCAGACCAATTCAAGTCAATACTGCCGTCCTTAAGCTGACCTGTGACAAACTGCACGGATTGCGCATAATCGCGGTGCGTCAGCGGGATACCCGAATAAGCTGAACAGCCATTCGCCGCGGTGATACCGGGAACAACCTCAAAAGCCACACCTTCTTCCGCCAAGGTTTCAATTTCTTCACCACCGCGTCCAAAAATAAAGGGATCACCACCCTTCAAGCGAATAACACGCTTGCCACGCTGCGCATGTTTGACCAGCAACTGGTTAATGCCTTCTTGCGGCACCGAATGGTCGGCGCGGCGTTTGCCCACATAAATGGTTTCACAGCCATCGGGCACCAACGCCATAATCGCCTCAGAGACGAGGCGGTCGTATAACACCACTTGCGCTTGCTGTAATAAACGGTAGGCCTTCATGGTCAGTAGTTCGGGATCACCAGGGCCCGCGCCAACCAAGAACACACGTCCGCGGCAAGCATTGTTGGGGCGGCTAGTGGTGGGGTTATTCATAAACAGTTATCCAGTTACCTTGTTAGTCATGTCATCAATTGCGTGTTGCTGAGCAATAAACGCCGCGAGGGTATCACGCACACGCCTTTGCTGCGTCACACAATTTGGCAGCAGCCCGATACGCAGCAAACTGCGGCGATTATCCAGCTCGATGACCCTTAACAGTATGGCGCGCCTGGCGAAAAAGTCTTGCAACTCAAGAGCCATCTTCGAGGCCATAGAATAACTATTAAACAAGGGGGTCTGCGCTTGTAACCTCACAGCAACTGACTCGAAAGACAGGGACAGAAGCGTTTCGAATAGGACCCTAGTGGCGCTCGATGATTGCGGTAATGCCTCCCTCTGTTGCTGCTGCCAAGCTGTATCGGCAAACGCTAAGTTCGCTGCATATTGCGCCGGGCCGTTCACTCCCCACAAACCTAATTGTTGTTGCAATGCCTCGCGCAACGCCTGGCTCGCAAAGACAAAACCAAGGCGAATACCCGCCAAACCAAAAAACTTTCCAAAAGAACGCAATACAATCAGGTTATCGGGCCAGTCATCGCCCCCCCCAACAAGAGACAGCAGGCTCTGTTCCGGCGTCACATCTATAAAGGCCTCATCGACGATCAGACAAGCCCCGTCACTTAAGCGGGCTGCCCAACGCAGCAAATCTGCTGGCGCGAAGGCCAAACCACTTGGGTTATTCGGGTTGATTATCAGTAGGTGCTGCGCGGATGTCTGCGCCAGTGTAATCTCAATAGCCGCACAGGCCTCAGTTTCATCCAGTGATGGGTAGAAGCCAATCTCGGTGCCCTGCCCGCGCCAACTTTTATGGTGTTCTTGATAACCAATGCTCGGTAACACAATAGGCAGCGATGGCAGCACAAGGGGCAGCGCTTGAATCGCGGCCTGGGTACCCGCCACCGCCAAGAGGTGTTCACTGCCGTAATAGCGGCAGGCGCGTTGCTTAAACGCCGGAAACTCATAGGGGAGCTGTTCGAACGCGGCTGGCGGCAAAGCCGGCACAAGCCAAGGCTCAGGGTTCATCCCGGTCGATAAGTCTAACCAGTCCGCGAGCTCTCCCCCATAGAGTTCAGCGGCCATCATCACATCGCCGCCATGCAGACCGTTCACTCCACTGCAGCCAGACACAGACACTCTCTCCTTATTCATAAACTCCCGCCGAGACTCAAGCTGATCACCGCCGCCACGCACAGCAGTGTGCACCATAGCCACAGGGCACGATTCACCAACCTACAGGCCTCCAACACACTGGTCGCCGATGGCGTGCGAGGAACTTCTCCCGTGGCGTTTGTTGTTGATACTGTATCGCTCACGCTTGGTCCAAGCTGAGGCCGATACTGTAGGCCATTATGGTAAGTCGCCGAACCTCCGAGCGATACGTTTAGCGCCCCCGCGCCCGCCGCCATAACCGGTCCGGCATTCGGACTTTTCCAGGTAAAGCCCTGCAGACGCCAGCAGCGTAAAGCCATGCTCGTAGAGCCAACCAGGGCATAACTCAGCGCCGTTAAACGCGCGGGGATTAAATTCAGCAGGTCATCAAAACGTGCGGCCGCCCAGCCAAAATACAAAAACCGCGGATTTTTATAGCCCCACATGGCGTCGAGCGTATTGGCCAAGCGGAATATTACTACGCCTGGAATACCCGCCAAAAAAAACCAAAAAATAGCGGAGAAAACCGCGTCGCCACCATTTTCCAGTACCGACTCGGTGGCCGCTTTGGCAACGCCCGAGGCGTCGAGTACTTCAGCATCGCGGCTGACGATCATGCTCACCGCCTGGCGCGCCTGCGCCAGATCCTCATTGAGAAGCGGTTCAGCAATGGCGCGGGCATGCATCAGTAAACTCTGCCAGCCGATGGCGACATAGAGCACAAAGCCGCCTACAAGTACTTCAAGTAGAGGCGTCCCAGATAGATAACCATTGAGCTGCGCCGCCAACCAGACAAAAGGCAGCAGCGCCAACAAGAGCGCCAAGATGCCTTTTAAACGCAACCAGCCTGGATTTGGGTCGCTGGGCATGGCCTCTGGGTTAATAGCAGCGGTGTTCAGCCAGCGTTCAATCGCGTGCGCAAAATGACCAAAACCCACCAGTGGATGAAAGCGTGGCGTCTCGTCAAAACATTTATCCAACAACAGTGCCAACAACAATGCGCACAGGCTTATCGCCAGGCTGGACTCACTAGCGATTGCGGACCATTCAGTAAACATCACGGAGCATTTTCACCTTCGAGCGCAGGGGGTAATTGCATCAGTTCACACAAGCTTTCAAAACTGATCGCCTCTTCCACCGCATCCGCCAAGCGCTCTATCTGCTCTTCGCGGTGGGCGGGGTAATCAAAGGCGCTCGCCTCATCCAAGCCCGCCCAAGCCAACAATTGTTCGAGCAGCTCAGGCTGATCAAAGAGACCGTGCACATAACTGCCCAGTACTTGATTGTCTGGGCACACAGCGCCTTCATCGAAGGCCTCGGCGTGTTCATCTTCAGTGTGAGCGATGCTGAACAGTGGCGACCGCAGCGCTGGCCCTTCACTGACACCGGCGTGAATCTCATATCCCTTGACCGGCAGGTTCGCGGCCAAACCCAGAGCGCGGTTATCCAAACTGACACCGCTGATATTGCGCAGGGTTTTATTAGCGGTTAGCCGAGTCTCCATGTCCAACAGGCCCAATGCCGGCGTAGACCCAGCTGAGGATTCAATCGCCTCTGGGTCATGAATCATATGGCCAAGCATTTGGTAACCGCCACAGACACCAATGACCTTGCCACCAAAACGCAGGTGACGCTTAATCAATCTTTCCCAGCCACTGTCTTTTAACCACTGCAGATCGCCGCGCACGTTTTTACTGCCCGGCAATACAATTAAATCCGCTCCGTTAAAACGCTTCGCGTCGCGCGCAAATTCACAGTCGACCTGTGGGTGCAGTCGCAACACGTCAAAATCCGTGTGATTACTGGTGCGCGGGTAAACCGGCACCACCACCTTTAATTGTTCGCCGTCACTCGACAACTGCTGCTGACTGATCGCATCCTCGGCCTCAATGTGCAGATCCATGACATAGGGAATGACGCCCAGCACGGGCACACCGCTGCGCTCCTCTAACCAAGTTAATCCCGATTCCAACAGCGCAATATCGCCGCGAAAGCGGTTGATTACAAAACCTTTGATACGTGCTTTTTCCGTTTCGCTGAGCAACTCATAGGTGCCAAGCAAATGGGCAAAAACACCGCCGCGATCAATATCCGCCACAATGATCACAGGGCAATCAACGTCTTCCGCAAAACCCATATTGGCAATATCGTGTTCGCGTAGGTTAATCTCCGCGGGGCTGCCCGCTCCTTCCACCACTACCGCCTGGTAAACATCCGCTAGACGATCATGCGCCGCGACCACCTCTTTCAGTAAGGTCGGTTTGTAGAGGTGATACTCCTGCGCGGGCATATTGCCAATGGCACGGCCATTCACAATCACCTGCGCCCCTATGTCGCTGTTGGGTTTGAGCAACACCGGGTTCATGTCCACCGTCGGCGCCAGAAAACAGGCCTCTGCCTGCACCGCCTGCGCGCGACCTATCTCGCCACCGTCGGCGGTGACTGCACTGTTAAGCGCCATATTTTGCGGTTTAAAAGGCGCCACAGAAATATTATTGCGCGCCAAGATACGCCCCAGCGCCGTCACCAGAATACTCTTACCGGCGTCGGATGTGGTGCCCTGTACCATCAAGGTATGGGGTCGCTTAAATTGTGTTTTCATAAATTCAATTCTTTTGCGTTAAGCCTCAGCCACGCAACTCCTGTTGCTCATCGATTTCCAGCAACATCTGCTGCAGTGCATCAGCGCTCTCGCCCGGCTCTTGCCAGAGACCGCGCTGGCAAGCCTCTAATAAACGCTCCGCCATTTCTTCCAGCGCGTGGGGATTGTGCTCCTCGAGAAAGGCGCGGTTTTGCCGATCAAATACCAGCGCGTCCGCCACCTGCTGATACTGATAGTCATCGATCAAATTGGTGGTGGCATCATAGGCAAATAAGTAGTCGACACTGGCGGTCATTTCAAACGCGCCCTTGTAACCGTGCTCACGCATGCCCTCGATCCACTTTGGGTTAAGCACCCGTGAGCGAATTACTCGATTTAATTCTTCCTTGAGTGTGCGGATTTTAGGCGCACTCGGATTTGAATGATCGCTGTGATAGACCTGCGGCGCCGCACGCCCTTGCTGCCCGCCAAAGACGGTGGCAGCGACCGTCATGCCCCCTTGAAACTGATAGTAATCATCAGAGTCGAGTAGATCGTGTTCTCGATTATCCTGATTTTGCACCACAGCATCTAATTGGCATAACTGATGTTGGAAAGCGGCTGGCATGGCAAGACCATCGGAGCTTTCGGCTAGGGAATATTCAGTATCTTCACTTGAACCGCGTTCAGAGCTGCGAACGGTTTCCCTCGCACCCGCAACACGGTGGTCACCATAGGCATACCCCCCCCAGTTGAGGTAAGCCTCGGCCAGATCACTGGTTTGCTCCCAGCAACGCTCATCGATCAACCCCTGCAGGCCCGCGCCATATGCGCCAGGTTTACTGCCAAACACCCGATAACTCGCCTGGCGCCATGCGGCTTGCTCACCAAGCCCTTCGGCCATCAACTGCTGTTGACGCGCCTCGACGTTTTGCCGAATGGTATTTTCATCGCCCGGCTCATCGAACTTGGCAATGGCCATGACCGCGGCATCGTAAAGTTTCATGACATTGGGGAATGCATCGCGGAAAAAACCCGACACCCGCAGCGTGACATCGACCCTCGGGCGGCCGAGCAGCATGGTCGAGACCATTTCAAAATCCACCACTCGCTGAGAGCCCGGTGCCCAAATCGGCCGTACCCCCATCAGCGCAAAGGCCTGGGCAATATCATCGCCGCCGGTGCGCATGGTCGCCGTGCCCCACACAGATAAACCCAACTGTTTGGGGTAGTCGCCGTGCTCTTGCAGGTGACGCTCAATCAAAGCATCAGCAGAGCGCTGGCCAATAGCCCAGGCCGCTGGGGAAGGGATCGAACGGTTGTCGACCGAGAAAAAATTACGCCCCGTCGGCAGAGTATCCAAACGGCCACGGGTCGGCGCACCGCTCGGCCCCGGTTCCACAAACTTTCCCGCCAGACCATTCAAGAGCGATTCAATTTCCAAGTGTGCGCTGGTGTGCAGCGCCGACAATACCACATCGCGGGCGTGCTTAAGCAGGCGCATGCTGGCCGGCAAGGCACTTAGATCAATGTCAGCCAGTCCCGCGACTGCATCGACATCCATGGTGTCGGCAAGCACATGCCGAGCCACCAACTGTTGTGCCAATAACTCTAAGCGCTCACGGGTATCGAGTTCGGTGCGCCAAACACCCGCCTCCATACTTTGTAACACCGCCGGGCGTTCGCCCTGCCACAGAGCACTGCTTGCGGTCAGCGGATCCAACAGCTGACCACAAGCCAAACGCAAGTCCAGATCGGCGCAAAGATTATGCAAAACCCCCTGGCTTTCAGGCGTGTTGCCGCGCGGTAAACGCAGCAACGCCACAAGTGTGTCGGTTAATTTTTCCGGCCCTGGCAACTCACCCAATATGTGCAAACCGTGGCGTATCTGCGCCTCTTTAATATCGCAGAGGTAGGCATCCAACTGTTCGAGCAGCTCTTCATCGGCCGCAGGCGCGTCATCCGTCACAGAGGCTCCGCCGGTCTGTTTATTATTCAACGGCTGATCATCGCGGGCCGCTCGGATGAGACTCAACTCTTCGAGCACATGGGTGCTGCGCACCTGCTTGATAATTTCTTCGCGCAGCCAAATTTCACGCCGCGTATCCATACCCAGCGCTTGATAGTATTCGTCCACCAGCGCTTCAAGGTCGGCAAGGTCACCGTAGGTTTCTGCGCGGGTCATGGGCGGCATCAGGTGATCGATGATCACCGCCTGGGTGCGGCGCTTGGCCTGTGCGCCCTCACCCGGATCATTGACGATAAAGGGGTAGAAATGCGGCGTTGGCCCCATGGCAACATCCGGCCAGCAACTGGCCGACAGCGCACTGCCCTTGCCCGGCAACCATTCCAGGTTACCGTGTTTGCCCACGTGAACGATGGCGTCCACCTTATAGCTGTGGCGCAACCAAAAATAGAAGGCGAGGTAGGCGTGTGGCGGTACCAAATCTGGATCGTGATAGTTGGCCGCCAGATCCAGATTAAAACCGCGCGCGGGCTGAATACCGATAAAGGTTTCGCCTATGCGAATGCCCGACAGCATCAAGCGGCCGTCGCGGCACTTGGGGTCGTTTTCCGGTGGCCCCCAGCGCTCGGTCACCGCCTGTTGACAATCTTCCGGCAGGGCCGAAAAATGATCCCAATAGTCGGACAAAGAGAGACTCTGCCAGCAAGGCCGCGCGTGTAAGGTATTGGGGTTATTGGTCACCGCACCCAGCAGCTCTTGAATCAGCGTATCGCCATTTTCGGGTAAAGACTCATTCAACGATCCCAATGGGTAACCTGCGCCTTTTAACGCACGCAGAATATTCACTGTCGAGTTTGGTGTATCCAAGCCCACGCCATTGCCAATACGGCCGTCCTTGGTCGGATAGTTCGCCAAGATCAGTGCCAGCCGCTTCTGCGCATTAGGTTTCGTCCCCAGCCGACAATAACGCGCCGCAAGTTGCGCAATAAAATCCGCGCGCTCTGCGTGTAAATGATACTTCACCACAGAGACTTCACAGCGCTCATTAAAATGGCTTTCGCTTTTGAAACTCACCGCGCGGGTAATAATGCGGCCGTCCATTTCTGGCAGCACCACCTGCATGGCAATGTCACGCGAGCGCAGGCCCTGGGAATAACTCAGCCAGTCATCTTCGGTACTGCTCGACAACACCAACTGCAACACCGGCAAAGGCTTGGCAAAGGGCGATTGAAACAACATGGGTTCTGCGGATAAGTCAGGGCTGGAAACACGGTTGCATGAAAAACCTGTGGTGTTGATCAACAACTGCGCGCCACTTTGTTCGATCAGTGCATTGACCAGCGCCATAGACTCCGCGTCTTTGAGCGAGGCCACCGCAATCGGCAAGGGTCGCAGACCCTGAGCGACGAGCGCTGTAATCAAACCATCAAACATCGCGGTATTGGCGCTCTGTAAATGGCTGCGATAAAACAACAACACACACACCGCTTGCGGGCCCGTCGGTAAAGGCGGATAACGCGCAGCCCACTCATCGAAGGTCGCACCGCTGTCTTGCATTTCAATCGCCGATGCAAAGACGCCGACCACCGACGGCAGGTACATCATGCAGCGCGGCAAACGCTGGGGGGCACGCCAGCGCACATCAATATTCAAATACTGCGCTGCCAGAAACTTTAACAATTCTCCGCTGTTGAGCAGACCGCTTTCACGCAGGTAACGCCACACCTGCTGGCTCTCATCGAGCTGTACCGAAGAACCCTCAAATAACTCGGCGTCCGGCGTATCGTCGCCGGGTACCAGAATTAATGTGCGCCCAGGTCGCGCTTGCTGCCAGGCCTGCAACTGCTCGAAACCATAGTTCCAATAATTGCGTCCACCGAGCAGGGACACCACCACCACCTGTGCCTGCCCCAACACCTTGTGCTGATACAAATCCAGCGCCGCGGGTTTTAACAATTGCATCCAGTTGGCCAGACGCACACCGGAAAAATCCGCCGGTAAAGACTCGTATGCTGTGGCCAAGGCCGCCAAACCGCTGTCCGCCGCCGACAAAATAACGATCGGCGCGGGACTCTGGTCGAGATCGATGATGCCTTCATCATCAACAAAGCCCCCTGGTTGTGCGGCCAACAAATGCATTTGCTCTACCCTTTAGCTTTCAGATCGCGGGCTTAAGCCTGCTCGGATACTACCTGTTCTGATACCAACAGCGCGGTGCGCAGCTCGGCTTCCACGTCATCTTTATTGATTCCCTTGCCGATAAACACCAGCTGGGTCGCACGCTCTTCACCTTGAGCCCAGAGGCGATCAAAGTGTACATCCAAACGCTCGCCCACGGCCTGTAAAACCTGACGCATCGGTTTGCCCGGCAGAGACGCAAAACCCTTGGCGCGAAAAATGCGCTGTTCACTGATTAATTTTTTCAACACGGCCTGCAGTTTGTCTCCATCGACATCAGCGTCAGCGCCCTTAAACGAAACAACGAACGAATCAAAATGATCGTGGGCGTGATCGTGGTGTGCACCGTGGTCATGGTGATGGTCGTGGTGGGTGTGTACCGCCTCAATGCGATCTTCAGCCGCCGCGTCTACGCCCAAAAGCATGTCCAGTGGCGCCTCACCGTTGCTGATGTAGGTGGTCTTAACCGCAGCCGGCACCTTGGCACTGACCACGCTTTGTACAGACTCGCGCTCGGACTCGGTGAGCAGATCGTTCTTGCTCACCACCACTAGATCAGCAGCACTCAGCTGGTCATCGAGCAATTCCTGCAGACTTGGGTCGTGATCGAGGCTCGAATCACTCAAGCGCTGGGCCTGAACTTGATCGGCGTCATTGGCAAAACGGCCAGCGGCCACAGCTGGGCCATCGATAACCGTAATCACCGCATCAACGGTGCAATACTGCTTAATTTCCGGCCAGTTAAAGGCTTGCACCAACGGCTTTGGCAGCGCCAGGCCACTGGTCTCTATCAGAATGTGGTCAATGTCGTCACGGCGCGCCACCAGCTCTTGCATCACCGGCAGGAACTCTTCTTCCACGGTGCAACAGATACAGCCGTTGGCCAGCTCGTAGATACCGTTTTCGCCTTGAACAATAGAAGCGGACTCGTCTTCGCAATCCAGGGGGCAGGAGCCTTCAGCGGATGGAGTGCCCTCAGCGGCGGAGCTTGTTCCAGCCGTAGGTGAAGAGCGCAACAGGTCGGCATCGATATCCAGCTCACCAAACTCATTGACGATCACGGCGATGCGTTTGCCCGCTGCCTGTTTCAGTACATTGGACAAAAGAGTCGTCTTACCGCTACCCAAAAAACCAGTGACAATCGTGGCGGGAATTTTATTCAACTGCATGATCTAGCTCCTGTTGAAAACATAATGTATCGGCACTTTTTACCGGAAAATAATACGTAAAAGGCCGGGACCCTGATACCGACTAGAAAACAGTCAAGTTAGCAGGCTTCCGACCCTAGGGCGCCACCGATTAAACGCTCATCAGCGACGCTCAAACCCCAGATAATTTAAAATTCATAGGCGGCGGTCACACGCACCGTGCGAGGCTCAACAGGGTGAGAATGCAAACCCTCATAAACGGGGGCCGTCGGTGAGGACTGCGACTCATAAAGGTAAGTAATGTCGTCATCCTCAGCGTTAAAGAGGTTTAACACTTCAGCGCCTAGGTTCACACCATTACCGAATCGATAGCCCATATTGGCGTTCACCAATTGCGTGGATTCAGACTTCACACTGCCCGACTCATCAAGCTTACGCGGGCCAAAGTAGCGCACACGTAAACCACCGTAGAGACCCGACTCGAAATCAAAACTCGCCCCCATGGAGAAAACAGTATCGATGCTGTCGGGAACTGCATCACCAATGCTTATACCATTATCGTCGATCTGCAGGTCCTGAAACTTGGCGTCAGACACGGCAAAGTCGACGTCTAGGACAAACCAATCGGCTGGCTGGTAGTAAGCGCCTAGCTCGACACCGGTGCGGGTGCTCGCGCCCTTAGGCTCAGTTGTTCCGTCGTCGCCGACAAACACCAACTCAGAGTCCAGGTCCAAGCGGAACAGCACCAGCGTCAACTGCAGGTCCTCAACAATCGCGCTGCGCATACCCAATTCATAACCCGCGGTGGTCGCCATCATAGGCACTGAGTCATCGACCGACAGGGAACTGCCACCCACCACACCACGGGCATCGTTACTGTGGAAACCTTCACCATAGTTAAGGAAGAACTCGGTTTCCTCAAAAGGCCCAAAGCGCAATGACAAGCTTGGGCTGAACAACTCGCTGTCCTCGCTGCCGCTCTTTGTGTTGTCGAGAAAATCAGTAACCTCGACATCAAAGGCTTGATAACGGGCACCCACAATAGAGGCAAACCATTCATTCCACTGGCTGTGCAAGCTGGTAAACGCAGCGTAAGACAGCTCTTCAACAGAAGCTTGTGCCCCCAAAGTATGAATAACGCGGGCCTTACTCTTACCCAGCCCAACATTGCTGATGTCGTCATAACGCAGCTGAACACCGGCGTGCAACTCGTGTACCTCATTGAACGCGTGGGTAACGCTGTACTGGCCGCCGTAGTATTTGCGCTCGTCAAACTGGGTCACCTGATCGCCGTTGACCTGATCGCCCTCAAAATAGGTAAAGTTACCCGACAGTTTCAGGCCGTAATCGACCGCGTAAGCAGTGGCTTCATAACTCGTAATCTCGCTCAATTGCCCCCAGGCCTTGCCCGACAGGCTGTAACGGTGAGAGTCACCACCGGTGCTTGGATCCAGTGAGCCGTATCGACCTAAATCGCCATCGCGCACCAGATTGACCGGCACCTGATCAGTACCCGTCCAGTCGGCCTTGTAATACATACCCGTCAGCGACTGACCCTGCTCGCTGTCACCGCGGCTGTATTTCACCACCGCGTTAATCTTGTCGAAGTTGTCTTCCACCTCCCAAGGTCCATCGTTGGTCAGTGACTCCAGTGCGTAACTCAATCTGTCAGAACTTAAACCAGAGCCTAGCGCCGCACTGCCGGTCAATATCGCGCGCTGGTAGTTACCTTCACCGGCTGTCACCTTGATGGTGTTCTTTTCCAGTTTGCTGGCGTAGTCGATGTGCGCGGAACCTGCGGAGGAGAAATCGCCCTCCTCTGCGTAGTAAGGACCTTTTTTGTAGACCATACGATCGATCATTTCTGGGATCAGAAAGTTAAGGTCCGTATAACCCTGACCGTGACCGTGGGTGACCATATTCACCGGCGCGTCTTCGACGTGGTTGGCAAAATCGGTGCCGTGATCGAGGTTAAAACCGCGCAGGAAATACTGATTGGCCTTGCCCGCACCTGAGTGCTGGGTGACGACCATACCGGGAATAGTTTCCAACACTTCGGCTGGGCGCATGGTCGGGCGAAACTGTAATTGGTCGGCCAAAACCGTGCCAATGGACGCCGCTTCCGCCTCGCCCTGCAGGCCTTTAAGGCTTTTACCGGTAACCGTAAGTTCTTCCATCGCAGTGGATTTAACTTCACCGGCAATGCCCGCGGCCAGCGCGGCCCCAGAAAACAAGGAGGCAGGAAGACCACTGCCCACGATGGCAGCAATTGTTAGAGATAACGTTTTTTTCATTGTGATCGCCTTATATTCAGATAGTTCTGATTGGCGTCGGGAATAAACCAGCCACGGCGCACCAAGTTGCAGACACAACTTTGATGAAAACATGACTCCTGATTGCACACCCCGACCATCAGGTAAATCGACTTATTGGCAGGTCTACTGACTCACAGGTCTTAGCTGGCAGTCGCCTTCCCAAGTCATAGATCACGGGCGCTTAAAGAATAAGCATCGCCGTAACAACTCAGTGGCAGTGACTGTTGCTCGCTGTATACAGTTGCGGGGACAGTTTCGGTTCATTGAACACACCATTAAAAGTGTCATCAATGTCGAATTCCCTATTAATCCCAATGGGCTTTGTTAAACAACGCGCCGAGGAACCAAAAATCGAGCGAGCATCCTACCCGATCAGCCCCCTGATTTCGATCACTAAATACCAAGCTATTGGACCAATCGGCAACAGAACAACGGTTCCGTAACAGCCGGCAAGGGCTTGCGCGCGGTAAAAGAAAAACGTTTTTTTGCCTACCCCTATACTCTAAAACACAGTGAAAGAGTGGAAATTACGGTTAACAGGCCTCAATAATTCCTAGATAATGCCGCCAGCTTGACGATTACAATCCCCCCAAGCCATGCGGGCCAACCTTCAGTGCGGCCAGTGGCAGAGAGAAGCAGCATGAAAATTAATCAACTCGACAAAAACTCCGGTGTATTAATCTGTGGTCATGGCAGCCGCGCCAAGATCGCCGAGCGTGAATTCAGCCTGCTGGCCTCTGGTCTGCGCCAGCGCTACCCTGAATTAAACGTTGAATACGGTTTTCTCGAGTACTCGGCCCCTAACATCCACATGGCGCTCGATCGATTAGTCGAAAGCGGCGTCACCAAGATTTACGCGGTACCGGGTATGCTCTTCGCCGCCACCCACGCGCAGAACGACATACCATCGGTACTGACCACCTACCAAGAAAAGCATCCTGGCCTGAGCATCGAATACGGCCGCGAGCTGGGCCTGCACGATGAAATGATTAGCGCCTTCCAAACCCGAATTTTATCTGCACTGGGACACAGTGAAACCCCAGCGATTGGCGAGCTCTACGACACCATGTTAGTGGTTGTTGGGCGCGGCACCTCCGTCACCGAGGCCAACGCCGAAGCCGCCAAGCTGACGCGTATTTGCTGTGAGAACCTCGGCTTTGGCTGGAGTGAAACTGTGTACTCCGGCGTGACCTTCCCCTCTGTCGGACGCGGCTTAGAAATGGCGCTCAAGCTCGGCTACAAGAAAATCGTCGTGGCGCCCTACTTTCTGTTTGGCGGCAAGCTGATCGACCGCATCTACGCTTACGTCGACAAGGTCGCGGAAGAGAATCCAGAGGTAGAGTTTTTAAAGGCCGATTACCTGCGTGATCAAGAGCATGTCCTCAACACCTTTGTCGAGCGCATCGAAGAAACCGTCACAGGCCCACAGAACCATGTGAACCTGATGCAAAATTTTAAAGAGCGTTTGGCTAAGGGCGAAGTAGACGTGCACCACCACCACGCCGAGTTTCAGCCAGAGGAGAAAAAAGCAGAGGTTCACAACCACTCGCATAACCACGGCCATTCACACTACCGTGGCCACAGCCACGCCCATGATCATTCACACGGCCACAACCACGCACCCTACAAGCACGTAGGCCACCCGAATGGCCCTCGTACCATGATCAATGAGAATGTCTGCTGCTGTTTTATGCGTCAGTTCCCCCAGGATATTATCGATACAGAAATGGCGCTTAAGCCAGTGGTTGATCAGCTACCGAGCTGCAAGAAAAACTAAGCCGGTAACACAATGTATATAAGGAGGCCTCAGCCCCTAGGTGGGGGCCTTTTAAATATCATCTTTGCGCTTGTTAGAACAACTCTGAATTACGAAGTGCGGGTCAAGCGCTCAACAATGTCACAACAGGACAGAGTTGCAGCCATTACTGTAAAAGACTCCGATCGGAATCTGCTCAGAAATTCTTGCGGGGCAGCCCCGAGCGATATTGAAGACATTAGGGCCTTCCCATCCGCACTACGCCTCACACAATACTCTTCACACCCCCCTTAGATGCAGCCACGCTGCCCTACCTGTAGATCCCTGCCGACTGGGTGTATTTACCCGGCCCCAGGTAAGCTTTGAGGTTTGGAGATGATGGTGCACAGCAAAGAGGATGAACTTAATCTTCACCAACAGGGCGAGATAGAGAGTGTGCGTGAGAGAAACTGGGAGCTATCCGCCCTAGTCAATCTCCAGGGACCGGAAGTCATCAGTTGCCGGCGGCTAATTTCGAGGTTACTGAATACCTAAATCACCTGCCCCCACAACCCCTAAACTCAAGACTCAAGACTCAGCCAATGCGGCCGCTTATCATACAGGACATACTTTTAGCTCATTTTTTCTACCCGAGGCTGTAACATAGACGTATTTCAACAACCAGTTAATGAGAAAGAGAACCTCTGGTGTTATGATTTTCTACTTGCGCAAGCATTTACGGTTATGCTTAAACAACCTGCCGAAGCTGGCTCTCGCTAGCGGGTCAAGTTACGGCAGCGGCCCCAACCACGGGTCTGGGCGACAAGCTGAGTCGAGAAGCGGATGATGAGTATGCCAAAAAATATAACCACAAGCTTTGATAATGAAACCGCCCACCAACTGGTTTCTATCTGCCCAGACCCGGTGATAGGTGTTGATCGCAGCGGTATCATCACCCACTTTAATCCCGCCGCGGCCAAGCTCTTGGGTTACAAGCGCGAAGACATCATCGAGCGGTTAAATATTATCGAACTCTACGGCAGCCGCGAGACAGGCCGACAGATAAAGAAGTATATATACAGCAACCACTGGGGTCCCCACGGGGTCATCGAAGGCTATGAAGCCTCCCTGTTAGCCGCCGACGGCCAGCTTATACCCATTCGCTTATCCGCCACACTGCTACTGGAGGCCGAGCAAGAGATAGGCAGCCTAGGTTTCTTCCACGACATGAGCGAGACCAAGGCGATGGAGGCCAGGTTGCGCCACCTCAGTATCACCGACGACCTCAGCGGACTCTATAATCGGCGCCACCTCAATAGCACCCTCATCGATGAGATGGAGCGATGCCGCCGCTATCAACACCCCCTCAGCGTGGTCTGCATCGATATTGATCGTTTCAAAGACGTCAACGACCAGCTGGGCCACCAGCAGGGTGATCGGGTTATAGCGACCACCGCC
>Ga0105354_1001355_pt1 | contig 15071 bp, 16 predicted proteins | sample GOMGulsemesocosm_FD_83658 | JGI IMG/M metagenome (GOLD analysis project Ga0105354, IMG submission 83658) | Methane-oxidizing microbial communities from mesocosms in the Gulf of Mexico - GOM9B Gulf of Mexico | ecosystem: Environmental > Aquatic > Marine > Cold seeps | place: USA: Gulf of America...
TAACATTTTCCTGATGGCCCCGTAGGGCGTTGCAATCAGACATATCTAATGAGTTGAGAGTTTGATCAATAGAATCAAGGTTTAGTTACACTCCTGATCCTAAATTCCATGCAATTTATCCACACGTTGTGCGGGCGTGCTTATTCCTAGACTCCATAGGATAAATCTTTCTAGCAAAGTTTGGGAAGTCCAAAATAGCAAAAATCGAAATCCTTATCTGAGTAGCGTTTATTTCAATCAATAGGTTCCAAAATGACACATTAACCTATGACAAGGTTTGTTAAATGTGAACTTAGGAGTGTGTATTCTTTTCATGGTTTTAATTGTACTGTATAAATATACAGTTTAAAGTGAGTGGCATACGGTTTTGATATTGATTTATTTGCAGGCTATGCAAGTAAATCTTATCAATCGTTTCTTGATATTGCTCTTAGAGCATATTTATTACAAATGGATATTTAAGGCTAAAAAATCATAAGCACGAAATGATTTTCAATTATGCCCAATAAGGAGTGATACCTATGCAAAATACGCTAGATGACTATATTGCGATGAATCAAGCAGGCCGAGTACTTGAGTTGTGTAAAAAGTATTACCATGAGAATGTGCTTATGCTGAGTAATGGTGCTGTATTTGCTCAATCTATGCAGGAGGCGTACGAAAAGCAAAAGGGTTTTATTGAATCGGTAAAAAGTTTTGACGTTACCTTAAATTCCCAGCAAATTAAGGGGGATATTGTAGAGTTAATTTTTAATTATAAAATCGTGGGTGAAAACACCAAGCTTGTCAGTTTTACCGGAAAACATATTCAAACCTGGAAACATAAAAAAATTGTAAAAGAAGAATATCATTCAATTTGATAAGTGTTACGTCTGACAGTGAGAGAGGCGATTAATCACTATATTCCCCTTGGGATTTTGCATTGATTAAAGACTGAATGTGAGTGCTAGGGAGCGTTCGAACTTAAATTCAGGCGTTACCTCTTCTCAGTCTTATCAGAGAAACCGACAAGCAGACGGCTCTTTGAACTACTTATTATTTGAGGTATGAGCTACCTTTCGAAAAGGGCCAAGCTAGCGTGACGCTTTTTCTGAGACCTAAAGGCGTGACCTAAAAGCCTTACCTCTAAGTTTAGGGTCTGATCAATAGAATGGTTATTAAGTTGCGCTCCTCGCCTTAAATCTCAGGCATTTTATCCACCCGCTGAGGCGGGAGGACTTATTCGTAGCTTGCCTATGTATTTTGGGTCAATATAGTCCTTATGTTCATTGAATCAGTTGAATTCAATACGTCGTCATCTTTTTTATTTGGTAACAAGGAAATATTCTTACAAAGAAGGGGGCAAAGGTGCAATTTTTAATTGGCTATGCTCTCTAAATAAAATGGTTAATGATAGTTCTTAATTATCTTAAATTTCATATAAGTAAATCAAATAAGGTTATAAGCTATTGTCTATATGTTACTTTATGTATTAATCTGTCTCCTAGAAAAAAGGAGCGAAGATTAATGAGTGTATTTGAACAACTGAACCGTGTCGTAATTAGCCACCAGCCCACTCCAATAGAAGCTATGCCAAGGCTTTCTGAAAAATTAGGAGTCAATGTATTCATTAAGCGCGATGACTGTACAGGCTTAGCAGGTGGTGGTAATAAAACACGTAAACTTGAATATTTAATTGGTGAGGCTAAATCAAAAGGTGCAGACACTTTAATTACAGTAGGTGGCATTCAATCTAACCATGCTCGACAAACGGCAGCAGCAGCGGCAAAATTTGGTTTTGACTGTGAATTGGTATTAGAAGATGTGCCTGGAACAGTCAAACAAGACTATTATGCAAATGGAAATATACTGCTTGATAAGTTATTTGGCGCAAAAATCCACCGTCCTGAGTTAGGGACTGACTGCCTTGAATATGCTTATGAACTAGAAAAAAAATTGATTAAATCAGGTAAGACCCCCTTTGTTATTCCATTAGGAGGTTCAAGTGTTGTTGGCAGTATGGGTTATGTTCGTTGTGCAAATGAAATTATTAAACAAGCAAAAGACATGTCCCAACAGTTTGATAAAATTTTAGTCGCAACAGGCAGTGCCGGTACCCAAGCAGGGCTGTTAACCGGACTTATTGCCCATTCTGTGAATATTCCAGTTATTGGAATCTGTGTGAGCCAAGACACTGAAACTAAAAAAGACTTAGTTGAAGCATTATTAATAGAATCACTTAACTATCTTGATATGGCATCTGGTTCTGCAACTGGACGAGTCATCACGGATGGCGCATATGTCGGAGAAGGTTATGGTATTCATACGACTCAAACTGTTGAAGCGATTAATCTATGTGCGCAATTAGAAGGGGTATTACTCGACCCCGTATACACAGGTAAGGGAATGGCGGGTCTAATTGATTATTGTCGTTCAGGTAAAATTAAGCAGGGTGAGAATATTCTTTTTATCCATACGGGTGGAAGCCAAGGTTTATTCGCCTATAGCGAAATATTTTAGCCTTTAATCCTGCGTAATATATTGTTCAATATATTCCAATAATAGAGTGATAAAACAAACAATAATTTTCTATACTTAGTCTAATGTCCAAATAAAAGGCAATAGACTATGTATAGAATGTTGGTGTTTTGTGTGTTTTTTATACTAAGTCAATCTATATCAGCTCTTCCCAATCAGGTTAAATTATCAACCAAGATTTGGCCCCCTTACCACTACTATGACCAAAACAACAAAATTACTGGTATCAGTGTGAAAGTGCTGACCTGTAGTTTTTCTCGTCTTAATATAAAACTATCCATTGAAGTTGTGCCATGGAGTCGGGCACAACAACATACCAAACTAGGTATAAGTGACGGATTTTTTTCTGCGTCTTGGAACGAAGCTCGGGACCAATATGCAACTCGATCGATTGATATAGCATCACAAAACTGGGTTTGGTATACCTTAAAATCCAATAATATTGACCCAACATCATCAAAGTTTAAACAAACGGCAAAGGTTGTGGGCACAAGAGGATCAAATATTGTTCATTGGTTACATAAAAATAAATACTTGGTATCAGCCGAAACAAGTGAGTTAAAGAACATGGTAAATATGATCTTAAATGGACGTGTAGATGCATTTATGGAGAATGAATTAGTCGCAGAAAGCTTATTAATGGATACCAATGAAAAACTAAAATTGAAAAAAACAATTGCTCGCTCAATGCCAGTGGGTGTGTATTTTAACCATTCATTTCTGAGTAAATATCCTGACTTTTTGGATGCCTTTAATAAGTCTGTAAGTACCTGCCATTAAGCTTATTATTCACAGGTTAAAATAAATTAACTGTTTGATTACATTGAATTTACAAACCTATAAGAATGTAATTTTTACAATTAAATCTAGTACTATTGCACCTCAATGTAGATATTTGTACCTATGATAAAATCAATTTCTTTTGATCCATAATATCTGTTATAAAAAGACCGAATATAAGTAGGTTAACAAGAGGTATGGGTTTTCAATTCCATGATTATTCAAACGATTACTTGGCAACAGTCATTGCCTATCCGGCATAAAGTTTTATGGCCAAATAAACCTGAAATATTTTGCCAAATTGAAGAAGACAAAGACGCAAATCACTATGGTGTTTATATCGATGAGCAACTGGTATGTGTCGCATCTCTTTATACTAAAACTATTAATAGGGTAACGCGTGTTCGTCTTAGGAAATTTGCAACGTTAAAGGAGTTTCAAGAAAAGGGTGTTAGCAATAAGTTACTTGAGCATATGATCCTTGATTTAAAAGCGAAAGGGACTCACTATCTTTGGTGTGATGTTAGAAGAAATGCCACTGAGTTTTATAAAGCTTCTGGGTTTAAATGTTTAGGTAACGAATTTTATAAGCTTGATGAGGCATACTCTAAGATGGAGTTAAAACTGAACTAGACTCAGTCGTTATATCTCATGTAATTCAATGTAATTAGTATTTTCACAAAAACTTACTATGCTCAAGTTTAACCGCTGCAATTCATTGTAGCGGTTGTTAAGTTTGATTCAGTCACGTCACTTTTGATGATTAAGGATGAACACATGAGTATACAAGCTGAAAATCAACAAGGCATGTTTAGGGTTTCTTATTACATTACGCAAAAGATATTTGGGCAAACTAAATTAGGCAGTGCCACGTTAAGAGTGGATCTGATCATTAATGGACCTGATAAAACGGTTAATGGCATTGCTAATGTATATCAACCTACGAATCCCCCTGTTAATGTCGTATCTCACCTCAATGGTGAATGGTCTTATCTATCTAATGTAAATGAGAACCACGTACTTGTTGTGGTCGATGGCTTTGATTTATCAACGATTCAATTTGGAGGTCAGCCAATGGAGCATAAAAATTTAACATTAAGGATGGCTATTTCTGAAGATTGGCAGTCAGGATCGGCTAGTTTTAATTATCTATATGAAGGAGAGTGGTATGAAGTGGAATACGCGACAGTGGCCTTGTTAGAAGGTGAAGACCATATTAATCTAGATGCTCTCTCAAGTTTTAGCAGTTTTAACAAGCCAAAAATCTAGACACATTGCACCTCAACACCAAAGAGGTGCAATGTTATGCTTCTAAATTTAATTCACAAAGTACTTTTCATTAATATATGTTTCAAACTCATCACATAATATTATGTCATTGATTTGATTGGTCGATATCGTAATATCGCCATCAACCAACTTAATCTGTGCGTTGAGTGGTTTTACTTTTGATCTTTCCCTATGGGCTATCGCTTCAATTTTATTCTGCTCAATGGACCAAGCCTGCTCACTCGTTAAGTTACATTGTTCAGCAAGGTAGCTGGCTGTAAAACCCTCCCCAGTTAAGCTTCTCACTGTGGCGTCATGGTTAATACTGTTGCCTGGGGTCCAATAATGTTGCGCTAAAAGGGGGCCGATTTCGGGATTATCTGTTAAATAGCCATACTTCTGTATGAAATAATCCCTCGTCTGATAAACCGCCATATGCGCTAATAGATATCCCTGATAAGAACAGGCCGCCTCTTGTGATAGCAGGTGTGGGATAGCTAAAAGAGGTCGAGGGCTGCTCGTTAACCCTAAAATTGATTGCTCAGTGTCTCTAGCCAACTGTGTCAGATACTCTGCTGTCAGTAAGGTTTCATCGGCACTATATACTGCCCATTCAAAATACGGCACGACCAGAATGCTTCTCTCTTCATAAGCTTTGAAAGGTTGTTTTGATTCGATTAGTTTTTTAATGATTTCATCAGGAATTGCTTCATCTTTGTCATTAAGGGCATACTGTTTTAGCCAATCAGCATCAGTTAGCAGGCTATCACAAAACATGGATTGCGTTTCTGCGTAGGCCATTGATGTCGGTGCAAATTCTTGAGAAAAGCAAGGTGAATTTTGCTTTATATTGGCAAAATGAGCCGCATGACCGCCTTCATGGAAAAGGGTGTTGATGCCACTATAACCGCTACCTATCTGATCCGGTTTGGCATTGCTGGTAAAATTTACTTTTGCCGGTTGCCATTTTCTATCATTATTAAACGAAGGGATTGGACCGTGGCAAAAACCATTTTGATATTTTCCCTTTCTATCAAGTAAGTCTAGCGTTAAATCTGCCCCTAAATAGTCGATGTTTAAACGCCCAAATGATGCTATCCAACGTCTTAGCGATTTTGCAAAAGGTACATAAGGATCCAGTTCACGTGATGCATCACCTGAGTACATAAAACGAAAGTTATGACCCAACTTAGCATTTTCTCCCTTTTGTTTAATAAGAGATTCGATACTTTTTAGATTGCGGGTGCGTGTTTTTTTCTCAAAATCATCCAATACAAAAAATAATGCTTCTGGTGTCATTTGCTCTGTTTTGTTGATCTTATAATCAAAGAAATTACGGTAGCCTTGGTCTCGAGCAAACTCATTACGCTGTTTAACAAGTTCAATGTATCCATTTTCTAAAACCCACTGTTCTAGGCCTAGCAGGGCATCATAAGAAGACTTTCTGACGTTTTCATTGTTACTGTTGCCAATATTTGCGGATAAAACCGTGAGGGAAGCGGGTACTTTTTGGCCTGCCTCGTCAATATAATGCATGACATAATTTTGTCGTTTTTCGAAGAGTGCTGCTTCACTTTGAATCAAAGCCGCCATTTTATTACTGGCTGATTCACTCTCTATGGCATTGGCTTGAAAAAAGCTTAACCAACCTTTTAGCCCATGGATAATGTCAGCATCAATTTGTGTATCAAGGTTTTTTATATGCTGGCGTGTTTGAGTAATACGTGAAGGAGAAGAAATGAATTCAATCAAGGATGATTCGGCTTTCGCAAAGCCTTCATGGTCATTACTAGTGCCCATATAGGTCTGCCAGAACAAATCTTCTTTTGTACGATGCAGTTTTAAGTAGTCATTATTTAGCTGGTGAAAGTAGGTATGAGCGTCCATATTCATGGTTTTATGTGTCAAAATATCATCCTTGTCTGTTTACAAAAAAAAGGTTTGTAACCCTAAATGCTCGTTATTTTTATTTGATCAAAATAAATCTAAATAAGATCTTATGGGTATCTCCAACGATAAGAAAGAAAAAGTATGCCTGATTTAATAAAAGTCACTGCCCATCGACATGTGAGGGGTTTAATTTATGAAAATCACTTATAAAATCAAGAAAGCACCTTATTTTTTGAGCAAGGTATTTTCTATGGGGATAAACCGCATATAAACCAAAACTCATTACCTGATAATTAGGCAGAAGATGAATCAGCCGTGCCGCATTTATATCATCTTCTATGATAAAGTCCGGAATAAGACCAATGCCTGCACCGGATAACACTGCCTTTTGTACTGCCTTTGGACTATTAACTGAAAAATTGGAATTGATTGAAACCTGTGTGATTTCGCCCGATATATGTTTAAAAGGCCATAGGTGTGCCATTTTAAAATTCGAATCTAATACACAGTTATGATGCTTAAGCTGCTCAATAGTTTCAGGTTGTCCCTTAGTCTCAAGGTATGACTTTGATGCACATAATATTAAGCTATGGTGACTGAGCTTTTTGGCTACCATGTTTGAATCTTCTATCTCACCAATACGAATCCGCACATCGATCCCTTCTTCAAGCATATCAACAGGACCATTAGTAAGCTTAATATCAACTTTAATTTTCGGATATTTTTGTAAAAAACGTGACACCAATGCTGAAAGTGTTTGTTCGCCATAGGTCACAGGTGCACTGATTCGTATCAAGCCCGACGGCTCAGATTGGTCAAGATGCACTTTATCAAGCATCACTTGATATTGCTCTAGCAGTATTAATGCCTGTTCATAGTAGGCCATACCCGCTTGCGTTGCAGAAACTTGGCGAGTAGTGCGGTTAAATAATCGTGTTCCGAGATCCGCTTCTACCTCTCCCACATACTTACTGACTAAAGCTTTTGATATGCCAAGTCTTTCACTTGCTGCGGTAAATGAGGACGTTTCAACAACGCCAACAATCGTTTTAAGACCATCTAATGTATCCATGAAAACTCAACTATCAATAAAAATATTTTTGGATATCTTAATACTATTGTCAATATTTTGTTAACTATAATTCAATGTCAGGTGAGTTTATCAACGCAGTATTAAAGATAATAATGACCTTATTGAAACACATTATAAATAAGGACAGTCAATATGAAGACCTATAAAGAGAAAGCGATATTTCAAAACGTTAAGAAATTTGCAGCCGTCATGGCGGTTAGCATCAGTACATTAGCAACAACGCAGGCTATTGCTACCCAATACAATACAATTAATATCCAAGGCCAAGATATCTTTTATCGCGAAGCAGGGGATCTTAATGCCCCCACGATTGTGTTATTACATGGTTTTCCAACATCGTCACACATGTATCGTAACTTGATACCTCAATTAGCAGAAAATTATCACGTTATTGCACCTGATTACCCAGGTTTTGGGAATAGCTCAATGCCGTTAGTTAAAGATTTTGAATACAGCTTTGAGAACCTTTCTAATATTACCGATGAATTTTTGGAAACAGTCGGGGCAAATGACTATACCCTATATGTCATGGACTATGGTGCCCCCATTGGCTTTCGTATTGCCGCTGAACATCCAGAAAGAGTACAGGGTTTAATTATTCAAAATGGTAATGCGTACGATGAAGGATTGCGTGAATTTTGGGCGCCTATTAAAACCTATTGGGATGATAAAACGCCTGAAAATGCCAAGGTTTTAAAAGATGCATTATTAACAATTGACGCCACAAAATGGCAATACACCAATGGTACCCGTAATCAGAATGTAATCTCACCTGATAATTGGATAATGGATCAAGCTAAATTGGACCGACCGGGTAATAAAGAAATACAACTTGAATTGTTTTATTCCTATGGCAGTAACCCTGCACTTTATCCCGAATGGCAAGGCTATTTTAGGGCACACCAGCCACCTACATTATTGGTATGGGGAAAAGGAGATTACATCTTTCCTGAAGAAGGTGCGCATCCATATAAAAGAGACCTTGAAAATCTAGATTTTCATATCTTAGACACGGGTCACTTTGCATTGGAGGAAGATGGTGAATTGATTGGGAATTACATTGATAACTTTATGCAAGAACGAGTTGTTCCTGTTAACTAGTCACCCAGTTGACTAATTACTTTAAGCCTATTGATACATAAAAAGCCAAATATATACTGTATTTGGCTTTTTTAATGCACAAAAACTAATCGTCTACTAAAGACTCATTGAACTGAATTTTTTAGCAAATCAAAGGGCGAGTTTACCCAGAATCATGGCTAAACTCGATGCTTCATGCTCGTCCAAGCCCACTAACATTTTATTTAGTACGTGACGTCTCGTTATATCCAACGTTTGAGCAATTTCATGTGCTTCATCGGTTAAATACATTTTAGATACACGTGCATCAGTTTCACTTGATTTACGAATTAACAAATTTTTTGATTCTAATTCTTTAATTTTACGTGTAATTTGTGATTTATCACGACACATAGACTCGACCAGTTCACCTATGGTTAGACCTGGAGAACGAAAAGTAACCATGATTAACATGGTATCTTGATGAGTAATGGGGAGTTCTAACTCTTTAATCGCGGAATCCATCGCTTTAAAGAACTTTTTAATAAAAGTTTCCATTAATAAAGATATATTAAGGTTTATATTGGACATTTATTTCTCTTAAAAAAGTCTTGTCTTACAGGGTGAAAGCACAGACATTATATAGGCTATTACATTTAATCCTAACCTTTTTATTAATCACACTGGAGTTCAAGAATAAAGCATCTTGATGTCAAATGATATGACAATGAAATATCGAATAAGTTGTGACAATAATGAAATAGATACCGAAAAGGTTTACACCTTTCTTAGTGAAAGTTATTGGGCTAAAGGGTTACCAAGAGACGTTTTTGATAAAGCTATAAACAACTCTCTGTGTTTTAGTGTATTAGAGACATCAGACGTCGATGATGATGTTCAAGTTGGTTTCGCAAGAATGATTACCGATAGGGCGACGTTTGCGTATTTAGCGGATGTTTATATTGATGAGTCGGCACGAGGCCAAGGTTTAAGTAAAGTATTAATGCAATCGATAATGGCCCACGAGGAATTACAAGGTCTTAGACGTATCATGCTGGCGACTAAGGATGCCCATGGTCTTTATGAGCAGTTTGGCTTTGTAAAATTAATTGATATTGATATTTTTATGCAGCTGTGGAATCCTGCTGTATATGAGAATTAAGAAATGATTAAGAGAAAACTTTTATATTGAACTGAAATTTTTTAGAAAAGAGGATGATCTATGACATTAGCATTTGGTGATTATAAAAATGACATTGGCTTACCACTTGAATGTCCAAACTGTGGCTCTAGCTATATGCATCAAAAGAAAGTTGAAGTGTTTCAACGCAATGAAGATGACAGAAATGGATTACATGTCATTGTTGATGAGAAAGTAACAACCGATACAAATATTTCTAATAACCCAAGCCCAAGGCGCCAAGGTCTTACACTCCATTTAAGCTGTGAAGGCTGCCCAAATATTTCTGAGCTCTCTATTTATCAACACCATGGCTCTACCTACATGAAGTTCAATAGTTAATTTATAAAGCCATGCAATAGCATGGCTTTTTTTATGCACTCTAACCGAAATGACTCTGTATGCTTGATAGTTGGACTTGCTGTCACTTTAAATAGCATCAAGATTTCGCTTTTATAGTCACTTCAGTCATTCAATAAAGGTCTAGAGATGAAAACGATTGGATTAATTGGTGGCATGAGCTGGGAATCAACAGCCACTTATTATAAAGAAATAAATCAGGCAATTAACCTACGTCTTGGCGGTTTACACAGTGCTAAAATCTGTATGGTAAGTTTAGATTTTGCCGAAATTGAAGCCTGCCAGCATAAAGGGGATTGGCAACAAGCCGCTAAATTATTAACCTGTGCAGCGCTTCAACTTGAAGCGGCAGGGGCTGATTTTATTTTAATCTGTACCAATACCATGCATAAAGTGGCTAAAGAAATTGAGCAATCGACTCATATTCCCCTTTTACACATTGCTCATGCAACAGGAGAAAAGCTGATTAACGATAGAGTCACTAAAGTGGCTTTACTGGGTACCAGCTTTACAATGGAGCAAACTTTTTATAAGGATGTTCTTAAAAACAACTTTGATCTTGATGTCATAGTACCTAAGGGACAAGACGCTAAACAAATTCATGATGTTATTTATCAAGAACTTTGCATGGGTAAATGCTTAATTAAATCTAAACTTGCCTATTTAACAATTATAGAGAGGCTAATTGAAGAGGGTGCACAAGCCATTATATTAGGCTGCACTGAGATAGGGCTTTTAATTAACCAAGAGGATGTGGCAGTGCCTATCTATGATACGTGTTTAATACATGCAAACAAAGCCGTTGATATGGCGTTATACACGCCAGAGAAAACACGGTATCTACCTTAAGATGTTCGTTTTCATAAAAAAAAGCCGTAATAATCGCATTATTACGGCTTTTTTTAAATTGCACTTGTTATAAAAGTGCTGCCAATTTCTCTTCTAGTTTATTCTGATCAATGGCAAAATTGCGAATACCTTCAGCAAGTTTTTCAGTTGCCATCGCATCTTGATTCATTTCCCAACGAAACTCAGATTCAGTAACCGCTTCAGGTGTTGGCTCAATATCAGATACAGGCACAAGCTTACGCTCTAATGTTCCGTTATCCTTTTCAAGTTCGCCTAACAGTGCAGGAGCGATCGTTAAACGATCACAGCCAGCTAGCTGCTCAATTTCACCAATATTACGGAAACTTGCACCCATTACGACTGTTTTATAACCATGCTGTTTGTAGTAGTTGTAAATTTCAGTGACGGATACAACACCAGGATCTGTTTCTGCTGTGTAATTTTCACCTGTTGATTTTTTATACCAATCAAGAATACGACCAACGAAAGGAGAAATCAGATAAACACCAGCTTCTGCACAGGCTTTTGCTTGAGCGAAAGAGAATAAAAGGGTTAGATTACAGTTAATACCTTCTTTTTCTAACTCTTCTGCCGCTTTAATACCTTCCCATGTAGAGGCTGCTTTAATGAGTACTCTATCTTTAGAGACTCCTGCTTCTTCATAAAGAGCAATTAACTTACGAGCTTTAGTAAGCGTTGCCTCTTTATCAAAAGACAAACGAGCATCAACTTCAGTTGAAATACGCCCTGGTACTGTTTTAAGGATTTCAACACCAACGATAACGGCTAATTTGTCAGACGCATCAATAATTTGTTGATTTAAATCATCACTTTGTGATTTAGCCCAGGCAATTGCCTGATCAATAAAGGGTGCATACTCTGGAATTTGAGCTGCTTTAAGCATCAAAGATGGGTTTGTTGTCGCATCTTCTGGCATATATTCTTTAATGGCTGCAATATCACCGGTATCGGCAACAATGGTTGTAAAGGCTTTAAGTTGAGAAAGCTTATTGCTCATTATTAATTTCCTTCGCTCTAGTTAACTGCTCATTGACCAAGTCAGTGGCTTGTTTTAATACATCAACAGATGCATCTTTTTTATGACCTTGTTCCGATAGGTAGCGTCTAAACTGCTTTCCACCGGGTTGACCTAAGAATAACCCCATTATATGACGGGTTAAATGCGATAAACGTTCGCCATTATTTAACCTATGCGCAACAAAAGGGATAAAGTTATGCAATGCTTCAAGACGGTTATTAAACTGATCTGGTTTACCAAATAAACGAGAATCCACCTGGCTTAATATCCAAGGGTTGTTGTAAGCTTCTCGCCCTACCATAACACCGTCGACATGTAATAAATGATCTTCACATTCATCTAAGGTTTTTATACCGCCATTTAAAATGATTTCAAGGTCAGGAAAATCTTGTTTTAAACGATAGACAAAATCGTATTTAAGCGGAGGGACTTCACGATTCTGCTTTGGACTTAATCCCGCTAAAATGGCATTACGAGCATGAACTATAAAGGTATTTGTCCCCGTAGTTGCCACGTCTCCAATAAAATCTCTTACTATGCTGTACTCTTGTTGGTCATCCAGTCCTATCCTATGTTTTAACGTGACAGGAATAGAGCAGGCATCTTGCATTGCCTTCATCGCATCTTTAACTTTTTCTGGATGTGCCATTAAAATGGCGCCAATCAAACTATGTTGAACTTTATCACTGGGACAACCCGCATTCAGGTTAACTTCATCATAACCGAATGATTCAGCCATTTTTGCACATTGTGCTAACGCCTTTGCGTCAGAACCCCCAAGCTGTAAGGCGATCGGGTGTTCAATGTCTTCAAAGCGTAAAAAACGCTCAGGATTGTCACCTTTTAGCAGGGCACCTGTGGTTACCATTTCGGTATAAAGTAGCGTTTCTTTTGATAAGGAACGTGCAAATACTCGGTAATCCGATGTCGTCCAGTCCATCATAGGCGCAATGGAAAAGCGTCTATTCAGTTTATCGTCAGTTGTAATGATTTTTTTCGATCTTTCTTGTGTGTTCGTATCTAACATATAATTGTATAAAAGCAGGCTGTTTTAGTGAAACTTCTACTCAAGGCGACGACAAATAAATGCTTAAATTGAAGCCTAAAAACATTTTTATCGTTGCATAAAGTAGTCATATTTTATGATAAGGATTATGTCACAAACCTAGCTGTTTTTGACTCAGTGAACTAAAAAAAACACGTTATAAAATTACAATAAATCAGTGTGTTTTTAACTCAATTGATACTTATACCCAGCATTATGTCATAAAGTTACAGCTTTGATGAGACTTTTTTGACCGAGTGTAAAAGTATTTAGTGATATTTAAGTAATGGCTTAAAAATTTTCATTAAACACCGAAACCACAAGCATTCTACTAAAATCCATTCCGCTTTCGTCATCCGCTCAATACCAGCGAGTTAAATTGCAGAATGAATTGTTAAATTTCAAATATCCATCAGCTCTAAACCATAGAAAACTTTAAACAATGACATCCGGTTTAATAGGGTGTCGCCTATGTGTTTTCAACTCTGAGTGTTTCAAAGGAGATCTTTTAGCGCTTGTCCTTTTCTTTAACGCGCTTAACTGATTATAATTGCAGCTAATTTCTCGTTTTGACGGTATTTTTAATTCATGGTTTCAATAATAATTAAACGTTTGCTATTGGTTTCTGCAATTGTGTCATCCGTTCAGTTGCAGGCTCAAATTGCCGCCCAATCAACAACTGGGCCTAAACCACAAATCTTCCTATTAGAAGATCAGGCGTATGGTGTGCATGAAAAACAAAAAATGGATATTTATCTGCCGTCCTTTCCGATTAATACCAAAAATCGACCTGCTATTTTAATGGTGCATGGTGGGGCTTGGACCTTGGGTGATAAAACGGATGCCATTTCTATTTCCAATAAGTTAACACGATGGGTTCCTAACGGTATCGTTTTCGCTTCGACCAATTACCGCTCAATTCTAAATGCAAAACCCAACAGGCAAGCAAGAGATGTTGCCAAGGCTATGGCATTAATTCAACGCAAAATGAAAGCGTGGGGGGGAGATCCCAGTAATGTCATTTTAATGGGGCACTCATCCGGAGCTTATTTAGCCTCTTTGCTTGCTGCAAATCCTGATATAGCTTATGAAGAAGGCGCGCAACCTTGGTTAGGGACCATTGCCGTAAACCCGATCGCACTAGATACAATAGATTTAATGGAAAATGATTCTAACTATGCTGAGCGGGATGCTTTTGGGAGAGATCATGATTATTGGGCGAGTGTGTCTCCTTTACACGTCTTACAAGAATCATCCACACCCGTTTTGTTTGTTTGCTCAACAACGGAATCACCTGATAATTGTGCGAGTTCAGAAACCTTTAAATTAAAAGCAAAAGAATATGCAAGAACAACCGAGATTATTAAGGTTGCTTTAGAGGAATCGGACATGATTGATTCTCTTGGTTTATCTAGCCAATATACCAATGTAGTTGAAGGCTTTATTTATGATTTATTTAAGAAAAACCCTGTAAATCAAAAGTGAACGATTCTTGATTTAAAAAACGCCAAGTTGGCGTTTTTTTTGCTTTAACCATTATGTATTAGAACAATCTGTTAATTGAAGGTTAGCCTTCTGGTTAAAGTAGTTATAGTGAGTCGTTTAAATGTTAGTAAAACGACTTTCTCATCAGATGCAGCAGGCTAAGTCACACTCATATTGGTTTATTGGAGTGATATAGGAATGTTTGTAAAAGCAGAAAGACTGTCTCAACTATCTTTGTTTAAATTGTTATTAACAGCCCTTAGTAGTAGTTTATTCGTACTTCTACTTATTGTTACCATATTAATCGCGGTTCTTTCCTATCAATCTGGCATAGAAGTATTGGGTAAGCCATACCATTATAGTTATGCCTTCATTATTTTTATTATTCTTTGGCCGATTATTAGCTTATTTTTAACCAGTTTGTTATGGGCTTTAAGCGCATCAGGTTTATGGTTGTTTTCGAAAATATTTAGCATCAAATTAGAGTTCAAAGATGTGATAGAAA
>Ga0105354_1001357_pt1 | contig 15065 bp, 9 predicted proteins | sample GOMGulsemesocosm_FD_83658 | JGI IMG/M metagenome (GOLD analysis project Ga0105354, IMG submission 83658) | Methane-oxidizing microbial communities from mesocosms in the Gulf of Mexico - GOM9B Gulf of Mexico | ecosystem: Environmental > Aquatic > Marine > Cold seeps | place: USA: Gulf of America...
GACTATTAGTTATATTAATGGTAGTAACATTATCATGCTCGAATGATGATAATGATGTAGTTCCAAGCATTGCAGATTCTCCTTATAAATTCTCTTTAGAAGTTATAGCCCCACCAACAAACCTTAATCGTGAAATTATAGTTCAGTCACAGAAACCAGACCTTTTTTGGAAGAGTGAGATTAAGACAGTTACATATGCTAACCCTTATGTAGAATTTGATATCCCATTAGGCGCAATATCAACAGAAGTAACAACACTTTCTCTGAGTGGAGCAGGTGTTCATTATAACATAGGAAACTAAAACTCAATACAATTCTATCTTCTAAAATTTAATAATTACATTATCAGATATAAAACTTGCCTGAAGTATTTATAGTTATTCATATATTTGTCACATGAAATTAAATACGAAACTACCTTCTTTTAACTTACAAGAAATACTTGTTGTACTTGCCATAATTGGGATTCTTTTATTATTGGCCTTACCTAATTTAATGCCTTTAATAGCAAAAGCCAAAAGTTTAGAAGCACAGTTACAATTAAAACAAATTCATAGCTCACAAACAACTCATCGTTATATGTACTCAAAGTACTCAAATGATTTAAGTGAGATAGATTATATTGCTCCAAAATCGGTTGCCGAAAACGGGACTGCCAATTATACTTATGAAATAATAAACGCCAACAATAGTTCATTTAAAGCACAAGCTACAGCTATCACTGATTTTAACGGCAATGGTGTATTCAATGTATGGATTATTGATGAATCCGGTAAACCGAAGCAAACTGTAAAGGATTAACCATAATGGTGTTTTTAAAAGTAGTTCTTATCCTTACCTTTTTACTAGTTTTTTATCAAGATGTAAAAGAAAGATTGGTTTGGTGGCTTTTATTTCCTTTTATAGGACTTATTTGTGGAACCCTATATATTTTTGAAACCTCTTTTGAATTATTTTTATATTCAATTTTATTCAACAGTACTTTTGTGCTAATCCTTTTGTCTACAATATTTTTATACACTAAGTTTAAAATGAGAGTTCATATTAAAGAAACCATAGGTATGGGTGATGTATTATTATTCTTTGCTTTAACATGTACTTTTTCATTGATTTCTTTTATAACACTGTTTGTTTTCTCACTTGTCTTATCGTTAATATTACATTTGGTTCTATCAAAAAGAGACATACAAAAAACAGTACCCTTAGCTGGATATATGAGTTTATTCTTTGCTATTTCTTATCTTGCAAATTGGTCAGAATTAATAACTAATCTATACAGTTTATAATACTTTGGAAAACAACAATACTATAGCTACTTCCTTAACGCAATTGATTACTTCGGATCAAGCATATCATTATGGTATTGTTCCTGTAGCATTTGAAAATGATGCCATTCATTTTAAATCAGCTAACACTTCTTTTTCTTTACAACAAGAGCTACAAATATTGTTCAATTATGAAGTTAAATTGATTGAAGAGAATGAAGAACAAATAAAATTTTTATTAGCTAACAATTACCGAAAGTCTAGCGTAAGTGAAGAACTACATTACAGCAATGATTTTTTAGAGAAAATATTAATCAGCGCCAAAGAAATTGGGAGTAGTGATATTCATTTTGAGCCTTACGAACATAAATGTAGAGTACGATTACGAATTGACGGAAAACTAAAGGAACACTATATTATCAGCTTAGAGGAATATCCTATCATTGTCAATAAATTAAAAATAAAAGCTTCATTAGATATTTCAGAAAAAAGATTACCACAAGATGGTAGGATTACGATGAATAATGGCAATGATGAATTTGACATTAGAGTTTCATCACTACCTACTCTTTATGGTGAAAAAATAGTACTGCGTATATTAAGTAAAGACACTAATAATATAAGTTTAGAAAAATTAGGCTTTAATGAAGCTGAATTAATTACCTATAAGGAAGGTACTAAAAAGCCAAATGGAATTGTTTTAATTTCTGGACCAACTGGTTCTGGTAAAACGACTACTTTATATGCTACCTTAAAATTATTAAATGATGATAAAACCAATATTTTAACGATTGAGGATCCTATAGAATACACTCTTGAAGGAATAAACCAAGTTCAGTTAAAAGAAAGCATTGGCCTTGATTTTTCAAGTACGCTCCGTACTTTCTTGCGACAAGATCCTGATGTTATCATGGTAGGTGAAATTAGAGATGCAAAAACTGCTAACATGGCTATTAGAGCAGCTTTAACAGGGCACCTAGTATTATCTACTATTCATACAAATTCTGCTTGGGCTACTATTTCTAGATTGATTGATATGGGAATACCACCATTTTTAATTGCGAGCACCCTAAATATTAGTGTTGCTCAACGACTGGTTAGAAAATTGTGTAGCCATTGTAAAACTGAAGAGCAAGTATTAAATCAACATTTTCCTGAGAGCTTCAGTATCCCTAATGATTTAAGAGCTCATTATATTCCTAAAGGATGTAATCAATGTCATCATACAGGATATCAAGGTAGAAAAGCCATTTACGAGATAGTTCCAATAAAAAAAGAATTAATACCGCATATAAAAAATAATGATTTAGAAATTGATGATTACCTTGCAGCCGAAAATATTACATCGCTAAAAAATAACGCTATACAATTAATTAAAAACGGTACAACTTCTATTGAAGAAGTATATTCGTTATTAATGGATTAGTACGACCTATACAAAATGAAAAAAACCCTACTTATACTCTTATTATCTACTTGCTTTTGCTTTGCACAACAAAACGATAATAGAATAGAAACCATAAAAAATCAATTAACAGCATTGTCTGTTGATAATGTTGGCTTAACTGAAAATGTAAAAACAGAAATAAGTGTTAATAATATAACGCTACCGAACTTTTTATTAGCTATTTCTAATGTACATAAGCTTAACATTAATGTTTCACCACAATTAAGCAGTATTACACTAGCTAATAATTTCTCTAATGTAACTGTTGGTGACTTATTAGTTTTTTTATGTAAAGAATATGATTTAAATATTGATTTTACAGGTAATATATTATCAATAAAAAAACACTTGAAACCCGTTGAAGCACCTCAAGAGAAAGTAATTCCGGTTAATTATAATCCTAACGGCAACCTTTTAACTATAGACGCCAAGGGAGATAAATTATATGATGTTTTTAAAAGAATTATGGACATATCAGGAAAGAACTTAGTTTTTTCACCTGGTTTAGAAAGCAAGATTTTAACCGCTTATATAAAAGATATTCCATTTGAAGCTGCTATGGACAAATTAGCTTTTGCTAATGACCTGTATGTTGAAAAAACTAAGGACAACTTTTTCCTTTTCGAGAACGGAGAAGCTATGAGTGTTACTAATAGTAGTTCCTCTCAAACCACCCCATCTCCTCAACGACCTAAGAGAAGGCGTAAGTCCAATTTTTACTTTAAAGTATTAGATCACGAAAAAAAGCTATTAGATGTTGATTTTGCCAATACCCCTATAGCAGACATTATTCATGATATTGGTAATGAATTAAAAATAGATGTTTTTACAGCCACTCCTTTAGATAATGCAGGAGTAGCAACATTAAAAGCTAAATCTATTAATTTCGACTATCTTTTAAATAAAATTTTTGAGCCACAAAACAGTTATTCTGCTGTAGGAAAAAACACTTCACAATCAAATAGTAAGAGTAAAAACTTTACATATAAAAAAGAAAATAATATTTACTTTTTCGGAACAGCAAATCAGTTAAGTGTTAGACAGGTAGAAATCATCCACTTAATGCACCGTTCTGTAGCTATTTTAGGTGATAATACTGGTGGAAATCGTAATTCAAATAATAACTTTTCTAGCGGAAGCAACAATGGGTATTCTAATTCAAATTTTAATAATTCGGGTAGCCAGTTTGATAATGTAAACAGAGGACAACAAGGAAATAATAACTCCTCAGTTAGCAGAAATAATAATCAAAATAATTCTAAAACTGATAATATTGTTGGGATTATTCCTGATGAAGTTAAAAACGGAATAGAATATAATATCGATTCTGAATTAAATAGTATATACGTTAGTGGAACACATGAAAACATCCAACGTTTTAAGCAGTTTATTCATAAAATTGACAGACCTATTCCATTAGTATTGATAGAGGTCATGTTTATTGAAGTAAGTAAAAATGCTGTAATTGAAACGGGAGTTACCTGGGGTATTGGTGAAAATGCGGTAACCACTCAAGGTGGAATTTATCCTTCAACTAATTTAACGCTTGGCGCGCAAACTATCAATAAACTTATTGGAGGATTTAAAGGATTCGGATCTTTTAATTTAGGACAAGTTGTTCCTAACTTTTTTGCTACTATAAAGGCTATGGAAACTAATGGTGATTTAAAAATAAAATCAACACCTAAGTTATCCACTTTAAACGGGCATAGTGCTACATTTTCTAACGGACAACAATCGTATTATGCAGTTACACAACGAAACATTTACGGAACCGACAATCCTCAAACATCAGAAATCACAAATTACGAACCTATAACCGCTGAGCTAGGTTTAACTATAAAACCATATGTTTCAGGTGATGGATCAGTAACACTAAGTATTGACGTAATTCAATCTAGTTTTGGAAATAGAATAGCTGAAAATGCCCCACCAGATATTAACTCCAGAACCTTTAACTCCTCTATTAGAGCGCAAGATCAGGATATCATTATTCTTGGTGGATTAGAAGAAAATTCAAAACGTAACTCAGGTACCGGTGTTCCTTTATTGTCAAAAATACCAATACTAAAATGGCTATTTAGCTCACGAAAAAAAGAAGTTTCTAAAAGTAAGTTAGCAGTGTTAATTAAACCAACTGTAATCTATTAATGTTTCAAAAAATTGTTACATATTTAATTTTTGGCAAACGCTTTTGTGGAATTGAAATTTCGACATATAATGGCAAAGACAATTATTTAGTTTCTGCTTTACAAAAAGGTCAAAAAGAATTAACTATAGATTCACAATTTGAAGCAGAATCTATCAATTTAATTTCTGAAAAGTTACCAAAAAAGCAACATGTATTTTTGACTATTAATACTAGCAATGTATTGTTTAAAAAAGTAACAACATCCAATATAAATCAAAATGCAATTTTAAACGCTGCTTTCCCAAATATAAATACTCAAGATTTCTACTATGAAATTATTTCAGGGAACAACAACACTAGTTTTATAGCTTTATGCAGAAAGAACTATGTAGACACGATAATAGATGACTTTAAAGCAAAAAATATCTTTGTCACGTCTTTTTCTTTAGGTAACAACCTTATTACTGAAATTACCGATTTTGTCAATTTAAAGTCGATAAAGAGTTCTAATGCTCTAGTTACTTTAGATGGAAAAATTACAGATATTAACATTACTGATGTTATCAATAATCGAGAAGAATACAATGTTAATGGTTTACTTACTCTTAGTAGGTATGTTTTATCTTTATCTGGAGCACTTACCTCCTTTTTAAACACTAATAATAGAGTCACAAATTCTGAAGAGAAAGTCTATTCGCTGTTTGAAGATTTTAAACACCAAATACTCTTTAAAAAAGTATTACAAGGCTCACTGATTGTTTTTTTAGCTGCTTTATTAATAAATTTCTTTCTATTTAACCACTACTTCAACAAGGTAAATGAGCTACAACAAACCGCTCAAGTAAACACCATTAATAAAAACACAGTACTGTCTTTAGATGAAAAATTAAAGAAAACTCAAAAGCTTGCTACTGATATTCTTAAGAGCAATGCTTCTAAAAGTTCATTTTATATTAATGAAATTATTACAGGCATTCCGAATAGTATTTTACTTTCAGAATTAAATTATCAGCCTTTACAAAAGCGAATTAAAAAAAATAAAACCATACAGCTAGAAAACAACACTATTATCATTTCTGGAATATCCTCAAAGAGTGATTTATTCTATAATTGGACCAATCAATTAGAGAATTACGACTGGGTAAAGAAATTAGTTATTCTAGATTATAGCGATACCAAAACTTCTCGTTCTGAGTTTTCTGTAAAATTAAACCTGGGCCATGAAAAATAAACAGCGCCTTATTATATTGCTAATAGGTATTTTAGTAGTAGCTATAGTTTGCTACCTGTTTGCCATTTCTGAAACCATAGCATTAAAAGAACAATACACTCATTTAAAACAGCAGGAAGTTCTTTTTAAGAACACACCTAAACAACTTACACTGGTTAAAAAGAAGCAGCAGTACTACGAGTCCATTTTAACCAAGTATCAACTTAACGGAAGCTCCGTTCAAAATAGTTTGTTACAAAACATTACACTGTTTGCTAAAAACAATAAGTTAAAAGTAATCGATTTTACAGAGCCTCATGTAAGCAGCAAGAATGAAATCTCCATAAAAACCTATCAATTTACCTTAGAAGGAGATTACAACAAAATACTATCTTTAATTCATAAACTAGAGCAAGAAACTAAGTTTGGAGAAATCATAAACCTTCATTTCAAAAAAGAAAAAAACTATAGAACTGGCAGGTATTATTTACAAGCTAAAGTTTTATTAAAAAGTTTTAATTAGGTTATACTAAAAAAGTAAAAAAATGCTTAACGTATTTTTCTTTAATTCCTGGATGTTATCAAATCTAAACTTGTATCGAGCTACAAAAACGAATATAGGTCAAGATCACTCTTTGTTGTAACTTGAAATGGTGAGTGCCATAAATGTGCTCTAAAACATAAAAAAAGCCACCTCGTTAGAGGCAGCCTTTTATGTTCAGTAATTATGCATTAATTCCAATTAAAAATGTTACTCCATAGGAGTAAGAACAATGTCATGTTTTGATTTTAATATTCCATAACTTAGTTTAGATATTTTATCATAATAGATTTTCTCTTCCTTTTTTGTTCCATCTTTAAAATACTCAATTGATATCCCCACTAAAAAAACATCCTTAGACTTACTTGTCCTTAAAGAGTAAAATGTAATAAAATCATCTTTAATGCCATTTTTAAAGCCAATTGAATCATTTGAAACGAAGTGTAAGATGTAGGGTAGCTTATTTTTTATAAAATCTAATTTACTGTAGAACAAAACCTTTAAAGTTCTTATTTCAATAATACTATTTATATCAATATTTTTTCCAATATGAAATTGTAAATAGTCTAATTCTTTAATAAACAAATTTTTCATAAAACTAATTACTTAAATTATACAATCCTTCACCTGCTTGTGACCCAAGGTAATATCCAAATCCACCGCCAACAACACCACCAATAATAGTTCCTACTGGTCCAAAAAGAGAACCTAAAGCAGCGCCAGCTTTAGCTCCTGCATATGCTCCTGCCCATCCACCTGCTTCACTCGAAATAGCAAGAGGTTTATTTTGTGCTGTAGCTATTGTGTATATCGAGCTAGCAGCACCTACTATAATTATTCCTTTAGAAGCTATTTTTCCATAATTGAATCCTGCTCTAGTATTTCCACTTGGTGAAATGTTATTAGAGGCATAATATTTGGCTGTTGCTAATTGTGCTTTTTTAGACTTTAACAATTCAGAAGATGCTTGTCCTATTTTTGATAGTTGAGCTCTTGTAGCCTGTTGTAAATGGTATCTTCCAAAAGCATATTCAGCATTACTAGTAAATCCTCTTAATAATTTTGCATTTCTAGGCTTATAATAACTCTCCCTAATATTAGCATCTCCTATTAAATCTGCTGCATTACTCCATTGTGAAGAAAATCCATCACCTATAGTATTAGCCCAATGATTACCGCTATATTGAAATCCATTATTTTGACTAGAACTAGAAGAAACATAAGCCGGAGCAAGCATCTGAAGACCAGAGGTGTAAGGAAACATTGAACTAGATCCTATAGATCCTCCTCCATTACCATCAGAAGACAGTGATACTCCTCCAAATTCTCCAAAAGTAGCCGTTAATCCGGTACTTCCAGTTATAGAAGAACCGCCGCCACCGCCGCCACCACCAAAAACAAAATTAAAACTAGCTATATCCTCATCATCTCCATTTTGAAGCACATTAAAAGCTTCCTCAATCACACTACCCCAATCAACTGGTGCTTTTGCCTTCAACCCACTAGGATCAATATACATAATAGGATTATTCATCGCAAAATGATAAGGAGTTAAGCCTGGTGTAGAAGCTGCTAAAGCATCAATACCATGAAAACGCCCTAAAGCATTGTCGTATTGCCTAAAGGTCATTTCAGTTACATTAATGTTATGGTCTTTACTAAACTCTTGCCCATTGTATTTCCATTGGTGCTCAGTAAATCCGTTTATCATTCCTATCGCTGAACCAAAAGGGTATTCATGTGTTAAACCGTACGGATAGTAATTACTAGCTTGTATAATTTCATGAGCATTGTCATTATCACCATCTACGTTTACACCGTTTCTGTAAATATCTATATTTCCATCACTATTACTATCGGTATAACTAGCTCTAATATTTCCTTGGTTATCTTTATACTGATAAATATAATTATAAATAGTACCTGCTGTATTAGGCTCCACATATCCTTGAGTGGTTTTAAAAAGCTTTAAGTTATAATTGTAATTCGCCTCAATTGCCCCTAGCGGATATTGTTTTGAATACACAAAATTACCAGCATACACTGTTTTATGAGTACCACTACCGCCACTAGAAATACTATTCACTTCTTTTACTAATTTTCTACCACTAGCCGAATATATAAAATTAATAGTTCCTTGACCAGTTACCGTAATAGTTTTAGGCAAGTTTAAGTAATTAAAAGTAATAGCAGTAATCGCTTTATTTTCATCTTTAGTTGCATTTCCATTAACATCATAGTTATAATCTATATTATTAGCAGATGTTCCATTAGTAAAACCTTTAGAGTTATTAGCTAAGTCTGTAACTTTTTTTAGTTTATTGCTCTTTGTATGATAATCATAATTTAAATTATCTATTTGTATAGCACTAGTAAAAGTTGCATTAGGAGCATTCCTTTGTAACTCAGTAATGTTTCCGTTTTTATCGTATGCTATGCTTTTTAAATCATAAAAATTAAGCTCTTCTGTAAAGTTATCTCCAGCTTTATAGGTAGCGCTTTTTAACCTACCTACAGCATCATATGTATATCCATATCCTCTCTTTTTATCATCCGAAGCGGTTCGATAAATACTAGACGTTATAGTTCCATCATATTTAGCACTGAGGCTTAATGGTGAGTTTGTTTCATAATTAAGCTGCATAGCAAACACATCGTTTGTTAGGCTTTCATTAGGGTTGTTAATGGTTTTTAACCAGCCTCTAATATTATATGTATAATTAACTTCTTGTAAAGGCGACGTTTCTGTGTTACCTACTAAAACTTTTGTCACTTTTCCTAATTCATCATAGGTGTTTTTTTCTAATAATTCTAGTGGGTGTAAAATTGCTCCTGCACCATTTTTTAGTTCTTGCTTATGGGTTAGCATCCTTAATTGATGGTCATAAGTAAAAAAATCTAACGTAACAATTTCTTGGGTATTCCCTTGTTGTGTAATACTATGTTCATGTTCCGTTTTCAATACACTCCCAATAAAGTTATAGTGAATACCTACGGCATCTGTAGTGGCTAAATAATCATTAGTAGCTCTGGTATATATAGGTCTAACATCTTCATCATAATAAATAACAGAATGTATCCATTCGTTGGTATCTAAAACACGCTCCTTAGAGCCTACTGTTAACCCTTTGGTATTAACTGTTATAGTTTGATTAAACACGTCTGTAGCACTTGGGACAGTACCATTTACATCAAACATATAATTGTCATAATAGCTTATACTTAACAAGGTTAAATTCGATGTAGGGTAAGCTGTATTAGAATAATAAATAGTAGTATTATCTAAACTAGAAGCTGCATTGGATTTTGTTTCATTTAATACTGTTTCATTATTTAAATCTGCTTGTAAATCTGCTCTAGTACTTGTACTGGCGAATATACCAGAATAAACAGGTCTATCGTACTTATCATATTTAACAAATAACCATTTTTCATCTGCTGCTAACTTTGCATCTTGTGTTAAAACAGGCCTGTTTAATTTATCGTACACTATAGACTCCCACCCAGAACCAGATACTTTTCTTTCAATTAATCTGTTTCTATGATCGTATTTATACTGATACCCTAAGTCATCTACTACAGCTGATGCTATAGTTGTACTAGGAGCAGGAACCGTAAAAGTATATTGAGCACCTGTTTGTTGGCTACCCAAATTACCAGCTCCATTTATAACTAAATAGCCATTTTCTATAGAAAATTGATATCCATAACCACCTGTGGTTTCAGACCCCATAACACCTAGAGTTCCAATTATACCATCAGGTAATTGATACGATAAAGCTGCTATTTGACCAGTTTTTAAAGCAGAAGTATATCTTTTTAAAGGTGTATACGAGAAATCTAAGGTTAATTGATTACCTACTAAAGTTAACTGAACTTCTGCTGTAACACCAAGTTCAAGTTCCGCTAATACACTTAATGTTTGAGTAAAATCTTGATAAGGAGCTACAGTGAATATATTATCAACTCCTTTTGGAGATAATACATAAGTTAGGTTTCCAAAATCGTCATACACATAATAGGTGTCCATTTTAGCATTGTCATCATCATAAGACCTACTAAGTATTACATTTCCGTTCTGATCCGTAAACTCATAAGTGTATCTTTTTTCACCAGAGGTATAGTTTGCGTTTTTAACACCTGTTTTATAAAGTTTCTTAGAATCATAATACCCTACATAGTTTAGCGTAGGCATAGAGGAATCGTTACTTTGAAAAACAACATCAAAATCATATACTGAGTCCTCATCAGTATTTAAACCATAAGAAGCTTTAACAGTATGATTGTTGGCCATTTTCCATTTTTCACCCGGTGCAGCTTGTTCTAAAACTCTGCTTGAAGGCGATTTTTCAAAAACAGTTTCACTATATGGGTTTGTTGTGTTTTCATACTTTGTAGTGTTATAAAAAGCATTTATTTTATTCACAGGGTTAGCAACCATTGCTTGATGGTTTGTTGTACTTCCGTCTAGTATAAATGGCATATATGATTTAGCCTGTCTACCAATAGCATCATATTCATAATGCTTAACAATTGTTTCAGAATTACCTCCTTGTCTTAAAGCAATTGTTTGTTTAGCCCTACCTATTCCATCAACATAATTAATAGTTTCTATCTTTTTATCATTCGCTACAGCTCCATCCTGAGTTGCCGTAGTGTATTGAATACTGTGCGTATAGTTTTGATCTTGTGATAATTGTCCGAAAATAAATAACGGCGCAATTATACTTATAAGTGTGATTATTTTTTTCATTGCTCGTTATTATTGGTTGTTAGTAATGTTATAGAAGTGTTCCTTTAAAATATTTCCATCACGGTCTTTCACTTGTTTTAATCGGAAACAATCATCATATTCGTATTTTATTTCATTACCTCGAGCGTCTTTGGTGCTGTCTAACTGCCCTAATTTATTATACACATAAGTAGTAACATATGCGTTAGGGAAACTTGTTCTTAAACCATCTAAAGCTACTTCTAGAAGTTGCATTGTTGCAACATTTGTTACATTATTAGCTTTTGTTTGCAAGTCATTTATTATTCCTACTGAGATAATAGCTGCATAACTTACGTCAACTAATTTTGCAATTATTTTTCGGTCTTTATAACCATAAATTATTGATGTCCTTACTCCATTTTCATTTGATGACTCCAAAGCATAGCCATTTGCATCATATTGATGGATTGTAGCACCAGTCTCTAATGGTAAATTCATTTTAGAAGACTTCGTAGTTTTAGGTAAAGTTTTGCCGTTAAATACATCAAACGTAAATCGTTGCGTACCTCTTAACTCTACTGGACCATTCCCATTTTTAACATAATTCTCTACCTGAATTGGAGCTCCAATCCTAAACTGGCTTATTAAATTATTATATGCAGTTGTTTCACTAGTACTAAGCCCTGAAAGGTTGCTTATTGTTAGAGGAGTTAAATAATGATTTTTAGTAATAAATGCATCTCCCTCACTATTGTAAGTTTGCGTTTTTATTGGCATTCCTTGTAGCGTACCATATTGAAATGTTTTTTCACTTTCCATAAAAACACCTGTTTCCGTAGGACTAGGTAAAGTACCTGTATAAACTCTATTTTTTACAGATGTTAAATCAAAATCATATGAGTCGTTTTTATAATATGCAATAATCGGTTTGTACCCACTTAGCAAACAATTTTTTGTGTTAGATGATAATATTAATCCAGTAGTTTGATTTAAAGACGTAATGTTATATGTATATTCACTTTCATCTGTTTTAGCAACTTGATTATTCCCATTGTTTTTATAATTGGTACTCCCTAATAAAACACCATTTAATATAGATTTATTATCCGTAAAGCCACCTAGAAAAACACTATTTTGATTAAGCTTATTATCGCTATTTTCAGGAATAAACTCTATTACAGGATCTTCGTTGAGCTCAACTCTATAATAGTTTTCTACCCCTCCTTGTTCAAAATTGTCACCTCCCAAACTAGTGGTAACATATTTATAGGAAGCCTGATTATCTGCATTGGCAAAAAAGTAACCAAACGGATTACTACTTAAACTAACATATGAATATATAGATGACCCTTGAAGGGTAGGGCAACATCCAGCATTAAATATCCCTGAATGAAAAACATCTGGTTCATAAGTTATCACTGCACTTTCTTCATCCTCATCTCCAGTTAAAGCCTTTTCTATTCTAGTATAATAATAGCGTTTTACCAATGGGTTTTGGTTGTTATTATCATAATCAGAAATTCGCTTAACCCGAATACCATAAGCATCAATATTTTTGTACCCAATATGCTTAATATTACTATTCGCAGTTATAGAAGAAGTAAGGCTGCTCCCTAGTAAGGTCAGAACAATTTTATAATTAGTATTTCCTAAACTGCTATAACCAACATGAATGTCATACACTTTAGATCCGTTATAAGCTCCCTCAACTGGCCATATAGTATCTTCAAAAGCAACACCGCCATAATCTCCTAATCTAATTAATTGTACTTTAAGTCTTGGCATTGCCTTTTTTTGAAAAGGAGTAGTTGAGTTTATAGATGCATATACTCTTACCCATTGATTTGTTGCTACAGTACCTGTTTTACCTTCTGGAATATCTCCAAAATAAAATTCTCTTATCTGGCTATTTTGCGGACTTACCTCTCCAGTAATAATATCGTGATGCTCCACAATTGATATGGCTTTTACTTTTGGTGCTTCATAATCAAACTGTGTATACCCTCCAGAAGGGTAATATATTTTAGAAAGTGATCCCTTTTTTACATAATTAAAATCTAATGCTCTATTTCCAAGATTACTAAACACTCCTGTAAACTCTTGAGAGGAACCAGTATAACTAGGTAGAGTTGTTATGTTTTGTAATTGATTATTATAGTACCCAAACAAATCTTGTGCTGTAGAAAATCTAGCTGGCAAACTTTCTGGGGCATCATATGTCATTTTATGTACAGAACAAGGAACACTAGAATTAATGTCATTCTTTGTTTTAACCTTTTCTAAAAATATTCTATGATCTGTAGTAATATACTCAAGATCTATTTTTTTTGTAACCTCAGATATTTGATTGTTATGAACCTCAATACTATTTAATACCCGATCATCATATTGTACCGGAATTTCTCCCTCTCCATCGGGATCTAATGTTAAATTTGTTGATAAAAACCGTACTTCGTAATTTGAGCTTAAAGAATGGATTTTACTAATTTTCTTTCTGTTATAAACTTTTCCTTTGTAAACAGACCTCTGTATTGTAGTATTATCTGTATTACCAAAAAATTGAAGACTACATTCTTCAGATATATTATTATAATTATCATTCTTTAATTTTTCAAGATAATCCCCTTGAAACATAGTGTATTCTTTATCACCATCATCATGATAATCTATTAATATTTCATCCCCAAATGGATGCACTATTTTATACAAATAAAAACCTGTAATGGCTTTTGGTATTACATCATAATCAATTTCTTCTGGAGGAGTGTCTACAGGATTTCCTGACCCACCACCAATTGGTTGTCGATTACTTGAGCTTACTCTTTTACTTGAACTTGTTCTTTCCAAAACAAATGGGCCACCTGAACCACTTCCAGAAACATTTGGTTTTCTTATTACAGTACTAGTAGATTCAGAAGCATTGTCTCCTCCAAAAAAGTATTTAATTCCATCTGGTGTGGTTATTACAAATGTATTTTTTTCGCCTGAAGGCCCTAAGACAAATTCTATTTTTAATTCAGAGTCTACTACCATTAATTTAGGTAGACCGTTTGGGTCTAAATAAAAATTTCCAGAATTCCCCATAAAGGAGAAAGAAAACAAATCTGGTCTCAGGTCATCATTAAGATTCGTTCCGTTTAACAATCCACTTGTATAACTATGATTTGCTGAGTCTGACAGATAATCAATGTTATCAAAATACAACCTATTTTGAGCTGATTCATCAGCAATGTGATTGACAACTCTTGTAATCACCCCTCCAGAATTCAAAAGCCAGTTGGTTCCTACCCAATTAGAGTGCTGATCTATTTTAACTCCATTTCCTACATAATTTAATCCAATAGGAACAGATAAATTTCCAGCATTATATTTATAAACTGGAATCGAAGTTGTTACCCTACCACTAGATTCATTAATAGAAGAGCCTCCGTATCGAGTCATTTGTGACGCAGAGGGTGAGGGCACAGAAAATGATTGTGCATTAGCTTGCTTAGCTAATAATGCGCTCAAAATTAGCGCATAGAATAAAAACAGCTTTTTCATAATATTTTGTAGGTTAATTCATTAAATTTGGATTGCAAAATTACTTTTTTTAAATCGAATTTTCATTCACTAAAATCGGATGTTTTTAGCCATCATATATAGTGATAAAACTTCTAGCTACCCACTCTAGGTTCTTTAATAATCATTTTCTTACCCACTATTTTTACTTTTTTTTACTTTAAATTTTATCACTGTTTTTTTATTTACAATTCGC
>Ga0105354_1001365_pt1 | contig 14998 bp, 14 predicted proteins | sample GOMGulsemesocosm_FD_83658 | JGI IMG/M metagenome (GOLD analysis project Ga0105354, IMG submission 83658) | Methane-oxidizing microbial communities from mesocosms in the Gulf of Mexico - GOM9B Gulf of Mexico | ecosystem: Environmental > Aquatic > Marine > Cold seeps | place: USA: Gulf of America...
TAATCTACGTCAAGAAATTGGGGTTATTTCAGAAATTGAATCAGTACATGATGGCTGGATAGCGATCGCTAATGTGGATTTTATTAATGCGCTTGATACAACCACAAGAATGCAATTCCTAGATGCTTGGGAGGCGATACAACAGTCCCAGCTTGCCCAGTACATGAAAGCTCAAAAGCTTTGCTCAGCTGAGTTTATTAAACTAGGCACCGAGATCTATCAGCCTTCAATAGCGCAAAAAAATGATTTAGCCAGCGCTTTTGGTCATGAACGTCCAGAATGGGACTCCATCAAAAAACACCTGTTAGGCAGAGACGGTATATTTATATTTGATGGCATGCATAAAGCAGCAAAGGGCTGATGACAAAGCTCTAAAAAGAGCACTGTAAAGACAAACCTGTAAGAGTACCTTCTTTGGGACAACGCTATTGATTAAAAAATCCCCTGCAAGACAATCATCACTATACCCGAAACTGTACGGTAACTGACATCCACCCAGATTGCATAACTGCTCTTTTGGCTAAAGCCTCCGGCTGATGCTGCAAATAAGGCACAGCTAAGTATCACTAAAACAGCTGTGATTAATGCATCTGTTTGTGCTGTAATGCCAATGACTAAACTTAGGCAAAAGAGCGCTAATACTTGAGTCATCATTGCCATCGCAGGTGCTTTATTTTCACTTTCTAAGCAAACACCCGAGCCTTGCGCCCATTTTTTTCCAAAAACAGCAGGGCTGTACCACAGCCAACCTAGCATGAAAGTTGCGAAGGTACCTAAACCTATGGCTAGCCAATTCAACTGTGCGAAGTTTTCCATACTCCCTCCTTAGCAAGCTGACCTTTATACTTTTACAAGCATAAACTCAGCGCTGCCTTTCTCAATTATGAATGACTCGGCGCCATCACCAAGACTTGTTGCAAATGCTCCAAGATAGAGCCCCAGCCACCTTGATGGGCAGATCTCGCCGCTTCATCGTAAAACTTCACTTGTGTAAGCTCCACTAATGTCGCCTCATCTTTTTGGGAAAAGTCCAGTGTCACTTGGGATCCATCTATCGAATGCCCAGACTCCCAGGTAAAGACAATACGTGATACAGGATCTATCGTAAGGTATTTACCACCGTGAGGTAACTGCTGATCCCCAACTTGCATCAATATGCTAAATTCACCGCCTTGTTGCGCATCTAAGCTGACAATGGGGGATGGCATACCCGCAGCTGGAATCATAAATTTTGCCAACAATTGCGGGTTCAACCAGGCATTAAAAACTTTTTCGATCGGTGCTTGAATCACCCGGGATAAGTTTAAAGTTAGCATTTCGTTATCGGTATTATTTGTCATCGCTATTACCCTCTTTCAGTAAATTTTCTAAATTATCCAAGCGCAAATCCCAAACAGAGCGTAGCTTTTTAAACCAGCTTTCCAGTCGTTCAATAGGTCCAAGCTCAGCTTTAATCAGGTGCACTCGACCAATCGTGGTACGAGAGACCAGTCCTGCTTTTTCCAACACTTTGATATGTTTAGATACGGCATTTAGACTGATATCGTAATGCTCAGCCAGTTGCGTTACTCGCAGTGGCCCCTCTTGTACTAGAGTTGTCAACAGGGAGCGGCGTGTTGTATCGCTGGTCGCCTTTAAAATATCAGTAATGTGTTGATCGTTTTTATATTCATCCATATGGTTGAATATACTCCAATCAAAATATTATTCAACTATAAGGTTGAATATAAAATTTCCAGCAGTAAAATAACCACGATCAAACAATCATTTTTCTAGCTAGAGTATTGCTTTAGTGCTAATTTGCGCGGTGAAAAATAACTCAACAAGGATTACCCAGTTTGCACACTCTTTCTCAGTTGCGCAGCGGCGAATTATTAGGTATTAAGCGCTTAACCCTCAGCGAAAATTTAACCCAATTTCCACTGGAGATTTTATCGTTAAAAGACAGTTTGGAAATTTTAGACCTATCTAACAATCAGCTGACAAGTTTGCCGCCAGAGATTTGTGAGTTAAATAAACTGCAGATATTGTTTGCATCAAACAACTTATTTCGCACTTTACCTGAAGTATTAGGTCAATGTGCAAACCTAGAAATGGTTGGCTTTAAGTCTAATCTAATTAACCAAGTGCCAGAAAAATCCCTGCCAGTAAAACTACGCTGGTTAATTTTAACGGGGAATTCAATAGAACAATTACCAGAGACTTTAGGTGAGCGTCCAAGGTTGCAAAAGCTGGCACTAGCAGGGAACCAGTTAACCTCCCTTCCTGAAAATTTAGATCAATTACTCAATCTTGAATTAGTACGTATTTCAGCCAATAATCTCGAACAATGCCCGGATCAATTACTCAACTTACCAAAACTCGCCTGGATCGCTTTTGCAGGAAATCCGTTTTGCCGCTCTCAATCTAACAATCAATCTGTGCCTATGCTGAGCACTGCAGATTTCAAATTGGAGCAGGTATTAGGTCAAGGTGCTTCAGGTGTTATTTCAAAAGCCGTTTGGCAAAAAGAACAAAAGGTTTTCCCCCAAGAAATTGCCGTCAAAGTATTTAAGGGGGAAGTGACAACGGATGGCTACCCAGAAGATGAGCTACAAGCTTGCCTAAAAGCCGGCAATCATCCCAACCTTATAAAATCTATAGCACAAGTTAACGAGCCCAACTTCCTAGCTTTAGTGATGAATTTAATTCCAAATAACTATACAAATTTAGGTTTACCACCAAACTTTAAGAGCTGCACCCGCGATACCTTTCCAGCTGGCTTTAGCTTATCTATTGATCAAATAAAGAAAATTGTGAAACAGATAAAAGATGTGTTTGAGCACTTGCATAGCAATAAAATCTGCCATGGTGACTTATATGCACACAATACCTTATTTGACGAGCAAACGAATATCATCTTTGGTGACTTTGGCGCGGCTTCTATGTATCACATGCTCGAGGATTACCAGCAAGTTAAGATCAAACAAATCGAGAATAGAGCATTAAAATACTTTATCGATGATTTATTAAGTGTTTGCGCAATAGCCGATAAAGAGAGCAATGGCTTTAAACGGCTGACAAAGTCTATCAGTCTTTGATCACCATCATTTCAGCTACTTCTGTATATTTTATCCTAAGAGCGCCACGCCTTTGGCATCATAGGAGTGAGTGCCAATAGTTTTTGGGTGTATTGAGCGCTGGGGGCATCAAACAGATCTTGGGTTTTACCTGACTCTTCAATCACCCCGTTACGCAGCACCACCATATCATCCGCCATCTGCCTAACCACGCTGAGATTGTGGCTGATAAACAATATGCTCAGACCAAATTTTGACTGCAAATCTTTCAGAAGATTGAGAATTTCAGCTTGAATGGAGACATCCAGTGCAGAGGTTGGTTCATCGCAGATCAAAAAACGCGGTCGCGCTAAAAGCGCGCGCGCTACCGCGATGCGCTGTCGTTGCCCGCCTGAAAATTGATGAGGGTATTTATCAATAGCATCGCTGGGCATACCGACCAGTTCAAGCATAGAGAGCACTAGCTCCCGACGCTTGTTAGGGGATTTTTCTAAGCCGTAGAACCACAGCGGCTCAGATAAAATAGTACTGATACGATGACGAGAATTAAGGCTTGAGTACGGATCTTGAAACACCATTTGAATCAGCCTGCGCGAGGGGTGATGCCTGCTGCGTTTGCTCCCTACTGGTAAGTTTTTTTCACCTAAGTACATCTGCCCTGATTCGGGCACAATTAAACCCGTAATCACTTTAGCAAGGGTTGATTTTCCAGAACCGCTTTCACCGACAAGCCCTAAAACACTGCCGGGGAGTACCTCAATATTTATATTCTTTAAGGCTTTAAATACGCTCGGTTTTTGCCACAGTGACGTGCGTGTTCCGGCAAAATTCACATTGAGATTTTCAATAGACAAACCGACTTTTTGCGTTCTCTGCTCCCCTTCAAGCAGCCACTGCTCAGCAAAATCAGCATTGCTTGAACCCTCTTTTTCCGCCCCTTCAAGTAACGGCACTTTAAACCTATCTATCTTGTGGTCTAGTGGTGGCACTGCATCCATCAAGGCGCGGGTATAAGGATGGTGTGGATTGCCTAACACTTGTGCGGTTTCGCCTGACTCAACCACCTTGCCACTGCGCATAACGCTCACCCGATCTGCAATCCTTGCAATAACGCCTATATCGTGGGTAATCAATATAAAGCCTATTTTACGTTTGTCAGCCAAAGTGCGCAGCAGATCCAATACTTGTGACTGTACAGCGACATCCAACGCTGTCGTAGGTTCATCCGCAATAATCAGTTCAGGGTTAGTACACAGCGCTAGCGCAATCACGACGCGCTGACGCATTCCGCCTGAAAACTGATGAGGCCAAGCTTTTATTCTAACAGACGCTTCTTTAATGCCTATTTCTTCAAGCAGTTCAATCGCACTGTTACGCGCCTCTCTGACCGAGACTTTGCGATGCGCCATGATTGTTTCAATCAACTGATCTTCAACTGTCATTAAAGGGTTGAGGCTAGTTTGTGGGTCTTGAAATATCATCGATATGCGCTTACCACGCATGGCGTGAGCTTCATGTACATTGAGGGCGCGCAAATCAGTATCGCCCAGCATGATAGTGCCTGCTGATACATACCCCGGTGTTTGCAAAAGGCTAATCACAGCGGCACCTAAAGTAGACTTACCCGCTCCACTCTCACCCACTAAGCCATGGATTTCGCCCGCAGCGACACTGATGGAAACATCTTCTATCGCTACAAAATCGCCGAAACGCGTTGGAAATCGCACCGTTAAATTTTTTACATTCAACATAATTAACGCAGCCCTGGATTAAATACATCACGTAAAAAATCACCGAGCGTATTGATTGAAACCACCAACGCCACCAAAAACAATGTCGGTATCCATAAAATCCACCACTCACCGGATAACATAAACTGCATGCCTATGCGGATGAGTGTACCTAGGGACGGGCTGTCAGCGGGCAGGCCAATACCGAGAAAAGACAAGGTCGCCTCCAGTAAAATTGCCGAGGCCAAATCAACTGTCATTATCACTAATAGCGGTCCTAATATGTTCGGCAATATATGCACCAGCATAATGCGTATTGGGCGCTGGCCCATAATGATCGCCGCGTGCACATATTCTTTGTTCATTTCTACAAAGGTTGAAGCGCGTGCAGTACGGGCAAAGTTGACCCACAGTGATAATGCTATCGCCAATGTCAAAACACTCACCCGTAAGCTCTGCTGCATGTCAGGCGGTAATATTCCACGAGCAACACCGTCGATAAGCAGCGCCGTCAATATGGCCGGTAATGCCAGCTGAATATCGGCTATGCGCATCACTATGGCATCAAAGCGGCCACCGTAAAACCCTGCTGCCAGCCCTAAACCTACGCCGAGTACCGTCGCTATTACCATTGCTGACAAACCAATTAATAATGAAAGCCTAGCACCATAGAGAATTGATGAGACCATATCGCGGCCCTGGTCATCTGTACCTAAGCTAAATTTTGCAATACCACCCTCCTCCCAAACCGGCGGAAGCAAACCATCCATTAAATTAAAGGAGGCTAAATCATAGGGATTCGTTGGGGCAATCCAAGGCGCGAGTGTTGCACCTAAAAAAATCAACACCGCCACTAGTGCCGAGACAATGACCGCAGGGCTGTGAACAAACATCCAAAGTCCTTCTGAGCGTTTAATAAAATCTTTCATGATACGTCCTTAACCCGCAGTCGCGGATCAATAGCCACATACAAGAGGTCGACAATCAAGTTCACCACCACAAAGAAAAAGGCAATCACCACCAAATAGACACCCATCACCGGAATATCGACAAAACGAATCGATTCTAGAAATAACAACCCCATACCCGGCCACTGAAAAACGCTTTCAGTGACGATAGAAAAGGCGATAACCCCGCCAAATTGCAGACCAATGATAGTGATGACGGGTACCATAGTATTGGCCAGTGCATGCCTAAAATACAGCCGCCTCATGGGCACACCACGAGCAGTGGCAAATCGAATATAGTCTGAGCGCATCACATCCATCATTTCAGCGCGCACCAAGCGCATCGTAAGTGTCAGCTGATAAACGCCTAAAGTTATGGCTGGCAAAATGAGAGCACGCCAACCCTCAAGCGTAAAAAAAGAACTCTCCCAACTGCCAATTTGCGCTGTCCCCCCTCGACCAAAAGTAGGTAGCCAGCCCAATTGCACACCAAATAAGAAAATTAGCATAATGCCGATGACAAAAGTGGGAATAGAGACACCGACCAGTGTAGTCATCAAAATCGCTTGAGAGATAACTCCCCTGGGCCGCAGTGCGGTGTATACGCCAGCGGGGATGCCGACAAACAGCGAAATGATCAGCGCGACAATACCTAATTCCAAAGTCGCTGGTATACGACTGGCTATCATCTGCGCTACGGGCTGTCGCGTGCGAAATGAAAAGCCAAAATCACCTTGCAACATGTCACTGGTAAATCGACTAAACTGCAGCACAAAAGGATCATTCAAACCTAGCTCTTGGCGCAGGCGTGACTGGTCCTCGACTGAGGTTTCAACCCCCGTCATTTGGGTGATAGGATCCCCGACAAAACGAAACAGAGAGAAAGCCAAAAAGGCCACGGCCAGCATCACAAAAACTGATTGCACTAGCCGTTTTAAGATGAAATAAAACATCGCCTAACTACCTAAGTGCGATCAATTTACTTTGACCCAGCGCAACAAAAAGAAGTTATCCGCGCGTTGTGTCATTTGCACATTGTCTTTTGCCGCCCAAATGAGAGGCTGAGTGTACAGCGGGATATAGGCTACTTCTTTTTGGGTAATGCTCACCACTTCATCGATCATAGCCTGACGCGCAGTTGGGTCTATTTCCTGCTGAATACTCGGTAACAATTCATCGACACGAGCATTTGAGTAATTGCCAAAGTTCCAAGATCCCAACTTTTTATCGTTGTCTTGGCTATGCATTAAAAAGCGAATGGGATGTTCCATATCAAAGGTGCCCGGAGACCAGCCCAGCAAATACATATCAAAATCATCTTTGCGCAGCTGTGGCCAATAATCTCGCACCGGTCCAGTGCTTAACTGCGCCTTTAGTCCCACAGCGCTAAACATGGAAGCTGCCGCTCGACAAAGTGCTTCATCGTTTATATAGCGATCGTTAGGGCACTTCAGACCAAAGCTAAAGCCATTGGCGTAACCCGCTTCTTTTAACAGTGCTCGCGCTTTCTCCGGATCATAGGCTGGACGGTCGGTATTGTTTTTAGAAAAGCCTGATATATCTGCGGGAACTAACTGCGATGCCGCTTCGATTTTGCCGCGAAAGAGCACTCTATCAATAGATTTAATATCAATCGCATGCGCTGCTGCCAATCTTACCCGCGCATCTGCAAATGGGTTAGCATCGCTAATATCTGATGAGTACAGCAGTTTGTCGTGTTCATGGCCAAAGCCGAACATAATAACCCGCGTTTCTTCGCCTTCTAACACTTTAAAACCATCGCGTTTTTCAACTTGTGCGACATCCTGTAACGGAATCGGCTGAATAAAGTCAATTTCGCCGGACAACAGTGCTGCAATGCCGGTTGCCGGATTACCAATAGGGGTAAAAATCGCTTCTGTGACATTGTGACTGGCTGTATCCCACCAACCTGAATGAGGTGCTAAAACGGTTTTAACACCTGGGTCACGACTGGACAATACAAAGGGGCCAGTGCCGTTGACATTCATGCTGGCATAGTTTTCAGCATCGCGAGCTGGTAATGCTGCATTATTACTTTGCGCCCATTCTTTATCAAGTATCATGAAATTGGCGATAGAGTCGGGGAAAAGTGGATTGGGGGCTTTAGTGACAAAATCGATGGTGTATTCATCGACAACCCTCACTTGAGAGACAGGAGAAAACCAAGAGCGAACATCTGCAGCTTCATTAGAGGCGCGCTGATATGAAAACAGCACATCTTCTGCATTAAAGTTCGCACCGTTTTGGAAACTCACATTTTGGCGTAAATGGAAGCGCCAACCATTTTCACCATTTAAAGGCTCCCAAGAAGTTGCTAATGATGGCTCCACCGACATATCTTCGCCACGGCGCACCAAACCTTCATAAATATTATTCAGAAAAGACAGGACTGGCGCTGAGTTGACAGCATGTGGGTCCATAGTCTGCGGGTCGGTGTTTGAAGCCCACTTAAACGTGGCGGCAGAAACACCCATTGTAGAAAAAAGAAGAGCGCTACCTAGCACAGCACAATTACGTAAAACGTTTTTTTTCATCACCTTTTCCTTTGAATCCATTTCAAGACATCGAAGCATAAACTCCTTTAATACTAATGTCTATCGCCAGGGTATTTCCTAAATAAGGCGACGAGCTTGATAACACTTTAACTATATTTCTACAGCCCACTCGTGTAATTAGCATTCAAGGCAAACGAAACCAACTCAGCTTAGCTGCTTAGCATCTGCCTGTTTTACTCGCTTATGCTGCTCTTCGGTATCACCTTTTTTCCAATAGCTAGAAATATACAAATGAGATTTGGCTAAATTACGCTCGTCTTTTAAAAACAACCGAATCTTCTTCATGGTTTTAAATTCGCAAGCAATCCAAGCAGACACTTGTCCATCGCCTACTGTAACTTGTGCTAGCGCTTGAAATAACGGGCTCTTATCAGATCCAGGTGCATCATTAACTACCCAGTGAATAGCGACATTTTCAGGTTTGCTCAATGATTGTTTATCAGCTTCTGTAAACACTTCAATAAAGGCATGCCCTTTAGCATCTTTGGGTAAGCGTTTAAGGTTTTCAGTTAATGCTGGCAGTGCGGTCATATCTGCTGCCAGTAGAAAAAAGTCTGCTTCCGGGTTAATGAACTTAGCGGGCCCCGGTCCGCCTACGCTTATTTCATCGCCCGTTTTAGCGTGTAGTGCCCAAGGTGCAGCAAGTCCGTCAACGTTCCCGTTTGGACTAATGTGCATCATAAAATCGATATCTATTTCATTTGGCTCATAGCGCTGCCCCGATATTGTATAGGTGCGCATTGCCGGTTTGTCATGACCAGCAACATTAAAAATTAACTTAACATACGCCCCCTCAGAATCAGCGGGAAAACTTTTTAGCTCATCCCCATGCAATGTAATACGGCGCATATTCGGCGTAATATTCATCGCTGATTTAACCGCCAATATACGTGGGGCGCGCTGTGCGGCCATGCTTTTTACGTTATCTACAATACCCATATTTTCTTCAATCTCTGCTGTTTCACGCTTTTGGACAGATCAAAAGCATAAGCTAGTTATTTTTTATAACAAAAACACGCTAATACGAAAGATTATCATTTTGTTTTAGATTAATGTCAATCGTTCATTTGCAGCACGCATAACCATCGCTGTAGAGGACACCGTTATGCTCTGTGTACATTTATTAAAAAACATAAACTTTATATAGGTATTAATAGGAAGCCTAATTACTCCCCAAAGGAAGATGACCAGTTTTCACTAGAATAACTGTTTCCTCTTCTACGAAGGGAAAGTGTTCGCTCATGTGGGGGCTCCGAATCCAACACCCTTTAGGGTAAGTGCCATACTCATCAGCAAAAACGCCCGATAACACAAATATTTCTTCGCCACCAAAGTGTCGATGCGGTTGAAAACGCTCACCCGCTGGCCATTTAACCAAGGCGACAGTTTCATGTTCATGTTGGTGTAATGGCATCACTTGTAACCCACCCATACCTTGTTGCCATTGTGCATCATTCGTCTTGATACTGCGCTGTAATAAATCGCTATCTGCAAATTGATTGAGCTTAACTAAAATCACACAACCATTTTCACTAAAAGGAGCATGACTGCTGCCAGGCGGGTTTCGAATATAAGTACCCGCTGGATAATCGCCATGCTCATCCGAGAAAACACCTTCTAACACAAAAATTTCTTCCCCTTTGGGGTGCGGGTGGGATGAAAATTTTGAACCAGCATCGTACTTCACGATGCTGGTGACATGGCCAGATTCATTCGCTTCGCGCTCTAAAGGTTTGCGCCAAACGCCATTTGCCGGGCTTTTTTGCCAATCTTGTAGCTCTGTTGCAATCACCAAACGCTGATTAAAATTCATATTTAACATATTCATGTCCTAGTTTTCAAAACTGAGCAGCTATATATAGCCAGTGATCCATAGCCACTGATATAGCTGCTCTACATCTAAGCTTCAATCCAGAGAAGCCAATTAATTGCGCCCTGCAATAACTCCACCATCTACATCCCAAATAGCACCTGTCACCCAACTCGCTTTATCTGAGAGCAAAAAGGCAATACTCTGCGCGACATCTTGCGCTGTACCTATGCGTCCTATCGGGTGGAAGTCATTAAAACCCGCTAGTGCATTATCCACTTCTGAAGGGTCGATAAATGATTCATAGATAGGTGTTTTCACCACAGCCGGCGATACTGCATTCACTCGGATATTATACTCAGCTAGCTCCATCGCTAAATGCTGCGTCATTGCATGTGTACCCGCTTTGGCCATTGAGTAAGCAGAGGAAGGCGTGGCTTTTATCGCCTGTTTTGCCCACATGGAACCAATATTAACAATACTGCCACCGCCGGCTTTTATCATATTTTTAGCCACGCCTTGCGTGATTAAAAAAGTGGCTTTATTCAAGTTATGATAGCGATCATAGTCCGCTTCACTGTGCTCGACAAATGGCTTGGGAGCAAAGTACCCAGCTGCATTCACCAAGTAATTGATTGGCTTCCCTTGTGTTAACTTATCACTGGTGAGCTTAACAGCTTCAAGGTCATAAAGGTTAGTTTGTAGCCCCTCAACTTCTCCAAATTCACTTAAGCTAACAACTGCTTTTTCTAACTTAAGTGCATTGTTTGCAACAATAGTGACAGCGATGCCCTGCTGTATTAACAATTTAGCACTTTCAAAGCCCATACCACTTGAGCCACCAATAATTACTGCACGTTCAGTTTTATTTTCCATGTTAATTTCACTCGTTTGTTGTTGAAGTCGTGCTAGTATTAAGCGAAATTTAATTCATGAATAGTAAGCACTATTTGGTTAGCTAAGTACTTTTTGGTACATCTTTATGAAAGACAACGGAAAATTAATTTCAAGAAAATCAGCACCTGCTAAAAGTGCCAGAATGGTGGAAACTATTTACGGCTGTAAATGGTCACTAACTGTTTACCAGTTACTCAATGACGGAATTAATCGCCCGGGAGAGATGGTACGTGCAGTTGATGGTTTATCAACGAAAGTGCTCAACCAATGCTTGAGGCGCAACCTAGAGTTTGGCATTTTAGATAAAGTCATTTATAACGAGCTACCACCAAAAGTGGAATATAAGGTGACTAAGTTTGGCGAGAAGTTTGTCTCTATACTCGATCAACTCGAAGTATTACAGGATGAATTAGAAGGACAAGATAGTTAGTCCTTCATTTAACGTATTGGTCATTGTGAAACACTTCGAGTGACTGCTCTTAAAATAACTAATGCACTTCATTATAACCCATTCTTTTCTGAGGCAGGCACTGCAAAATACCTACTGTGACTGCCCCATCAACTCAGTCATCGAAATCTGAGTCGATGTTAAAAGCCTGAGGAGCTTAGAGAGGCTTAAAACATCATCCATATTAAACTTTGTATTTAATAATCACTTCTTTCAATTCATCCGCTAGAATAGATAATTCTTCACTTGACCCTGCAATTCTCTCAATTCCAACACTAGATTCATTAGATGAACCAAGCAAAGTAACAAGGGATTTATTTATTTCTTCAGAGACGCTAGTTTGCTCTTCAGAAGCTGTTGCAATCAAGCCATTCTTATCCGTTATATCTTTAATAGCTGCAGATATTAGCCCCAAAGCTTTACCTGCTTCAACCGATTGCACGCCTGCTCCCTCCGCTTTTTCTTGCCCTGTATTCATTGCAAGCACCGCACCACCGGTACCTTTTTGTAATTTTTCAATCGCATTTTGTATTTCTTGAGTGGATTGCTGAGTTCTCTGGGCTAGGCTTCTCACTTCATCCGCCACTACCGCAAAGCCTCGACCTTGATCTCCAGCACGAGCCGCTTCGATAGCTGCATTAAGTGCTAATAAATTAGTTTGTTCCGCAATCCCTTTGATGACATCTACAATAGAGCCAATACTGCTACTCTCTTCTTCTAACGCTTGCATTTGACCCGAAATATTCTCAACATCAAGAACAAGTGCGTTGGTTGCCTCTACAGCTCCAGTGACAATAACATTGCCTTGCTCAGCTTGCTCGCTCGTTTCTCTAGCGCTTTTATCTGCCGACTCTGCATTACGGGAGATTTCTTGAGCTGTCGACACCATTTGATTCATTGCTGTAGCAATTTGTTCTATCTCTTCTTTTTGAGTGCAAATTCCTTTGGTCGCGGTTAAGCTGACTCCTTTCATTTCATCTGCGGAAGATGATAGCTTAACAGTTGACGTTGCGACGTCAGAAATCAGTCCTCGTATTTGAAATAATAACTTATTGCAGCTCTGCGCTATTTCGCTTAACTCATTATTTCCATTTATTTCAATAACCTGCGTCAAATCAGAAGTATCCGCTATTGTTTCTAACGTACTCTTCATTAATAGGAGCGGGCCAATAAGTGACCTATACACAACAAAGCAGAATAGCGACATTAATAAAACAATACCAATAGTCAGGGGTATGATGATCACTATATGCTGTTCATAGTTATCATGAATAATGTTTCTCTCTTCTTTGGCCACTTCTAATTGTAAATTAATGAGCTCAGTTATTTTTTCACTTATAGGATCAATATCTGCGTACAAAGGCCCATCTAAACTATCGAGCTTTCCTGTACCGTCTCCTGATAATCCATCTAGCACCCTATGAGTTCTTTCTATAGCCTCATTTGCTCTTGAAAATAAAACTTCCGCCTCTTTTACTAATTTAGCTTCCTTAATCGTTAACTCGGTCGCTATATACTTACTCCATTCTTTATCTATACTTTTTCCGGATGATTTTATAACTTCCGACGTTTCTTCAATCGTGCTCAACCCGGCATTTGCTTTATTTACTGCATCAATAACCATCACAGCATAATCATCTGCAATGACTTTTAGACTGATTAAAGGAACCACTCGGTCAATATAAATTCTCTCTACGCCTGATGCGGCGCTTTTCCACTCCAATACCAAGACAATCAACATAGAACTTAATACTGCCATTGGTAGTACGGATATCACTATCAATTTTATTTTGAACGACATATTTTTAAACATATTAACCTCTAAGAATTTTTCCTAGTTTTTGATTAATACTAACTTAAAATTAATTTAAAATAAATGGCTCAATTTAATATCTAAATTCACATGTCGTTAATTGTTCATTTTCTATCAAACACGATATCCCCTATTTTGGGAATTAACATGATTCAAATGCATTACTTCTTTCTATTCAATCTAATAAGAGATTATTTAATTGACACAAACCCGTAATTACATTTCTTAAACAAGCAGAGACTCTCACCTTAAGCTAACCTTAAACTTTCATGCCATCACCCTTCTCACACTCCTTTGTCAACGAGAGGAGCCTGCATTTCTTCGCCCATTGTTGTTTTTTTTGGTATACCTAAATCATCAGCGAACTCTCTATTTTCATTTCTCTTTCTATCTTAGTAAGGAATATTTGGCTAACTTGAAATCATAATGGCTTCCCGAAAAAGCTAATGTCATTCATCCTTTGTCATCAGCTTTACCTTTCATTAGATGAAATCAGCGGTGTAATATCTAACTATGCAGCGTCCAATCTACTGCAGAGCTATAGATAAATAACTCTCTCTTTTCACCAAAAAATTCTTCAAATTCTCTGGATAGTCAATCGATACAGCCTGTTTAACAGATTGGCGTTGCGCCAGTGCCTTACGCCAGCGCTGACATTTATCGAGAGCGTTAAAGGTATCTAAAGGTAAAAAGCGCTCGATGACATCAAAATAGCGAAAAATTGGCGCATACACCGCATCTATGAGCTGAAAGATATCCCCTGTAAAATATGGCCCATGCGATAGTTTCTTTTCAAGTTGATGAAATTTTGACTGTATTCCACTATGAGCTTTCTCAAACGCTATTCTGTCAGATGCGTTATAAAGGCTCGCTATGTCCGCCAATATTCCGGAACCAAAATCTATCCATGAGCGGTGTTGTGCTTTCTCTAAATGGTCAATCGGTAGCATAGTCCCCCCAGTCACCTCATCTAAGTACTCGCAGATAACCGCCGATTCAAACACACTGTCTTTTCCATCGACAATGAGTAACGGCACTTTTCCCGTTGCACTGTACTGCATAAACCAAGTAGGTTTATGCGCAAGATCTATATCTTTTCTAGAATAAACAATACCTTTCTCTTCCAAAAGAATAATAGATCGCTGCACATATGGGCATAAAGAGTGACTTATCAGTTGGTATTTTTCGCGTTGCATGAATATCTCCTATCGGTGTTTACAAGTGGACAAGCTGTCGAAAAAACAATTATGACACTTGCTTATTTGCATTATAACTAGCAATGTATGCACTATTAATTTGCACACATGCAATTAACAACCACTATTCAACAACGATAAAAGGTAAGTTCAAATGGATTGGAATGCATTAAAAGTGTTTTTGTCGATTGCACACAGTGGCTCTTTAGCGGGAGCCGCTATAGATCTACAGGTTAATCACTCCACAGTATTTAGACGCTTAAAAACATTTGAAGATGACATTCAAGGAAAAGTGTTTGAACGTATCAATAACAGATACGAGTTAACGGAACTTGGGCTATCAGTACTTGAGCAAGCCAAAAAAATCGAAGCTTCGTTTGCAGATTTAGATCGTACTGTTATCGGAAAAGACATTGAACCCAAGGGCGTTGTGAATATTACTGCGCCTAACAATATCGTCTACCGCTACCTATCATCAAGCATCGTACAATTTAATAAGCGCTACCCAGAGATACGCATCGA